>Ga0182027_10012685_pt1 | contig 11821 bp, 17 predicted proteins | sample 712E1DmetaG_FD_121300 | JGI IMG/M metagenome (GOLD analysis project Ga0182027, IMG submission 121300) | Permafrost microbial communities from Stordalen Mire, Sweden - 712E1D metaG (Illumina Assembly) | ecosystem: Environmental > Terrestrial > Soil > Wetlands > Permafrost | place: Sweden...
CGATTGTCCATCGTCGGCAAGGACTTTCACACCGAAGAACACGCGCTTGGCTTCTACACCTCGGGCGACCGCATGAAGTTCTGGGGTGCGCAAGGAGCGTTTTGGGGAAGCCTGTGGGGATTGCTCTTCGGTGGCGCATTTTTCTTCATTCCTGCCATCGGTCCGCTAGTCGTCATGGGACCGCTGGTGGGGTGGATCGTTGGGGCGCTCGAAGGCGCGACCATGGGTGGCGCGGCCGGTGTCCTTGCGGCGGCTCTGACGAACATGGGAATTCCCAAAGACAGCGTCGTGAAATACGAGCTCGACGTAAAAGCCGGAAAATTTGTCGTCCTGGCGCACGGGACGGCCGAGATGATCGACCACGCGCGCGTTGTGCTCGGAACGACCAACGCTTGTTTGGTGGCCGCACACGCAGCATGAGCGCCCGCGCTCGCTCTGCCAATGACAAGGGTGTCCACAATGAAGGCTTTCACATATCTAGGGCCAGGGAAAAAGGCGTTCGACGACCATTCACTCCCGAAAATCACAGCACCGACGGACGCAATTGTCAAAGTCGCCAAAACAACAATTTGCGGCTCCGATTTGCACATTCTCCAAGGTGACGTACCGTCTTGTCAGCCAGGGCGAATTCTAGGTCATGAGGGGGTGGGCGTCGTCGAAAAGGTTGGACCGGCGGTCGAGGTGTTCAAGCCGGGAGACCACGTCCTCATTTCCTGTATCACTGCGTGCGGAAAGTGCGCGTATTGCCGAAAATTGATGTATTCGCATTGCACGACGGGTGGGTGGATTCTGGGCAATACCATCGACGGCACGCAGGCCGAGTGGGTCAGGATTCCCTACGCGGACACGAGTCTCTATGCCATTCCAGAGGGCGCAGACGAAGAGGCGATGGTCATGCTAAGCGACATTTTGCCCACCAGCTTCGAGTGCGGCGTGCTCAACGGCAATGTTCAGCCAGGCGGTACGCTGGCGATCGTCGGCGCGGGGCCGATTGGTCTTGCTGCGCTTCTGACCTCCCAGTTCTATTCGCCGGCCGAAATCATCATGCTCGACATTGACGACAATCGCCTCGAAGCCGCGCGAAGTTTCGGTGCCACCGCGGTGATCAACACGACCGACGGCAAGGCACAGGAGACAGTGATGAAATTGACCGGCAATCGTGGCGTCGACACCGCCATCGAGGCGGTTGGAATTCCCGCGACATTCGAGATTTGCCAACACATCGTCGCGCCAGGCGGCACCATCGCCAACATCGGCGTGCATGGGAAAAAAGTCGATCTGCATTTGGAGCAGTTGTGGGACCGCAACATCACCATCACCACTCGTTTGGTCGACACTGTCAGCACGCCAATGTTGCTCAAAGTGCTGATGTCGCGCAAGCTCAATCCCAAGCTACTTATTACCCATCGATTCAAGCTGGACCAAATCTTCGACGCCTACGAGACTTTTGCACACGCAGCGAGCACGCGGGCGCTCAAGGTGATAGTCGAGGCTTAGCGGACGCATGGCCTTGGGTCCCGAACCAGCGCGGCAGGCTCAGAATGAAGAAGCCTGCTGCCACGAGGACGATCATCGGTCCTGGCTTGCGCCGCAGCGCCAGCGAGAGCCCCGTTCCCAACGTCGTCGATGCAATGGAGACGACCACGGAAATGACCAGCATGCTCCGCAGGCTGCGGGCGAGACGCTTGGCTGTTGCGGCGGGGATGATCACCAGCGAGCCAACGAGCAATACGCCGAGGTAGCGCAGCCCAAGTGCAATCGTCAGAGCGAAAATGAGCAAGAAGAAAAGGTTCAACCGAGGCACGTTGATACCAGCCGTGTGGGCGATTTCCGGCGAAACCAATGCGAGCACGAGGCGATGCCTCTGCCGCAGCACGAACCCAATCACGCCCAGCGACAGGACAAGCCCTGTCGTCGCCTCGAGCCTGGTCAAGTGCCCCACGCCGCCAAACAGTGCTTCGATAAGCTCGTCCCCCGAGGTGAGCAAGCTGCCGATGGCAAGCGCCGTCGAGAACACCACACCGATGATCGTTTCCGTCGCAAGCCGGGTCCGATTCTCAATACCCCAGACCATGAGCGTGCCGACCAGCAGCGCAGCGACGCCGCCCAGGATGGGATGAATGCGCAGCAGAATCGCCAGCCCGATTCCGGGCAGTGCAATGTGCGAGATGGCGTCCGCGGCGAGCGTCATCCGGCGCATGACCGCGAAACACCCCACCAATCCCGCAGCGGCGCCGGCACCCACGGAAAGGGCAATGGCATTAAGATCGAGTGTCATCGTGCACGTGGTAGCTGACGGGAGAGCCGTAGAGCTCTTGCAGCAACTGAGGTGTGAGGATAGTTCGCGGAACACCGAAGCAAGTGCGTCCGCGCGCGAGGCACAGCACGTTCGTCGCGAATTGATAGACGACACTCAGGTCGTGCGAGATGAACAGGACAGTCAGGCCTCGTTCATCGCGAAGCCGCTGGACCGTGTTGTTCAGACTGTCCTGTCCGGGCTCGTCCACGCCCGCGGTGGGTTCGTCGAGCAGGAGGACGGTCGGCTGTCCGATGAGCGCCGCAGCCACCAGCAAGCGCTGAAACTGGCCACCCGATAGCGCTCCGACGGGCTTGCGGACGGCTTCCGGCGTCAGTGCGACGAGCGCCAACACGTTGGCGACATCGGCTTCCGGCGCGCGCGCGACGGCTGCCTTCGCCCGCAGAAAGTCGCGGCCGGTGATGGGTAGATCGCGCTCGATGTCGAGCTTCTGAGGGACGTAGCCGATTTGAGTGTCTTCCTCCCAACTGATCTTGCCCTCATACGGCACGGCACCGATAAGTGCCTTGGCCAGGACGCTTTTGCCCGCGCCATTCGGCCCGACAATCGCCAACGCGCTGCCGTGTGGAACATCGAACGACAGACGATCAAGAACGACCGTTCGGTCGAAAGCAATCGAGAGATTCTTCACCTCAAGAGCTGGAAGACGACCTTCACCGTAGGTGCGCATTGGAGCGATTGGGCAGCAAGGTTCGTGCCGGAATCACGGGCGAAACCAATCTCCAATTGGCGGCACGCTTCGTGCAGTCCACTGGCGACGACCCGAACAACAGTCGACAGGAGACAACCATGAACAGTGAAACGCGAACCGAAGTCGTGACCCGTGACAGTGTCTTGAAGCTGCTTTCCGACGAGGAAGTCGCCCGAGTGAGCACCGCGGAGACAGCGCCTCGCCTCTCTGACGGTGATGAATTCCTCGATCTCGAGCACCTCGAGCTCGGTGTGCGGCGCTCACTCGAAGCGGCCACGCCAATGGCGCACGTATTGCCAAGAAAATCCGTACAAGAGAAGACCTGGAATCGGATTTTAGCGCATCTGGCGACGCCCGATCAGTGGGCGGCCAAACCCGGCGTTGCTGAACCCTGCGTCCGCCACGGATTCTTTCAGACCATGAAGCGCGCGGCGCGAGCTGTCTTCCACTAGCCGAAATGGTACCTCCCAAGGCGAAGCGCAAGCACGGCGAAACACACCGCAGTGGGCGCGCCGGGTGGTTGCGCGCCGCCGTGCTTGGATCCGACGACGCAATCGTATCCACCGCGAGCCTCATGATTGGCGTCGCGGCGTCGTCGGCGTCGCAGGGAGCGATCCTGGTCGCTGGTGTGGCCGGGTTGGTGGCGGGCGCCATGTCGATGGCGGTGGGCGAATTTGTTTCCGTCAGCTCACAGCGCGACGCCGAGCGCGCCGACATCGAGCTGGAAAAACGAGAGCTTGCAGGCCAGCCGCAGGCCGAGTTGAACGAGCTTGCGATGATCTATGTCAAGCGGGGCCTCGACAAGGCGCTGGCTCTGAAGGTCGCCGAGCAACTCAGCGCGCACGATCGACTAGGCGCGCACATGCGCGACGAGCTTGGCATTGATCAGGAAGCTCTGTCGCGCCCGTTGCAGGCAGCGTGGATATCTGCCGCAAGCTTCGCGTTCTTCGCCGTGATTCCAATCGCCGCGCTCCTCGTTGTGCCGGCGACGCTGCGTATCCCGGCAATTGCGGCATTTTCGCTCATCAGTCTCGCCTTTCTCGGCGCATTCGGCGGCCACCTTGGTGGCGCGCCGATGGTCCGTGCGGCATTGCGAGTCACTCTTGGTGGCGCACTGGCAATGTCGGTCACCGCCGCGATTGGACGACTCCTTGGCGTGGCTGTGGGCTGACAAAATGTATCCCCATCAAATTGAAGGGCCTCCTCCCTCATCTTGATTGAGATTGAAAACTCTCCCGAATGACTGCGGTCTAAGTCCTTGAACACTATCGATCCTTTTCGTTGGCCCGAAAGCTGCTGTAGCCCTGTGCCGACCTTCCTGGAAAAAGACATTTGGAGAAGAAATGAACCCAAGAAACCCACGCGGCGTCTCGGCGAAGATCGCCATCATTGGCGCAGCTCTGCTGCTGGCGCCGTTCGTCCAAGCATCCGAAAGCGAAACGTCCGACCACGCCCCATTGCCGGCGCCCGCTGGGAGCTTCACGCTGAAGGTTGAACCCGGTGTTGCATTCCCGCTGACGCATCCACAGTCGCAGGCATTCAACACGGGTGGGGATGAAACCATCAAAGCACTCTGGAGCCTGAATCCGTACCTTGACCTCGGCCCGAGCGCAACCTTCCTCACCTTGCCAAGCGAAACATCGCTCGTCGAAGGCGGAACAGCTTGGACGTTTGGCGGCAGCTTGCGCCTCAAGCGCCCCCACCATGCGCCCGACAACGACGCATTCTTCGCTATCTCACCGTGGATCGACGCCGATGCGCTATACGTCCGCACCGGCGGCCTCAACCGACCGGGTTTCGCCCTTGCGGCGGGACTGTCAGCACCCATTGACAACGCGCGCGTCTTTTGGCTCGGCCCGTTCGTGCGCTACCTTCAGGTCATCCAGCCCGAACGGGCTGGCTTCGACAACCACGACGCCAAAATCCTGAGTTTGGGCCTCAGTCTTGAGGTCGGCTCCGGCATCGAGCGCAGGCACGAGATTGTGGCCGCCGCCGGGGAAGTCCGCACCATCACCAAGGAGATTTCCTACTGCGCCGACCGCGACAACGACGGAGTTCCCGACAATGTAGACCACTGCCCCGACATGGCAGGTCCGATGGATAATTGGGGCTGCCCGCTCTACAAAAAGCTCGTCGTCAAGAGGGACAAGCTAGAGCTGAAAGAGAAAATCCACTTTGCTTGGGATCAGGCGGTTCTCCAGGACGACTCGTTCCCAGTGCTCGACGAGGTCGTGCAGGCACTCAAAGACAACAAGGGTTTCCGAGTGCAAATCGAAGGACATACGTCCTCCGAGGGAGCCGACGATCACAACCAAACGCTATCCGAGGACCGCGCACAGGCTGTGCTGTACTACCTGCAAGCGCACGGGATTGAAAAGGAGCGCCTCATTTCAACCGGCTTCGCGTCGTCGGTTCCAGTCGATACCAATGCCACGATCGAGGGCCGGGAGAACAACCGGCGCGTCGAGTTCGTCGTCCACTTCATCATCGTCAATGACGGGAGCAAGTAATATGAAGACCCTTCAAAACACCGTATTCTTATCGGTTCTATTCCTGCTTCCCGCGTGTGGACAGCAGTTGGTAGAGTTCCCCGCTTCGGATGCGGGGAAGGCCGATGCGGCCGTGGCCGATACCGCAGTCGCCGATGCCGCGACCGCCGACCACTCGGCCAGCGATAGCGCGATCAACGATGCAGGCAACCGAGACGCCGCGGCCTTCGAAGCGGCGAAGCTCGATGCCGACATCCCTGAAGGGGCAACGACGGACGCAGGTGGCGCGGACACCAGAATCAACGACGCCGCAAGCAATGACACCGCGGCGGGCGACGCCAGAGTCAGCGACTCGGCAATCCGAGATACGCCGATTGTCGACGTCGACGCAGCGATTGTCGACGCCGCAGCCTTCGACGCGGCGGCAACCGAAACGAAAGGCAGCGAGGCGGCGACCGTGGATGCAGCGGCTACCGAGGCCGGGACCATTGCGTGTCTTCAGGCACCTGTGGTGTTGGGCGCCGCTGACAATTTTGTGGTATTGGCCGGTGACACGGTAACCAACACGGGGCCCACTTCCCTGACTGGCGATCTGGGCGTGAGCCCAGGAACCGCGGTGACTGGGTTTCCCCCGGGAACCGTCACGGGGACTCAGCACCTCGCGGATCCAACGTCAGCTCAGGGCGCAGCGGACTTGACCACCGCATACAACGACGCCGCCGGGCGCACACTGTGCCCGGTCACGGTTGCCGGCAATCTGGGCGGGCAAACCCTGACGCCCGGCCTCTACAAATCGACCTCATCACTCGAGATCTCGGCCGGCGATCTCACGCTCGACGCCCAGGGCGATGCAAATGCGGTCTTCATCTTTCAGATGGCGTCCACATTGACGACTACCAGCGGGCGCCAAGTTATTCTGGCTGGTTCCGCCAAGGCCAGTCGTATCTTTTGGCAGGTTGGCAGCTCGGCAACGCTGGGTTCGACGTCGGCCTTCCAGGGAACGGTCATGGCCGACCAGGCGATCACGCTGGAGACCGGAGCGACCCTAACTGGAAGGGCGCTGGCTCGCATCGCCGCGGTGACGCTCGACTCCAATACCATCGTCAAGCCTTTGCCCTGAGAAGACCCATTTAAAAAGTACCAACTCTTCACGAGGAAGATTCCATGAAAACGTTCACGACAGTTGCAATGTTGATAGCTCTCGCCGGTACACCGTCGCTGGCGCAGGCCGGAGCTCCGGTCGAACCTTTGGTTGTGGCCAGCCAAGTACAGATCCGTCCCCTTGCCATGCCGGCCGCCCTGGTGGACAGGTCGCCCAGCGCAACCGATAGCTACGCCGCGCGCGAAGCGGCCGCGCCCCAGCTCGCCGAATTCACTGGCGGCGGGGGCGGCGTCTACATCGGGACTGGCGCACTTCTTGTGGCGTTGATCGTGGTCGTCGCCGTTCTCATTCTGCGCTAGCTGCCCGTGCATTCTCGTCCGTCACCTGCCGGAAGCCCCAAGCGTCTGGCGCTCCTCGGCTGCCTGCTGGCGAGCGGCTGCTATCTAGGCTCCGCCAGGAACACCTCGCTCGCCGACTTAGGGGGCGACAAGAACTGGGAAATGCTCGAGGGTGTTCGCGAGGTACACCAAGTCGACCGCGAGGACTGTGGTGCGGCCGCGCTGGCTATGGTCCTCGGATACTGGGGGCTGCCGATCACCCGCGACGCCATTGAAGCCGCCATGCCGCCTGCGGGGGGCATCAGAGCGGATGACCTGCGCAACTTCGCCCGCCGCCGCGGCATGCAGGCGTTCCTTATCCGGGGCCAACTCGACGACTTTCAACGGGAGCTTCAATTGCGTCGTCCCGTTCTGGTCGGCCTGATGAAACGGCACCCTTGGCGCTTCTATCCTCACTACGAGGTGGTCGTGGGAATCAATCGAGCAAAACAACGCATCCTCACCCTCGATCCGGCCCACGGTCTGCGACTAAACAGCAGCGAAGGCTTCACCGCCGAGTGGGCGAAGGCGGGCTACCTCACCTTGATCGTTTTTCGCCAGGACCAGCCCGTGCCGCAACCTTCTTTTCACGCCACACAAGTGACTCCGCTTCCGCCAATTCGAGGATCTTCTCCTTCAAATTGACCGACGCCATGCCTCATCTTGATGGAGCCGCGCCCTTCTCCGGCCCCGCCTGGGACGTAAGTACCCGAACCCATTCGCATCTGCAACTGGCCCGAAAGCTGCTCTAGCTAGTTGTCAAGACGCAAGGGCAATCCGCCGTCGGCGGTCCGTAAACACGTAGGCAGGAAAGCGAATCGATCCCGTGCCCAGGGTGAAAAGGTCGATGCACCTGATTCTGAAAGGCACACATGCTTTGGACAGTCGCAGTGATTCTGTTGGTTCTCTGGGGTCTCGGTTTGGTCACGTCCTACACGATGGGGGGATTCATCCACATCCTTCTCGTTGCGGCGGTCGTGGTCGTGCTTGTCCGCCTCATCCAGGGTCGAAAACTTCTCTCGTAACCCCAAGAATTCTTCACAAAGGAGCTACCCACTATGAAAAACTTGATGATGTCCCTCGCGGTTCTTGGACTGGGGGCGTGCGCATCGGCGCCGATCTCGCCCGATCGCCTTGAACATTCGGAGGAGAGCATTCGCGGCGCCGAGGAAATCGGCGCGCTCAATGTTCCCGCCGCCAAGCTGCACCTGCAGCTCGCCAAGGACCAGACCGAAACAGCCAACAAAATGGCGGCCCAAGGCGACGAACGGGCAATTCTGGTGATGGCCCGGGCCGAATCCGACGCCGAGTTGGCTCTCGGACTGGCCCGCGAAGTCGCGGTTCACTCCGATGCGCTCAAGGCAACTGAAGACCTCAAGGCCGTTCGCGCTCGCGGTAACCCCTAGTTTCCACCGACCACCCTTTACGGAAGACACCAACATGAAGACTCGAATTGAAAGCCTGATTGCAACCGCCACGTTTGTTGGATTGATTGCCGGCTGTGCCACCACCGCCCCCACCCAGCTCATCGAGGCACGGAATAGCTACGCAGCCTCCAGCACTGGATTGGCGGCAAAGCTGACCCCCACGGAGTTGTACGACGCCAAGAAGGTACTAGACAAAGCCAACGCCGAATTCGCTCAGAACGGCGACACACTGGTGTGCCGTGACTATTCCTACATCGCACAACGCAAGCTGGAATTGGCCGATGTCAAGGCCCGCACCGAACAGGACCGCCTAACAATCGCCGAGGCGGTCAAGGCCGGCGTCGTAGTTCGCGATTCGCAAGTGAAAAGCTCCCGCGCCGCCTTGGCCACGACCCGCGAGCAGCTAAAGGACGAGCGCCAGGAGTCTGCGAAGACCGCCGAGCAGTTGGCAACCGAAAAGCAGGCCCGACTTACGGCAGAAGCCAAGCTTGCCGGCGCGATGAAAGACCTAGCCGCGATTGCCGCAATCAAGGAGGAAGCACGCGGCCTGGTAATTACTCTTTCCGGCAGCGTCCTCTTTGCTTCGAACAAGTTCGCCCTACTCAACACGGCAATGACAAAGCTGGACCAGGTAGCCGTCGCCCTCCAGGCGCAGGATTCCGACAGGCGCATGATCGTCGAGGGGCATACCGATAGCCAGGGTTCGGACAGAATTAACCAGCCCCTTTCGCTGAACCGCGCGAACGCCGTGCGTGACTACCTGGTAAGCCACGGCGTGGACGGGAACAAGATCAGTGCCGTCGGCATGGGGTCGAGCCGGCCGATCGTGGACAACAAAAACGCCGAGAACCGAGCCGACAATCGTCGAGTTGAGATCATCATTCAGCCGTCGCAATTGACCACGCGCTGAGTGATTTGGCTTAGTTCGACCTAACACTTCTATTTGTTGCGGAGGTCAGGCAATGCAATACCACCCTGACCTCCAAATCACTTCTGGAGCGAACCAATGAAGAGCCCATCCACCCAAGGCGTGACCGGGCTGGTTCGCGAGGCGGCGATGGATTTTGGCCACCTCGTTGGCCAGCACGTCAAGATCGCACAGCTTGAGCTTAGCGCAGAAATGCAGTCGCTTGGCAGGCGCGCTTGTTTGGTTGCCGGGCTCGCTGCCCTCGTCATTCTTGGCTACGCCTTCGTGATGGCTGGGCTTGCTGTCGTACTGGGCGGACTTTCCACACTCGGACTGCCACTCGTGATGATTGGTCTCGTCCATATCGCAGGCGCCGGTGCCGGGCTGGCTGTCGTATTGGTCCGCGGCCGCGCCTTGCACCTAATGGACAACACCGCCGACGCTGTGAACCGGGGCTTTGCCGCCCTGGAGGGCGTGCCGCCCCATTCTGGCAAGTCGTCCCTGGGACAAGACCATGCTTCCTGATCTGGTCGCCTCAAACGACGCCAGGCTTGCGCACGCCGTGGCGGAGCTCGCCTGCTCGCGCGAGCGGCTTGCGTCGTCGATGGGGGCGCTGGAGCAGGAAATTACGCGCGCAATCGACTGGCGCGAGTGGGTGCGCCGCAAACCGAGGGCAACGCTGGCACTGGCCTTTGCGCTCGGAGCTTTTCTGGGACGGCGAGCCTGAGATTCTTACGAACAGCGGAATGACTCAACCACATCAATTTCGAGGAGAAAAACCATGGACGCGACAAGTATTCAGAACAGCATAGAAGACCTAACGGATCAGGTTCGGCCGCAGATTGAAAAGGCGAAGCGGCGAATCAACCGGTTCAGCCGAAGGATGACGGATGTCATCCAGGACCACCCGGCCGCGTGCCTGCTGAGCGCGCTGGCGCTTGGCTACCTTGTTGCGCGGCTTGCGCGTCACCAAGGCTAGCGGCGGTCGCCATGCACGTCGAAGCCAAGACAGAAAGGCGGGTCAAGGACGCAGGCCGCATGCTGCGCGACACCTTGGACATGCACAGCCGCGTCGAGCGCAATCCGTACGGAATGCTTGCAGGGGCTCTGGGCATAGGATTTGTCCTGGGCGGCGGCCTCTTTTCGCGATTCACGGCGAGAATTCTGGGTGCCGGCCTGCGCCTAGGCCTCATGGCGGCAATTCCCATCATTGAGAAAACAATCGTTCAGGCGATCACTGGAGCGAAGTCGGATACCCCCAAGGGAGAATGATTCATGAAGTTGCAGGACATCAAGGATATTGACAAAGATGACGTGCTCGGCCTTCTCGGTCTCGCGACGAAGCACTCCAATTCCCACCGGCTGATTACCGCGCTTGGCACCTTTGGCGTCGGGTTGCTGGTCGGCGCCTCGGTCGCCCTGCTCCTGGCACCCAAGGCAGGCCGGGAACTACGGCAGGACCTTCGCACGAAATTGCGTCGTGACTGCAATGGTGTCGAGGCAAGCGACTGCGCAACGGCGGCCTCAAGCTCCGAGCAAGCGACGTAGGAAACCGACGACGATGACCAACGTACTACCAATACTTGGGGAGGGAGCCGTGGCAATTGCCAGTGTTGCGGCGCAGTCTGGCACGTTTTTCACCGTCGACCAGGGTACCGCCGCCGTCGTTCAGCGCTTCGGGCGGTTTGTGCGGGTAGCCAAGCCGGGCTTGCGACTCAAGCTTCCCTTCATCGACAGGGTGGTCGGACGGATCAATCTGCGCGTCCAGCAGTTGGATGTCGCAGTCGAGAGCAAGACGCAGGACAACGCCTTTGTCCACGTTGTCATGGCTCTGGCGTACAACGTTCTGCCAGACAAGGTTTATGAGGCGGTCTACAAACTCGACGATCCCACTCGACAGATTCGCTCATTCGTCTTCGACGTAGTGCGGACACGGGTGGCGCAAATCAAGCTCGATGAGCTTTACGATAGGAAGAGCGAGGTCGCCGACATGGTGAAGCGTGAGCTGACCCCGGTGATGGAAGGCTCTGGCTACGGGCTTCTGAGCGCCCTTATTACGCACATCGAGCCCGACGCAACAGTGAAGGACTCGATGAACAAGCTTCATACCGCGCAAGGAATGCGCGCAGTGGCGGCGGAGGAAGGCGAAGCAAGACGCATCCTCAAGGTCAAGACGGCAGAAGGCGCCGCCCAAAGCGCCGTGCTGCGGGGCCGAGGGCTTGCCGACAAGAGAAAGGCTATTGTGGCCGGTCTGCGAGAGTCGGTCGATGAGTTTCGCAAGACCGTCCCAGATGCGGCAACCAGGGACGTAATGAATTTCGTCCTTATGACTCAGTATTTCGACATGTTGCGCACTACCGGGCCCTCGTCTTGGAACCATGGGGTCATCATTCCGCCCGCGCCGGACAGTGTCGATAGGCTAACCGAGCATGTGCAAAATGCCATGATGGTGGCCGACCAGGCAGTCAAGGAGCCGGACGGATGGGGCGGGCCTCTACCCGATTCGAAACC
>Ga0182027_10012686_pt1 | contig 11821 bp, 4 predicted proteins | sample 712E1DmetaG_FD_121300 | JGI IMG/M metagenome (GOLD analysis project Ga0182027, IMG submission 121300) | Permafrost microbial communities from Stordalen Mire, Sweden - 712E1D metaG (Illumina Assembly) | ecosystem: Environmental > Terrestrial > Soil > Wetlands > Permafrost | place: Sweden...
AGGATTTCCATTTCGCCGACAGCATCCGATTGAATTCTACATTGCTGACTTTTATTGTCATAATTTGAGACTTGTAGTTGAAGTAGACGGAGAAATTCATACAGAAAAGGAAATTCAAAGTCAGGATGAAGGTCGCACTGGTGAACTTGAAAGATTCGGAATAAAAGTTCTCCGGTTTACAAATAGTCAAATTTTGAATGATAGCGATCTGGTAGTTGAAAAGATAAATGCAACTATAAAAGAATTAACAACATCCTGAATGATCTTCCCCCTCTCACATCGGGAGAGGGGGAGCGAGGGGGAGAGGCCAGTAAATCGAACTAAACCAAATCCTTGGGTTGACGACTATGGGCAATCGGGAGATTTGTATGCTCAATCCTGAGACGCGTATGTTTGATCCCGAGACGCATATGTTCAATCCCAGGAGGATTAAAGTGTGTGGATTAAACGGATTTCAACAGGCCTTGCAAGGAAATAAGACCTGATAGGCATAGAATATCCACGTTTTTTCATCATTCCCTGTTTTGTGAATATATTACAATCCAAAGAAGACAATCTTGCTATAATTATTTTGGGATATTGCCTGTAAACACTTTACTTTGATTGCGAATGAAATAATTATCATATAAAAACATCCGGATGACCAATGGATTTCATAAATGGTTGAATATTAAATACCCTCAAAACTATATTATAAAGAATCCTCTTATCGGAGCCTTGATAATTGCCCTGTTCATTTTTGGGTTCGCAGTATTATATAAACCTCTTAACACACATGCTTCAAGAGCTTTGAGCTATGAAGCGACCATGGCTGTTTATTGCTTCTTATCCGGAATATTTATATTTCTGTTTGTCAGGATTCTGAAAACCTTCAAATTCTTTTCAGATACTAAGAGTTGGACCATCTTCAAAGAGCTTTTATCAGTTCTTATTGTCCTGTTCGTTTTAGGCATAATAATTTATCTGCTTGGCTTCTTTATTGAACCATCGGGTCCAAGGTGGAATATCTCAACTTTTCTGAATTCTTTTAAAGGAGCCCTTTTGACAGGTATTTTTCCTTTAGCTTTTTTTACAGCAATAAATTATCGCTCTTTGTTCTGGCAAAGCATAATGTACAATGATGAAAACCACGCAAAGACAGGTTCGGAAAACCAGCCTCATGAAAATTTAATACAAATCAGCTCTCAGCTGAAAAAAGAGGAACTAAACTTTTATCCGAGTCAGTTTCTGTTTGCTGAATCAGATGGGAATTATGTGGTTTTTTATCTAAACATAGATAATCTTATAAAGAAAGAGATCATCCGCAATTCAATAAATAACATTGAACAGCAATTATCAGAAATTCCATACTTTTTAAGAACACACCGGGCATTTATAGTGAATTTAAAAAAAGTCAGGAGCAAGCAGGGAAACACTTTAGGATACCTGTTAAAACTATCCGATAATGAAATGAAAATTCCTGTCTCACGTAAAAACACCAAGGTTTTTAATGAACTATTAGCCCGGTATCATAGATAGCAATATACATTTCATCACAAATTATTGCTTCCTGTAACAGGTCTGATCCGGTATTCTTTCCTCTTATTACCACTTATAACAAATACCTGCCATCTATCCCAATTAGTTGGAGCGAATCCTCTTATTGCCTCAATTTGCGATGATAAATTTTATTTAAGTTTTAATTAAAAAACAAAATTATGAAATCATTAGAGGTAAAAAAAGTAGTTAAAAAATGGATCCTGCTGGTTTTTATTATTGCAACAAGTCTCTCTTCTTTAAAAGGTCAGGGGCAACAGAAATTCTACATCAAAGGGCAGATAAAAGACCAGCAAAACATGCAGGCTGTGGCTTACGCTACAGTGGCATTACGCAGAGCATCAGACTCAACTCTGATAACAGGAACTTCATGCAATCTGGACGGTGAATTTGATATCGAATCCGTTCCTGCCGGAAAATATTGCCTTATAATAAGTGCAATAGAATTTAACCATGTAACAAAAAATATTGATTTGAAAGATAACGTTAACACCGGCGCTATTCTTTTACAGGAAAAATCAGTTACGCTCAATGAAGTAGTTGTTGTAGGTGAACGGATGAAAGCCAAAACCGAGGCAGATAAAACCACTTACTTTATGAATGAAAAAATGTATAGCGCTTCAGAAAACGCGGTCGATATGCTGAGCTATATTCCCGGAGTACAGGTAGACATTATGAAAAACATTTCATTTGAAGGCAGCCAGCACATAGTTATTATGGTGGATGGCAAAGAGCGTGACAGGAATTTTTTAAGTCAGCTAAACCCCAATAAAATTGATAAAGTGGAAGTTAATAATACTCCTGGTTCGGGGTATGATGCAGATGTAACGGGAGTCATAAATATAATTCTTAAAAAAGATAAAGAATCAGGAATTAACGGACATATTCATGCAGAGATACCAACCTCTCAATCGGTGATATATGTTTCCCCGGATTACAGCTTTAATTATAGTTTCAACAAACTTAATTTATACACTTCCTACAATGGTGATATAAGTGGTCTTGATATTATTGAAAGCAGTAATCGTAATTTCCGGGATGCTCTTGGAGAAACAGAAATTGTATCGGATCAGGTTTTGCGGCAAAAAGACTGGTCGCACAGGTTTCATTACGGATTTGATTATATAATGAACGAAAAGAACCAGATTAACTTTTATGCCTTTTATAATCCTTATTCAAATGAGCTCAGTGGTAATGTAGATATGCATGTGACTGGAGATAAAGTCGGAGATCAGAACTGGTCTTCTCTGAAGCAGGATGCAGACATTAACCGTTCCGCATTCTACTCTCTTTATTACAAACACATTTTTAATAAGCCGGGAAGAGAAATTGCGTTCGATCTGAGTTATTACAATTTTAAAGCAGTGAACAGTACAACATATATCACTACCGATAGTTTACAGGATAATTCTTTAACAAAACAGGAAAATACTGTAAAACCCGATCAAAACTCACTAAGTTTAAAGGTCGATTATAATTCACCAATTGGCAAAAATCTTAGATTGGAAACCGGAATAAAGGCCAAATCACAGTTGCTTCAGGACAGACAGTCGGCTGGATTTAAATATAACGAAAGTGTTTTTGCATTATATGGAACAATCATATGCAATTTTTCGAAATTTACTATAAGTACAGGATTACGAGCTGAAAAATCGGTATCAGGTTTAACCAATAGCCTTAACAATAATGTTTTGGCTTTGTTACCGAATGCGACAATAAACTTTAAACCTGATCCGAAACAAAATATAAAATTATCCTACAGTCGTACAGCTTATCGTCCGAACATATATGAATTAAATCCTTACACTTCTATTGATGACCCTTATACAATTCAGAGCGGAAATCCTGACCTGAAACCTGAATTCAGGCAGAATTTATCTATCGATTATTCGAAAACCATTAGCAATAGCTATATTTCTTCACAGCTATTCTATAATGAAAGAACTGACGCCATTAATCAATATACATTTATTAACGATAAAAGTATATTTGAAACTCGTGTTGCAAATCTGGGTGATATCAATGAGTATGGCATTAAAATGACAGGAGCATTAAAGCTTAATAAAGCAATTGCCATAAATCCATATCTTAAGCTTACCGGAATATATACGACAGGTAACAATCTTGCAGGGCAATATAATTTAGAAGATAAGCACCAAATAGCATTCGAATCAGGCCTTTCAGCCATTGTAACCTTCAAATACGATATCACCGCATCATTACAATTTCATTATAATAGTCCTGTAATTGATATCCAGAGTAAGTCATTCAGTGATGCCCTCTATTTTATTTCACTTGAAAAAACCTTTAAGAAAAACTTCAAAGTTGGAATCACAAGTGCCCTTCCATTTTCAAAAACTTTCACTTATCAGGGGTCAGAGATAAAAGGAGCGAATTTTTATAGTCACTCGGAAGGGAATGTAAAAATGGCTGCCTTCCCTCTCTGGTTAAAATTTACATACCAGTTTAATTCCGGCAAAACAGTAAATAAAATTAATCGTACCAAAGAAGAGATCGATATTATGCCAAAGAAAGGATTTTAGATCTGAGGAAAGAGACTTACAACAAGTCTCCGATTGGTTGGCTCAGTATATAACATGCTTCTCTGATGAGTGGCATGTTTCATTTTGGGTCGTATTTCCGCCTATTTTTCGGTGCTCAATTTTAGCTCTGATGAAAAGACTTCTATTTATCCCCTGCCTTCCTTCAGACAATATACTTCATAAGATATCTCTGGTAATAAAAAGAGCAACCTTTTCACCTGAGACAGATCCGTTTGCAGGAAAAATCAAATGGAACCTGAGAATATTTCACAGTGAGAACCAGTAATTCAGCTTTATCAGGAATATATTGTTTGGGAAAATACTGCCTAGCTGCCTGAATGAATCGCTAACAGATGTGCCCGGAGAACTTGTATTCCCTGTTCTATCACTGGACCAGACAAAATAAATAAATGAACCCAGACGGTACTCCCATTTGGCAACCAGATTTGAACGGAACTGGTGAAAATTAAAATCAGGATTAGTGATAGAATAATCGGTAACCATATCTCCGTTTTCATCGAGACCATATGTATTTCCCGATAGCTGTGGATTATTATAGACTGAAAACCGGTCGTTGTAACTTTTCGCTGTAGGATCAGTTATATGTTTAAAATCTGAATAGGTGCCCCGTGAAATAAAAGGACTTCCATAATACTGAATTGAAAACTGCGGGCTCAGGTTCAGATCGGCCCTGAATGTCAGGCCAAGGGTCTTCTGGTCAATAGTTCCGAGAATATATCGCTTCTCATTCATGTAGTTTAATGAAGTAATATATTGAAGCTTGTCGTGGTTACCCTGAAAATTAGCAGTCACTCCGATCTTAAGTGCACTAAATGGCCGGATAGAAACGCCTGGTCCCAGGCTATAATTTCTGGCTGAATTACTCCCGGTACCGGTATAACTGTAGCTAAACGAAAAAATGAGCTTTTTAGCCTGATCTGTATTTACCTGCCCTGCGTTAGCTAAGGTATATGGCATCATCATATCCGGGCCGCCGCGCAGAATCCGTGTATCGACTGCCCCGGAATGGAATAAGAGGTTTGTGCTGAAGCTCCAGTTGTTGGTAAACTCGGAATAAAATGAGATATTCCCGCCTGATCCAAGATAAGTTCCGTTAAAATTCCATGAGTTGGTTTGTTGCAGACCTATACTGTAGGTATGAAAGATCGAAACCGGCTTATTGATCAAATATGAAATGTCGTTTTCCTGGTTAATTACATCGGAATACATCATATAACCCAGATCATTCAGCTCCAGACCTGGCGACAGCCATGTTGCACCCGTGGAATACTGCCAGAAGCCTTTGGAACCTTTACCGATTCTGAACCTGCCACCATAACCATTCAAGTGTGTACTTGCCGTATCAAACCTAAGGTAATCAGCTCCTGGTCGCTGATAATAACGGGCAGATGATTCCTGCAGATCAGTTATAGCTTCCTTGCTTCCGTTCACATAACTACCGATCAACCTGGCATCGATATAATACTCCTTGTCTTTCCAGTGGTGTAATATGTCGAGACCACCTGTATAAGCATTTCTGCTGAGAAAATCGAGGTTTACATCATTGATGGAACGATTTGTTGAAGTAAACATTCCTCCTACCACAGTATTTCCTGCATTATATCCTTTCTGTATTCTGGCAACAGTATAGCTCGTCAGGGGTTCAACCTGGCTGCTGCTTCTGTTTCCTGCAGGATCGCTAAGGCTGGCGCTTTCATTGGCGGTAATACTCTGTATGAGACCGATAGATAATCCTTTTGATGTTGTCCCGCTGAATTTGAGGGCGCTCAGTATTGTGGTTTTATCAGGTGTTTTAACAAACAGACTATCGTTGGGATTAATTGTAAGCGAGGGAGCATGACCGATTCGACGCGAATAGAACAGAATCTGGTTATCAAATTTATAATCGAAAATAGTTAAGCCTTCAAGAAAAAATGGACGCTTTTCCTGGTAAAAAGTCTCAAATGCCGTAAGATTCATTACAGAAGGATCTGATTCAACCTGGCCGAAATCGGGGTTAACCGTCAGATCAATTGTGAAGTTGCTTGAAACACCAATCTTAGCATCCAACCCGGCATTACCCCCCAAAACTTTACCATTCTTGGTAAAGGGATTGCCTGGCTCTTCTTTCAATGTTTTAAGATCACCCAGAACAAATGGCATTATTTCCATGCGCCTCGACTTTTCTAAGTCACTGATACCTCTTAATTCACCGAAGTTATACATCATACCCGGGCCTATTCTGGATTGTTGCTCCCAGTCACTTTCCTCTGAGATCCTCGAAATCCATCTCCAGATATGCATACCCCAGACCTGATCCTTCTTATTACTGTAACGCAACTGGCTGAGAGGTATCTCGTACTCAGCGACCCAGGCAGAATCTTCCTGTCCGACTTTACATTTCCAGACAGCATTCCAGTTAAAGTCCCAGTTTGCCGGGTTAAATAAAACAAGATCGACTTTCTGGCCCCAGGCCGTTATAGTGAACTCAAAACCAGTCCGGTAATCATGATAGCTGTCCAGATTAATACCGACCATATCACCAACGGTTTCATCCCGGACACCCGCTAATCTGATTATTTTTTTCGGCTCTCCGTCAAACGCACGGATGGCTACATAAAGATACTTGTCGTCGTACTGAATATTAAATTCGGTCGGATATGTAGGTTTCGCCCCTTCATTTGGAGTAAACTGGTGAAAATGGCCTCCCCATGTTCCTTTCTTCCAGCATTCATCATCAAGCTTTCCATCAATTACCGGCCGCGATGTGGATAGCCGCTGGGTTGTATAGACAGGCTGACCGGATACCGTCTTTACTACAGGAACAGTATCCAGCTGAAATTCAGTGTCAGGAATTGGCGGCATCGAATATACCGGAATCCTGACAAAAATGAATAAAATAAATGAAGCAAGTATCGTATTACGATTTAAAGAGAATTTCATTTGAGGTTACAGTTGGTTAGGTAAAGAAATACTCTTAAAAATAGAAAAAAATTTAAAATGAAGTTTATTTTTCTGAAATATCTATCCGAAAAAGATAAATTCTAAATAAGATTTTTTTTGATTATTTCCAGGAAATAATTTCCGGATACCTTTCAATGGAATGAAAAGTATGTCTGTATTTTAGTAATATTGTAATAATATAATTATCTGAGATGTACTGTTCAACATAAACTTATCTACCATGAAAAAACTTGTTTCAACAATTATCTTAATCTGCTCATTCTGTTCTTTGGTGCTGGCACAAGACCCTCCTGTGGGACCGCCGCCGGGAGGACAATCTCAGATGCAACAGGCTAAAGATGTTTTAATTCCGCTTGGCACAAAAAATATTGATATGGTGTTTAAAGTCAGCGGCAGGGATGGCAGGCTGTATCAGGCTTATCTGGGAGCAAAACTCGTTAATATTGAAGAAATTGGTAAGCTGAGAGATCCGGGACATATAGCCTATGCTACTTATGGTACTGATAATCTTTTTGAACCAGCTATCAGGATGACTCATAATGATGGGAATCCCTCCCTTGAACTGAAATATATCAGCCACCAGGTTGAAAAGGTTGATGGAGATGTTTCAATAACGCATATCAGGTTGAAAGATCCGGTGTATCCTGTTGAAGTCACGTTAAATTTCAGAACATTTGCCGATGAAGATGTAATTGAACAATGGGTGGAAATTATACACCATGAATCGAAGCCATTGACAATCTTCAATTATGCGTCATCAATGCTGAATTTCGACGCAAATAAATACTGGCTTACCCAGTTTCATGGCGATTGGGCCGAAGAGATGAGAATGCAGGAAAGCGAACTGACAAGCGGAATTAAAATAATTGACAGTAAGCTTGGTTCGCGGGCGCACATGTACGAGACGCCGGTATTCTTCCTTTCACTTAATGGCAAATCAGGGGAAAACAGTGGTAATGTTGTTGCCGGAACATTGGGCTGGTCTGGAAATTTTCAATTCCTTTTTGAAATAGATGAAAAGAACTCTTTACGCATATTATCAGGAATAAACCCGTTTGCCTCAGAATACTCGCTTCAACCTGGGAAATCATTTATTACACCTTCGATGATTTTTACTTTTTCGAGTCTTGGCAAGGGACTTGCAAGTCGTAATCTGCATCATTGGGCATTGAAATACGGGATCATGGATGCTTCAAAGCCACGCCTCACTCTTCTTAATAACTGGGAGACAACAGGTTTTAACTTTGATGAGAAGAAGCTTACCGATCTTATTGATGATACTAAAAAAATGGGGCTTGATCTTTTTCTTCTCGATGATGGCTGGTTTGCCAACAAATATCCAAGAAATAACGATCATGCCGGATTGGGAGACTGGCAGGAAAACACTGCAAAATTACCTCAGGGTATAGGCCCTCTTGTGAAAGAGGCTGAAAATGTGGGTGTAAAATTCGGGATATGGATTGAACCTGAAATGGTAAATCCTAAAAGCGAATTATATGAAAAGCATCCCGACTGGATACTGAAACTGCCTAACAGGCCCGAGAACTATTCCAGGAATCAGCTGGTGCTTGACCTTACGAATCCTCAGGTACAAGCATTTGTTTTCGATATCGTCGACGGATTGCTGACTAAATATCCTGGAATAGCATTTTTTAAATGGGACTGCAACAGGATGATGACCAGCGCTTATTCGGTTTACCTGAAGGATAATCAGTCACATCTGTATATTGAATATGTCAGAAGCCTTTATTCAATTCTCGAAAAATTGCGTCAGAAATATCCGCATGTCCCCATGATGTTATGTTCGGGTGGTGGAGGCAGAGTTGATTACGGAGCATTGCGTTATTTCACCGAATTCTGGGCTAGCGATAATACCGATCCGGTTGAAAGAATATATATTCAGTGGGGATATTCATATTTCTTCCCTTCGATAGCAGTGTGCAACCATATTACTTCATGGGGAAAGCAATCACTGAAGTTCAGAACTGATGTTGCCATGATGGGGAAAATGGGATATGATATCCAGGTGAAGAATTTTACTGAAAATGAATTAAAATTCAGTCAGAATGCAATAGCAAATTATAAAAGACTCAGCGATATAATCTGGCATGGAGATCTGTATAGGCTTATATCCCCGTACGAAGAGAACCGGGCTGTGCTGATGTATGTCAATGAAGCAAAATCAAAGGCAGTGCTGTTCGCTTATACAATGAATACAAGATTTGGTGAAACATTTAACCGTGTGCTTTTGCAGGGGCTGGATCCGGTAAAAACTTATAGAATTCAGGAAATAAATTTACCGCCTGATGGCAGAAATTTCAATATGGAAAACGGAAGAAGTTATTCCGGTGATTATCTGATGAAGACTGGTCTGAGCGTAGGTTTTGCTTCTCCGCTCACTAGCACAGTACTGGAAATTTCAGAATAATTTTGCAGTTCCCGTACTTTTTTCAGATAATACGACCTTAGAATCTGGGATAATATCCGTTTTTAATATTACAGTTTAATTACAGTTTAATTACAGTTTAATTTCTGTTTTATTCCCATCGTATTTTATCGTCTTATCAGGTTTCGGACAAATCTCAACTCCGTTTCCATGATTATCTTTTACCACGACTATATTAAATGAACGTTCCTTTAACATTCCCGGGAAGACTCCTTTACGGTCAGCAATTGTAAGGATCTTTTTTGCATCATTCCATGAAAAAAGGATAGTTGCATACTGGCCTTTTTCGTAATTGTAATTATCATTTTCGTCTTCATAAAGAGTGAATTCACCGTCAGCACCAGGATAAATCCTAAGTTCAATCGGATCGGCAGGTTTCTCGGTTGCATATTGAATGAACGGACCCATTGGTACCACTGAACCAGCTTTAATGTAAAGAGGCAATATATTTATCGGAGCGGACGCATCTATAGACTGACCGCCTGCCAGGTTTTTGCCTGTCCAGAAATCAAACCATCCGGCAGCTTTCGGAAGATATACTTTTCTGGTTTTATTATTCTGCCCGGTCATCTGGCTGGTAACCGGATTCACAAGAAATGCAGGACCAAACATGTACTGATCTGGTATATTATTTATTGCAGCATCAGTTCTGAAATCAAAAGCCAGTGCGCGCATTATAGTATAAGCTTCATTTGTGACCTTCCATGAAAGCGAATAGATATAAGGCATGAGACGATAACGTAAATTATCGAATTTCAGCAATATTGTTTTGGTTTCTGCATCCCAGTTCTCTGAGAATAATGCTCTTTCTCCTTTGCCGTGTATTCTGAAAACAGGACTGAAAGTACCGAACTGGAACCATCTGGTGAAAAGTTCCCTGTTGGCCGGAGTTGACCAGTCGGGTGCATTCCAGTGAAGATGATATCCCCCGATATCTGACGTCCAGTAAGGGATTCCTGAGACACACGCATTAATTCCCTGAGGAACCTGACTCTTATATGCTCTGAAAGTGCAGGAAATATCAGACGACCATAAAGTTGCTGCGTTTCTCTGCTGACCTGCGAAAGCTTGCCTGACAAGGAAAAATGCCCGTTTGCCCGGAATATCTTTTCTCCAGTTTTTGTATAAACCTGTTGTATGCATCAGGGAATATGTATTGAAATAATCAATACCCCTGCCCGTGGCATAAGTTGTCTGCCTTCTGGCATCAAGGAGTGTACCATTGTCGGGTTCGCACTGATCGACCCACCATGCATCCCATCCGTAACGGCTTATCAGACTGTCATTAGCCTGCTTCCAGTAAAGATCGCGTGCTTTTTCGCTGTGAGCATCGTAGTAACTATCGAAAGTATGGGTCATTACATTGTCCCATGTAATATCTGTGAGTGCCCCGGCATTTTTTAATGCGTCGAAATTCCTCGTGCCTTTTGCAAGAACGGGCCAGATTGAAATCATGCCATGTATATTTGCTTTATGCAATTCATCAACTAATGCCTTTGGATCAGGATACCTTGAAGGATACATAACATGCGATCCGATTACATTTGGTTCCCAGTAAAACCAGTCCTGGACAATGCAATCAACAGGAATATTGTTTTTCCTGTAATTATCTTTCACTGATAACACTTCAGCCTGACTCTTATACCTGTCCTGTGACTGGAAAAGTCCAAAAGACCATTTGGGAAACATTGGAGATTGCCCGGTGGCATCTCGATAAAGAGCAATAATGTGATCAAATTCAGGCCCAAAGAAGAAATAATAATCTACCATCTTACCACTTTCAGATACATATTTAAATTTTGTATTTCCGGCTTCAGCGCCAAAAAAACCAGATGGTGAATAGTTATCCCACATAAGTCCGTAACCTTTATTTGAAAGAAGCACAGGAATAGCTCCAGCCATATACTTTATAGTCAGATCCTGGTTGCGTCCCTTGTAATTCATTGAAAGAGTATCCTCCGGATGACAACCCAGTCCGAACAGGGCTTCATCAGCAGGTGAAATGAACTCCGTTGAACAGTTATAAGTATTGATACCGGCTACTGTAGCCGCTGTCATCTTTTTACCAACTGTTTCATCTTCTGCCAGAATAATGACATTATTCAGATCTGTATATTTTATTGAATTTGTTTTCCTGTTGATTTTTATTTTCAACCTGCTTGTGGTAATAATGATTTCTTCAGGAGTTTCAGTAACATTAAATTTGGGTACCACTTTCCATTCATTAGTTATTACAAGTGAAGTTTTTTCAGGGAAAGCCGGGAATGTAGTATACTTAACCTCAATAATGTCGTCTTTACATATTTTCACCTTTATTATACCATTATCCGAT
>Ga0182027_10012687_pt1 | contig 11819 bp, 14 predicted proteins | sample 712E1DmetaG_FD_121300 | JGI IMG/M metagenome (GOLD analysis project Ga0182027, IMG submission 121300) | Permafrost microbial communities from Stordalen Mire, Sweden - 712E1D metaG (Illumina Assembly) | ecosystem: Environmental > Terrestrial > Soil > Wetlands > Permafrost | place: Sweden...
GAAAAATATGTCCGCAAAATGCGCAGAGCAATAAACAATAAAATTAAAAATATTGCGGCTGTGCAAAAATAAAAAAACACCAGCGACCAATCAAGGCCAGCGGGGATGGGCAAATCAAAGCCGGACGGATTAACTTGCAGAGTATTAATATTGGCGGAATTTACGCCGTAGTTCATGACATTAAAACATTTAAACATAAGAACAGCAGAGCATGCTCTCTTGCTCTTATGTTTAAATGTTTTTTCTGAGTTTTATAATTTCGTCCGCTTTAAGCTTGGCTTCTTGCTCCAAGAAAAATTTGTTGACGCCGGGAAGCAATGACAGCCATTTGCGGATTAAATTAACGATCTTGCCGAAGTTTATTTTTGTGTGCTCTAAAAGCTTATTTATTTTTCGCGCCGTTTCTTCGCCCTCTTTGCGGAATTCCACCTGCTTGTTTAAGGGCAAGCCGAGATAGATTTCTTCCAAGTCGCGCGCCAAAAAATTCTCAATCTGCCTTTCCCGCTCTTCATATTCCGAGATTACGCTTTTTAAAGGCGCGGCGGACGGCACGGCAACGGCGGCACTCCGGGCTTCTGCGGCTTTTTCACTTGCTTTTTCAGGTTTTTCCAAATTCAAACTCGGCCGTTCCAGCGGAACGCCCGGCATTGATTCAATACTTTTCGGCGATTCTAGTTTAGCGCCGATATTTAACTCTGTGGGCATATATTCAGTATAACATAAATTCGAAGACAGAGAAAATATGATGCCAATTCGCTAATTTATGCTAATGCCGCCAATGAATGCTAATTTAAAATTTTGAATTCGCATTTATTAGCGGCATTCGCGCCCATTCGCGGATTAGCATCATAGAATAAAATCTGTTATAATAAAATTATGCCCAACTACAAAAAAGTATCTAATAACATCCAGCAGCTGATAATTTCCGGCGCCGGCGATAAAAAGATCAAATGGCTGAACATCGCCAACCCGGGAAAAGACGAGCTGTCTTTTTTGCGCAAAATAAAAATTTACGATTTTGATTTCAAGCAGTTGCGCGCTTCCTCGGCGAAAATAATGGCCCAGCGGCCGATGCTGGAACAGCGGGATAAATATTTTTTCCTGATTTTGCAATTTCCGGTTTTTAAGGGCGGCGAAGTCGTGCCGGCGGAAGTTGATTTTTTCATCAGCCACGGGCTCTTGGTCACCTTGCACGTCAACGATTTGCCGGTGCTTAGCGAATTTTTCAACACGGCTAAAAAAGACGATTTAACTTTGCTCGCCAAAAAAATGCCTTCCTCGGCGATTCTTCTTTACGAACTGCTTTCCAAATTAATTTTCCACTGTTACGACCTGATGGACAAAAACAGCTCCAAGATTGATGAAATAGAAAAAATTATTTTTTCCAATCAGCAAAAAAAAGCCGCTTCCTCAATTCTGGAATTGCGCCGCAACATTATCGCCATCCGCCGCATCATGCAGAATCACAAAAATATTTTAAAAAAAATCACTCAGACCAAAAGCAAGGTGATTTCTTCCGCCAAGCTGAATCATTATTATTTTGAACTGATCGACCACACCAAACGCATTTGGGAGCTTTCGGAAAATCAAAAAGAAGCGGTGGAAGCGCTTTACGACACGAACCAGTCAATGCTGAATTACAATATCAACAATGTGATGAAGACGCTGACGATTTTTTCCGTGGTGATGTATCCGCTTTCGGTCATCGCGTCGCTCTTTGGAATGAACGCGGAGTCCGGCATGCCGTTTATCAACACCCCCAACAGCTTCTGGATAATTTTCGCCATTATGGGCTTCTGCGCGTCAATCCTGCTCTTAATTTTTGCTAAGAAAAAATGGCTATAGGTCAATTAAAAATTAAAAGTGAAAAATTAAAAAAGAGACGCTACGTTGCGTCTCTTTTGTGTTTTCTTTAGAAATCACTCCATGATATCTTTGTGTTTTTCGACAAAATTATTAATTTTCAACTGCCGCTTTTTTTCATCCCACAGCTGTTCGACAATCCCATTATTATTCTTAAGGATCCCGAAGTAATCACCAAAAAGTTGGGCATCGATTGTCAGAACAACTCGCCAAAGAATAGCTTCAGCAATCTTGCTGGGATAAAAAGTTTTAGACGTTGTTTCTACCGCCTCATATTTTCTCCTAATCATTTCGAAAAGCCCTCTTTTGCTAAGCGCCTCCAAAACGCTCAACTTGATTTTCCCGATGATCTCTTTGACCGAGTCGCTTTCGCTTTCGACCTGCCGAAATAAATCATTATACCACGTCATAGTTTCAAGCAACGGTCCATTGTCTGCTGTTGCCATGATTCCTCCCTTGAAAAGGTACAAAATTATTTTAACAACCTTTTAATATCCGCTAAAGTTTCAACTTTGACAAATTCTTTGCGCAATTCGGCTGCGTTCGGCAATCCTTTCACATACCAGCATAAATGCTTGCGCATTTCCAGAATCCCCTGCTTGCCTTTTAACTTTCCCATCAGCTTAGCATGTTCCCAGGCAATTTTCAAGGGGTCAACGTCCCTTCTTTTTTTAATTCTTAATTCTTCATTCTTAATTCTTAATTGATCAAATATTTGCGGTCTTCCGCATGCCGCTTGGCCAATCCCGATTCCATCCGCATTTGTTTTTTTCAACATCGCTTGCGCGGATTTTAAATCATCAATTCCGCCGTTGGCGATGAAAATTCCTTTCCTTCGACCCTGCTCCCTTCGACAAGACTCAGGGCGAACAGGGCAGGTAAATTTTTTCTGCGCGCGATTCAATAATTCATAATCAACTTCGCCTGAAAATCCCTGCGCCAAAGTGCGGCCGTGCACCATTAACGCGGCAATCGGTAAATCTTTCATTTTTTCAATAAAATCTAAAACGGTAACCTGGTTCGTAGGAACGCAATATTTTGCGTTCTTATCACCAGGAACGCAAGATATTGCGTTCCTACGATTAACCGAAATTCGCGTCTTCACCGAAATCGGTAATTTAGTATTTTGCAAGCAAGCCTCGATGACGCGATGCGCTTGCTCCAAGTCTTGAAATAATTTTACGCCCGCACCGACTTTTTGCACCTTGGGAACCGGGCAGCCGAAATTAATATCAATGCCGTCCGGCTTAAATTTTTTCTCAATAATTTTTACGGCTTTGGCAAAATGTTTCGGCTCATTGCCAAAAAGCTGAACCACGAATTTCGCGCCGCCATTTTTTTTGCCTGTCCTGCCAGTTCTGAACGAAGCTGAAGAAAGCGGAGTCGAAGGATAGCTATCCAAAAGCCCGCTGGTCCGTTCGCTGTCGTAAAACAAACCGGCCGCGGAAATCATTTCGCTGTAAACCACGGCCGCGCCATATTTGCCGCACAAATATCGAAAAGCGGCATCAGTGATGCCAGCCATCGGCGCGAGCGCAATAATCGGCTTCTTAAATTTTTGCCAAAAGTTTTTCATTAATTTTTTCTAAAAATTATAGGTATTATCATTTCGCCGCTCGACCGCCAAAATAAAAATTTTATCGCCGACCTGGCGATAAATAATTCTGATTTTCCCTATTCTCACCCGATAAACATCGTCACGGCCTTTTAGTTTTTTCAAGTCTAAACCAATAACAATGCCTGAATTTATTTTTTCCAACACAATTTTAATTTTCAAACGTTCACTGTCAGAAAGTTTTGCTAAGGCTTTTTGTATCTTATCCATATTAAATTCTAGATAATATTTCTTTAATATTGACTCCGCCTTTTTTTATTTTAGTAAAATCAATCACTTCTTCCCAATTACCGTCATTGATCGGGCAAATCTTAAAAATCGGTCGAGATTTTTTAAAAACGACAAAAGAACCGCCGTGCGCAACTTTAGCCGCATATTTTCCCATATTTTCCCGCAAATCTTTTAAGGCCACGATGTTTTCCATAAATTTTAAGTTAATTTTAAGATTATCTTAAGTTTAGCATAAATAAAACTATTGTCAATAAAAAAACGCGACCATCTCTAAGTCGCGTTTTTTTTATTTTTTCAATTAAATCTTTCTCTTATCCTTGGCGATTTCCATCGCACTCGTCAATTGCTGCATCAAGTCGGAAGTTTTATTGACGTTGGTATCAAGGAAAATAACTTTACTATTATCGGCTGTGCCGATAGTTTTTAGGGTATCCAAATATTGAGTAAGTGTTAGCAGCGCCAGAATTTCCGCTGAAGATTGATCGGTTGTACCACGGACAATCTCAATCGATTCTTTCAAACCTTTGGCAATCGCTTCGCGTTCCATCGCAATACCTTCGCCTTGCAAACGCTTGCGTTCGCGTTCGCCTTCCGCTTCTTTGACGGCTTGAATTTTTGTCGCTTCGCCCTTGTTCATCGCCGCTTTTTTCAACTGCTCCGAGGCCACAACTTCTGACATTGCCTGCGTGATAGTCGCCGGAAAACTGACGCCGGTAATTTGAAAACTGTAAATGACCATCCCCCATTCGGAAAATTGTTTTTCCATATCGCCGCGGATATGCGCCGCCAATTCTTCCTTCTTTTCCAAAATCCCTTCGTGCGTTTCTTTGGCAATATAGGTGCGCAAAGAATTTTCCACGACCGCGCCAATCGATTGCTCGCGGTTGGTCAAAGAATAAACATATTTTTTCACGCCGTCCAGATTGCTGTCCACGGAGAAAATTAAATTTGTCGAAACGTCGATTATAACTTTGTCGTTGGACGGATACAAACCTTTGATGGCGAAATTTTGCTGGCGCAAAGTGACTTTTTCCGCCACCCGTTCCAAAAGCGGAATTTTGTAATTCAAACCGGCGCCCATGGTGCGGCGGAATTTTCCCAAAAATTCAATGACCAAAACCGTGTTCTGCCCGACAATACGGATGCCAAAAAGGAACATTAGAGCAATAATGACTACGATGACCCAAAAAATTGTCATAAAATTATAGTTAATTTAATTAATTATGGTTAAACACTAACATAGCTTAGACAAAATTAAAAGAGCCAGAAACGATATAAAATATATATCATTCCTGGCTCTAAGAATTCACGGCATTCGCTTTTTAGCGAAACCGGTTAAAGTTAGTTTTTCTCACCGTCACGCCATTCATTTGGATAATATTCAGTCCGATGGCTGAACGGTTAACGTTGGCGATTTTCCGGCCGAGCACATCATAAGAAACGCTCGGTGCGGGATAAAACATTTTTGTCGATGGCGATTTATTCGCCCTTACAGTTATTCCGGTGTTATCACTTAGTTTAAAAAATGAAGTGACAACACTGTCGGAACCATAGGAAACCTTCACGGCAACGCTGTCGTTACTGTAAGACTGTGCACCGACAACTCCTTGATAATTCAATCCTGATAAAGAATCGCCGGCCAACCAATGATTTATATCACCTAAAAACATGAGCGGCTTATTATTTTCTCCCGAAAAATAATATGCCACCGCACCGAGCGAAATATGACTGTAATAATCCAACACAAAAACTATTCCATTGGAAGAGCTGGAGACAAAAGATATCCAACTCGCCTTGAAATTGGGACCAAAGCGAGACTGATACTGACTTTTGACAGTATCAATTTTTACGCTCAATGTTTCGGCGTTTTTTTCATAACGCAATGACATATAGGTCATTGTCCCCTCATAGACGCCGTTCCTTGCATATTCTACAAAAATTAACACACCTCTTGTTTTATCACCCCTCAACAAAAGCGGGGTGTAAGTCTTGACGTCCATAAATTTGCCGCCGTCCGGATATACATTTTGAAAGCGAAAATTTTTAAAGGACGACGTGACATCACAAGTTTCCGGAGAACTTGTATCCTTAAGGATAAATAAAAGGGCGGATGTATCCCTGATCACGATAGAAGATGATACGCCGCTTACCGAATCTATTCCGCTATTTCCAATAGCGGAAATAGAAAAACAGACCGAAAAAACAAAGCATAACGCCATGAGCTTTTTCATAAAAGCTCCTTTCTTTTTGGATAATGTTTATATTTTCAAATAACAATCTATATCGAAACCAACCCGATATTAGCACACTTTTTAAAACTTGTCAATAGCAAGAAGCCTTTCTTTTTTTGCAAAAAAATACCGGAACGATTTATTCGTCCCGGCTTATTTGTTTTCGCGCGCTTTTAGTGTGCCGCGTTAATGTTCATTTGTTTTAAAATTCTATTTGTCTGGCGGATAAAATATATTTGCCCTCGCGTTTCTGCTGGCGTAATTTTTCGGCCGCGAATATCAAAACATTCTGTGTTCTTCGAAAAAATATTTGCAAAAATATTTTTCGCTGATTTGGTTATTGGCTCAACGGCGACCGGAATGCCGCGATGCCAGACCGTCAAGCCGTTATTTGTTCCCAACCAAACCGAATTTTTGGCCGAATCCACATAAACAGAATAGACGGTGTCCCCTGCCAAAGTATGGGCACCGGTAGCGGTTCGTAACGGCACGGCTTGCCAAATTTGCGGTCCGTTTTTCCTATTCAAATAATAGGCGCCATTACTAGTGCCAACCCAAACTGTAAAATTGTAATCAACATATATACAGTATGGCTTGTTAAGTTGGGCGTATTGCTGGGGAAAAGGGACGGGTGCCACATACTGCGTATTTAAAATATCATAGCAATATACGTCACATCTTCTACCAAGACCGCTGTCCGCGATCCATACTCGTTGCTGGATAGGCGGCATCATCTTGTCCGCGGCAACATAGCGGTATGGCGAATAGGCGAATGGAATTGATTTCCATGTCCCCATAAAATCATAGTAGAACAAGGATGTACTCGTTGCCATATAGAGCAGCAGCCCTCCGGAGCTCACCGAAAGAATATTGGCATTGTAAAATGCGGCGGGCTGATTAAAATCGGTACTCCATCCGCCGCCGTAAGATTCGGCAAAACCGGTGGGATTGGTCGTGACCAGATACATTATTTGGTTTCTCTGATTAATCAGATTACCGACCAGCCAATATGGATAATTTAGTGGCGTGACCGCTGTGCCGGAAGGCTCATACCAGATTTCATCGCCGCTCATGCTATTCACAATATACCCTTTTTTCCCAATCATCGTCTGACCGTTGCCATAAGTGAATAAGCAATAGGTCTTGACGAAAGAAACAGCCGAAGAACTGTAGGTCGGACTGCTGTCGTCGCACTGATAATCGTAGCTGCCGGTGTCGCCCGCCGCGATAATCCAGCCCGGATAAACTTGCGCGATAAATTTGATATTTTTATCAAACCAGTGCGCCGGACCATTGACGCTGCGAAAACTTCCGGTGATTTGGGCGGAAACCGCCAAACACAGCAACATAACAAAGACTGAACCAATCGCGAGCTTTTTCATAAAAAGCTCCTTTCATTTGAGGTTGGGTTATTAAATTTTCAAAGGGCTATCATTATGATTTTGCTATCATAATAAAAGTTATTTATATTTTTGTCAATTCGGCCGACAAAAAAATCGCCGGTTTGGCGAATTTTATGTTATTTGTTCCGTCGCAGTCTCGCCGCGGACTGCGACGACGATTTGCGAATTTATTTTTTTTCAATTCTCATTCCGTCTTTCGTATCTTCCACGGAAAATCCCTTGGTTTCGATTTCGGCGCGCAAACGGTCGGACTCAGCCCAGTTTTTTTCCGCGCGCGCATTGGCTCTCTCTTTAACTAAGGCTAAAACATGGTCGGGAAGTTTTTCGCCAACCACTATTATCTTGGTTGTAATCGGTTTAGACGTAGTCGTTGAGCTTGACGAAGTGGTAGTGGTTGTTGTAGTTGTGGTCGTGGTCGTGTTGTCAAATTGTTTATCAAAACTTAAGCCAAGAACTTGGTCAAAATCTAAAACTGTAGCCAATTTATCCCCCGCGCATAAATTTGATTTCAAAACTTCCTGCAAAACCGATAAAGCGCCCGGCGTATTAAGATCATCATTGATAAATTCTAAAAATTTATTTTTATATTCCAAATTTAACCCACCCCGTCGCGTCAGGGACGCGCCACCCCTCTCAAGAGGGGACTTTTTTTCCGCCTCGTCTAATTCACGAATTTTATTATAAATTCCACTCAACCCATTTTGCGCAGCTTGCAAGGCTTCCCAAGTAAAATTTTGTTTGGAACGATAATTGGCAGATAAAAAATAATAGCGCAGGGCGAGCGGCGAAAAACCCTTGGTTTTTACTTCGGCTAAAGTAAAACCGGTGCCGGCGGACTTGGCCATTTTTTCGTTGTTCACCAAAAGATGTTCGTTGTGCAGCCAATAATTTACATATTTTACGCCGTTGGCGGATTCCGATTGCGCGATTTCGTTGGTATGGTGAACCGGAATGTGCTCGATGCCGCCCATATGAACATCAAGCGTGTCGCCTAAATATTTTTTACTCATCGCCGAGCATTCAATGTGCCACCCGGGAAAGCCATTGCCGTTTTCCACGAGCGGTGAAGAAAATTCAGAGGGCCAAAATTGCAAAGCGTTGGCGTGGACGCCGGCGCGGAAAAACCAGAGCGCAAAATCATGCGGATTTTTTTTGGCCGGATCAGAGATTTCCCCGCTCCCCTCGCCCGCGATATTTTTTTCCAAATTCTGTCCGGACAGGGCGGTGTAATTTGAAAATCTGTAAACGTCAAAATAAATCGCCAGCGGCGTGGCATAAGCAAAACCTTTTTCCAAAAGAATTTTAATCATCGCTTGCATTCCCGGAATATTTTCCGTAGCCAGCGGCGCAATCGTCGGCGGCAAAATATTTAATTCTTTAACATCATCTTCGTAAATCTTAATATATTTTTGCGCAATCTCCTGCGGCGACAAATTTTCCCGCTTCACGCCTTTTTCCATTTTATCTTCACCGGTGTCGCCGTCCGAAGTTAAATGCCCGACGTCGGTATAATTTTTGACATATTTAACGCTATAGCCGTCATATTCAAAAACGCGGCGGATGATGTCACCTAAAACCGCGGCGCGCAAATTGCCGATGTGCTGTGTCCAATAAACCGTCGGCCCGCATTGATAAAACAAAACTTCGCCGTCTTTGATTGGCTGGAATTCCTCCTTGTTCTTAGTTAAAGTATTATACAAAAATAGTTTTTCCATACATCCTTATTTTAAGGGAAAATAATAAAATTAGCAATAAAAATCGCTACTATTGACTTTTTTTTATATACATGGTAATATCTTTACAAAATAATTTTAGTTAATAATAAAAATTACACCTTAACAAGGAGGAGTTAATGAAGAGCGTATTACTATCACTCTTGATGTCAACATTATTTCTTGTTGGTTGCAAAAATGGGGACACGTCTTCCAAGTCTATACAATTATCAATCGACCATGGAATGGCAATCCCCGGGGGTTACAATTTTATCGGCGCATCCTCGTGGGGTGCATATTACGAAGTCTCCACATTATACATTCAAAATAAAGAAAATGAACGTATATATGAATATGACGGGGAGAGAATCGGCACCGAAATTATTATTCCTGATGGTTATAGCTTTGTGGCCGTTTCAGCTTGGGGAGGATATGTAGGTTGCAGAACCTTTTACTGTAAGAATAACAAAACCAATGAAGTGTTTAAATTTCAAATCAAGTAATTCTCTTTATGCCCATCCTGTCTTCCAGACATGCGATGGGCTTTTTTTATTAATACCAAACTTCGCAGTCCCCTTAAAGAAGACTGCGACGTAACCAAAACAACAGATCAATGACTATTTTTGTATCCCCTTCTTGTTTTTAAACCAAAAAACTATTAACGGCAAAACAAAAATTGAGACATAATACAAATAAACATCCGGCTTGTAATAGCCGCCGACCGGCTTGAGCATTTTAACGATAAAAATATAATCCAAAATAATCGCCAGCAAAGTCCAAATGGCCGCCAGCTCGAGATAAAATTTTAAACCGGTTCCTTTGATTTTTTTAAACAGCACCCAAAGAGTGATGAGAATTCCAATCGGCGTAATAACCCAGCCGATAAAAGCAGGCGGTACGATGAAAAAAAGTATCATGCCAAGAAGATAGCCGATGAGCCACAGAATAAATCCCCAACCAAAAGTTTCTTTTAAAAATTGTTTGTTCATATATTCAGAAAATGAATAATATTTTAATAATAATGATAAGCACAGACCCTCCCCGTCTCGCGCGGCGCGAGCCACCCCTCCCGAGGAGGGGAAAAAATATGCCAAAACCAAAAACATTATAACTTTATAACTTTCTACTTTATAACTTTTTACTTACTTTAATCCATCAACTTCATTAATCCGCACTTTGTGACGGCGGCCGGAATTATCGCGGTAGCGGACATAATATTCAATTGCTTCTGAATCCTTTTTTAATTGCTCTAAAAATTTCTCATTAAAGGCGACAAAATAATCCAGGTCTATTTTTTCAAAACCGCCGCCAGGAATGACGATTGTCCGGCGAGCTGCGCCGATGCGCTCGGAAGTCGGCCGCACTTCCAGTTCAAAATTGCTGTGCTGAAATTTTATAATCAGCTTGGGCTGATCAATCGCCCCGGCGCCGGAAGAGATGTTGACGAAATCGGCAAACATTCGAAAAACAAAAGTGACGTCTTTGAGCGCGCCGAAAGGGCGGCGGACAAAATCCTTAAGAGCGGAAATTTTAAAACCGTCGCGCTTGCCTTCGGCACCGACGCGCAAATGGATTTTGGCGATGCGGATATACGCCGTCACCTGCCGGCGCATAATCTTTACGCTTTCATAAGTCATGTAGGCGTAAGCGGCGGTAATGAAAACCAAAATCAAGTTGGCGTATTGATTTGATATTTCCAAAATTTCTTTTATCATATTATGCATATGAATTTATTATACCACAAATCAGCCAAATAAAAAACCGTCAGTTTTGCTGACGGCTTTGGCAGTAGGAAAAACCAATCAAGTGTTCAACGGAATTTCCATATTTCCGTCTTCAATAATAACAACTTCATCCTGATAGCTGAGAATTCCTTTCTTCCGCACTTCTTCAAAATTCCTTATTTCATCGGAATGAATTTCGTAATCGATTTTACCAACCCGAATTGTAAGTCTTAAACCGCCGTCATCCGCGGGAATTGCCGCAACAAGCTTTCCTTCAATTTTGCTGATTTCGATTTTCATAAATACTCCTTCTGTTTTTAAAGATCTAAAAAAAATTGGATTGATTTATATATTACAGCCGTAAAAATCATTTGTCAATTTTTGCCGCCGGTTATTTGTTTTAAAATTTTTGGAACAACGGCCGGAGTTGTAGTGGAAATATTTTGCAATTTATATAAAGTAAAAACCGTGTCCGTATCTTTTATTTTCTTGATGCTCAAGGCGGCAACTTTCAATTTGCTCGCGTTCAAATAATCCAAATCTTTCTGTGGAAAAGTGAAATTGTAATAATAAACCGGCATCAGCTTGGCCGCTTTGGCATAAAGCAAATTCATTTTGTCATCGGTCAGATTATTGACGATGACTTTGCGCTCGGGAAAAAATAATTTATCGTGATAGCGGGTGATGATGACGGATGACGGTTCGGTGAGGCTTAAAACTTGCGCGTATTCCGATTTTAAAACTTGGTTGTTGAAATCAATATATATCAATCCTTCGTTGGAGCCGCCAATCAAAAAATTAGCTGAAACAAAAAAAATAAAAATAATAATAATGGCTTGCGCGGCGCCGATGCAGAAATTGCGCGAGGGAAATTTTAAAGCAAAAAATTTTTTAAAAATATTATTTTCCGCATTGACTTGCACTTCCGTATTTTCATTTTCACGGGCGAAAATCGCCCAGGACAAGCGGGAAATGAAAAACGCTGCAAAAGGCAGGGCGCCGAGATAGATTGGCAGCCAATAGCGCGTGTAAGAATTGCC
>Ga0182027_10012688_pt1 | contig 11819 bp, 8 predicted proteins | sample 712E1DmetaG_FD_121300 | JGI IMG/M metagenome (GOLD analysis project Ga0182027, IMG submission 121300) | Permafrost microbial communities from Stordalen Mire, Sweden - 712E1D metaG (Illumina Assembly) | ecosystem: Environmental > Terrestrial > Soil > Wetlands > Permafrost | place: Sweden...
CGTTCGAGGGTGGAATCAAAAGCCTTATAGACGGAAGCCATGCCACCTTTCCCGAGCGGCTCGATGACATGATAACGACCCAGGTCCTTGCCGGCCATATTGTCCATAAAGACTCCATTATCTGAGGACGGTTTTATTTTTCAAAAAATCATTGACTCCCTAACGTATTATACAGCAATCTGAAATTCCTGTTACAGAATTTTGGGTCATTGGGAATTTCCGTGAAGGATCGGAAGATATGGGGTGTTGGGCGAGCTTTGCCCGTCCAACACCCCATATTTATTCCCTTACTCCGGCGATTCCCAAAGAGCCAGAATTTTTCCTTGCACCATGGGAATTTCAAATTAACCACAGATTTTCTATTGACTCTGTTTCAAAAAAATGCTACAGTAGTATTAACTTGCGTCGGGTTTGATAACTCGGAAAGTTCAAATGGGAGGCAGCCAGGTCAAAATATCAAAATAAACGAGAATTCCCATCAATTCCATTCGATTCATAAAACCAAGTGGTTCAGAAAGGATTGAATATGGCCGATAAAACTGCACTTGACTATCAGCAGTTGCAGGATATAGTGAGCAAGTTGACAGCCGAGGCGGACGATCTCAGTGCGCTTCTCACTCAAACCAGTTCTCAAGTGGAAAATTTACACGGCAATGGTTGGGTAGGGCGCGGCTCTGACCAGTTCTATTCGGATGTGGAAGATAAGGTTCTCCCCTCCATGAACAAGCTGGTGGGAGCGCTGCGTTCTTCTGGAGACACGATTAACAAGATTGTGGCCGTCTATAAAGGAGCTGAGCAGACCGCTTTAAATCCCTTCAAACAGTTAAATAAATATACCTTCCCCATTAAGTTCTAAAGGGCGGCATAAGTTCCCAGTGGATTTACCTGATTCATTGTGATCTAAAAAAGGAGGTTTCGATTATGGCCACGAATGTGGGCTCGGGTTCGGGTTCAAGTTCAGGGGGAGGAGGGTCTGATAAGATCCGGTTGAATTATGCGCAGATGCAGGACATGGCTACCCAATGCACGAAGGTTGCCCAACGTCTGCTCCAGACTGTCACGCTTGTACAGCAAGTTGCTGCGCAGATGCAGGGCGGCGCCCTGGTGGGCGATGCAGGCGATGCCTTTACCAGCGCCCTCACCAGCAGCCTTGTTCCCGCTATCCAAAGAATCAGCGACAAATTCGCCGAGATCAACGGCGACATCCTGGGCGCCATTTCGGATATGCAGGCACAGGACTCGCAAGCAGGCAACCGGTTTAATTAAGGATAAAAAAAGAGGAGGTATAAGATGAGTATCCTGGACAGTATATTAAGTGTCGTGCGTTCGGTTGTCAATGGGATTTCCGACACCATCAACAAGCTGGTCAGTTCAGTCATGGACACGGTTACCACGCCGCTGAAGGGCCTGGTTAACCAGGTTGTGGGAGGAATATGGAAAGGTAATGGAGCGGACCGGTTTGTACAGGAGATGAATAGCGAGGTCATCCCGTCTCTTACCAACCTGGGCAGCCTGGGTACCGATTTGGGATCTACTATCGGTAATGCTGTTGCAGCCATTGATGCGGCCGACAAGCAGGCTTCCAGCCTGGCCAGCCAACTCGTGGATACGTTCCAGGGGATTGTTTCAGGTCTCTAACCTGAGCTCATACCGGAGGTGTTATTATGGCTGATGAAGTATATATGGATATCCCCGCGGTTACAAATATAGCCAACTCCTTTGGGACGTTTGGCGACGCCCTGCAAAAAGTGAGCCAGGGTCTGCAGGCAGCCATCACCGTCCTGCAAGTAACAGCATTTATGGGTATGGTGGGAGGCGAGGCTGTGGCGGCTTTTGCCGAACAGGTCAAACCGAACGTTGATAACCTGGCAAAAAAGATGCTCGCTTTGCAACAGGATATTCAGGGCGCAATCTCAAACTATCAGAACGGTGATCAGAGCGGTTCAAGTCGTTTCCGCTAAAAGTTCATTCAACTCAAAGGAAATCGGCGTCTGGTCCGTTGGATTATCCCAACCCGCTGAACCCTTTCTTCCGAACTTTTCTTTCTGCATGCTTGGGGAAAAGGGAAATCTGCGTATTCACTCCGAAAAAACGCAGGTGTTATCCGATTCCCCATTTGCCATTTTTATTATTATTAAGAAATATTGACCTGTCGCAACTCTTTATGAGGCGATTATGAAGCGTATCTGCCTGCGCTGTAACGTGATTTCACAAGACTTCAATCTTTGGTGCCAGGAAAAATATTGTCCTGCAGAGAACGCAACCGAGATATTCGATAACGGCGAATGGTTTGGTCCGATCGAGATCGTCCAACCGATCGTGACCATGCGTTCGGCGATTGTCTATCAGGCCAGACGGGGGGACGAAGATATCCTGCTTAAAATTGCCAATACCGGCTGCGAAGAAAAATTGAGGCAGGAAGCCAAAGCTTTTCTGCAATTGGCCAAGGCTGGCCAGCATCCTCTTTTGCCGGTGCTTCTACCGGCCCATCCCCAGGGGTCAATTGAGTCCCATCCTTACGGATGGACGGTGATCGGGGGTCATGTCCGATATTATGAAGTCTTTAAGTTCGTTGAAGGGGAGATCCTGCGGAATATCTTGCTAAAAAATGCCCAACCCTGGTACCAGCATGCTGGCTGGATCACGCTTAGCATCGCTGATGTTCTTTATTATCTGCATGGCACCGGCAAATTGCACCTTTGCCTGAATCCAGATACGATCCTGGTGCGTTACGACCGGCAGGGATTTCCACGCCCCATCCTTTTGGATCTGGGTATCAGCAGCCCTCCGCAGGATGTGCCACAGCTTTGGAACGACAACTACACCCTGCCTGCCTACACAGCTCCCGAGATCGTGGATCCAGCCAGTGGTGGGACCGTCGGGACAGCTTCGGACGTCTACGGACTTGGCCTGCTGCTCTATGAAATGTTGGCGGGCCAGCCGGCCTTCCCTTACCACCTTAAGAAAGATCAGGTCATCTATCGGAACATCCTGGCAGGGTTTTTTAAGCCCACCGGCCGTATTGATCTCAAGAATGTGCCAGAGATTGCCGAAAAAGCCATCAACCGGCAGCCCGGTCAACGCTTCCCAGATGTCTTGAGCTTTGCCGATGCTTTGCGCCCGAATTTTCCCCTTATCCCGGCAGAGCGCAGGTCATTCCAGATCAACTGGCGGATCGTGTTCATCGTCCTGGGCGCCTTGTTGGTGATTTCTTTACTGGTTCTATTTGCCTTATCCTTGGTCACAGAGTAGTTCAGGGAGGTGTGATTTGTCCCCAAAAACCTATATTGATCGGCCGCCCCGCATCGAACCCGAACTTCCTTCGGGATCGTATGAAATTCCCACTCCGCCTGATATTGCAGTGAGCGGGAACCAGATCTTATCCCAGGCTGCCCTCCCGATGGTCATGATCCTTGGTTACGTTTTGACCACGGCCCTCGGAGGCGGGCGCAACCTGGCAATGATGATCCCCATGATGCTGTCTGTGGTGGCTTCCGTCGCGCTGGCGGTTTATGCCTTCACGCGGGATAAAAAGAAACGCGAGGGTCTGGAGATCAACTATAAGCAACGGATCAGCGAACTCCGCCGAAAAATGGAAAGCGAGCATGAGCAGCAGCGTATCTATTATTATTACAATTATCCCAACCCAGAAAAGACCCTGGCCATTGCAGATGACCTTGAGCAGCCGGCAAATACGCGCCAGGAAGACATCCGCTCGGGCAGCCGGTTGTGGGAAAGGCGTCCGACCGACCATGATTTTCTGCACCTGCGCCTGGGGATCAGTACCCGCCCTTCTACCGTCATTTACAATATTGGTGAAACCGAGAAGACGGAAAGCCCATTATTCCGCGAAGCCACCCGCCTGGCGGAGGATTCCCGTCTGTTGTACGATGTGCCCATAACAATCCCGTTGCACCTGGCTACGGATGAATCGGAAAATAAGAAGGTTAAGGAGAAGGCCGAGGATCAGGAAAAAGGGGGAGAGAAGGCCACTGAGGTAAAACAGGTTACGGTCCGTCATTCCATCGGGATTGTCGGCTGTAATCCCGATAAGGCCTATGCTTACCTGCGCACCATGTTGGTGGACTATACAGCCTTCCATTCCCCCCAGGACACCACCCTGTATGTTGCAGGTACCTCCATATCCCGTCTGAATTGGCGGTGGGCTTATGCCCTGCCGCATTGCAAGGAAGCGGATAAATCCGAGACATTGTGTTTTGAGGATGATCAAAAACCCGGTGAGAATGATGTGGATCGCATGCGTCTGTTCTGGAAAAATATCCGTACCATCCTGGAACGGCGCCGCATGCGTCTGCAGGATAAGGAGAGCGGGGCGGATGTCAAACTGCCCTTCATGCTGGTGGTGGTTGATGTGCTCTCATCGGTTCCAGATTGGTCCTGCCTGAAAGATCTGGAGAGTGAAGCGGCTATTTCCACCATTCTGATGGACGGGCAAGAACTTGGGGCGGCCATCCTGTTTCTTGTTCCAGATCGAACTTGTGTACCCAGCCGGAGCATGGCGGTCATTGAAGTTGACGAAAATCAAGACGATGAGGACTCGACGGTCTTCCGCTACGCTGAAACAGGCTTTAATACACAGCGCTTTGTTGGCAATACCAAGGTGGTTACCAGCCAGGAGATTGCCCGTAATTTCTCCAAGCGGCTTGAGTCGGTTGATATCCTGCGCGGCTACGGTTCCAGCCTAGCATCGACTGTCACCCTCATGGAGATGTTGGGGGTCACATCGATGGATGAGATGCAAAAGTTGGCCCTAGAGAACTGGAAGCGCAGCATGGACCCGGCTTCAGCCGACTGGTTATATACAGCGGTCGGTCTGCTGTCAGGGAACGAGCCGCGCGTGCTGACCTTCTCCGCCAAAGCAGACGGCGTGCATGGCATCATCGCCGGTTCGACCGGATCGGGCAAATCCGAACTCCTGATGACGTTGATCATCGGTATGGCACTCAATTTCAACCCGGATGTCCTGAATTTTGTTCTGATCGACTATAAAGGTGGCGCCGCATTCGAACCTTTCAAACACCTTCCCCACAAGGTGGATATCGTCACCAACCTGGACCAATCCGCCACTGCCAGGGTGTTTGCGTCGATCATCGCTGAATTGGACCGGCGCCAGAAGCTGAATACCTACACCAATTCCAAGGATATCGTTCATTACCGTAAGAAAGGTCTCAACCTGGACCCTCAGCGGCCTCCCTATCCGCACCTGTTCGTGATCATCGACGAATTTGCTGAAATGATTGCAGGCAATGCCGAGTACAAGGCCCAACTCGAAAGTATCACCCGCCTGGGCCGCGCCTTGGGCGTGACCTTGATCCTGGCGGCCCAGCGCCCTGCCGGCGTAACGGACCAAATGCGCGCTAATATTAAATTTCGTATCTGCCTGCGGGTGGAGACTCCGGATGACAGCCGGGAAGTCCTGCGACGAGCGGACGCTGCCTTCCTACCGCCCGGTATTCCAGGCCGCGGTTATTTGCAGGTTGGCAATGAGAACATTGAGCTGATTCAGACCGCCTACACTGGAGGAGATTACAAAGGCCCTCAAGAAGAAAATGTTGCCCCGAACGTAATCTGGCTGGACCAACCTAAGAAATCAGCCGCCAAGATCGCTTCAGAACCGCCCAAGCTTTACGATGTGATCGTCGAGATGCTGGAGAAAATGGCATCTCAGGAGTCACGCCCACAATGGCGCCCGTGGCCCGAGTTTCTCCCCAATCAGACGGGTTCAAAATGTCTCAGCTTGCAGACCCCACTGGATACCGCCTACATGCGCGATGCGGACATCGAAGTGCTGCGAATGTACAACAAGGAAGATGCCACCAGTCTGACCCTCAACGAAATGGCAACAGTATTTTGGGACGAGGGGTTCGCATGGCGAGGGGTGCAGTGGGGGAAAAACACCATGCGCCCGCTGATAGGGTTGGTGGATAATCCTTACCAGGCCAGCCAGAGGCCGCTGAGCATCAATTTCCCAAACGGGCATGCAGTCGTGTTTGGGGCTTCCGGGCGTGGGAAGACGACCTTCCTCCGCACGGTCATCACCAGCTTGGCGCTGACCCACTCGCCGGATGAACTTCATGTTTACATCCTCGACTTCGGCGGCCGGGCGTTGAGCGTTTTGCGCGATCTGCCGCATGTCGGCGCTGTCATCACATCAGAGGAAGATGAGCCTGTCCTGCGCATGCTGCGTAAAATTAATGAGATTATCGATAAGCGCCAGGTCATTTTCAGCGAGGCCAGAGCAAACAGCCTTGAGGCGTACAATCTGGCCAACCCTACCAGGAAATTGCCAGCCATACTGGTCGTCATTGACAACTTTGCGGAGTTCAAAGAGTATTACGAGGGTCTGCTTGGTTCGCTGATTTCCCTGGTGCGCGAGTCGCGTGCATATGGTGTACATTTCCTGTTTTCAGCGGATGTACCTGGTGCCCTGACCAACAAACTATACAACCTGATTACCGAACGGTTTACATTAAAGCTTTCGGACCCCTCAGAATATTCAGATATTGTGGGACGAGGAGTTCCGGCTGACCTGAGTTCGGTGCCTGGCCGAGGTTATGTGCGGGTTGGCAATACCCCGCTTGAATTCCAGACAGCCCTTTCTTTCAAAACGGAGGAAGGTGATCCGGATGGGCTGGTCAAGGTGGGCAAAATGGGTTTGCGTATGAAGGAGATCTGGAAGGATGCCTGGACCGGGGAACGACCTTCCACCATTGAAACACTGCCGATGCGAGTCACCCTGGAAAGCATGATCGACCTGGTGCCCGTTCCCAAGGTCAGACGCTTGAACGCATTAATGGGGATCGACGACCGCACTCTACAACCCACCCTGATCGACATTGAGCGCCAGGGACCCCATGTGGTCGTGATCGGTCAGCCTTTCTCCGGAAAGACAACCACCTTGCGCACAATGATCCTTTCTGTCGCATATAATTATTCACCCGACGAGGTCATGATGGTGTTGGTGGATTTCTCGCGCAGGCTTTGGAAAGGGAGCGAGTTTTCCCTGGCCGATCTTCCTCACGTTGTAGGAAACATTTCCAGCATCGAAGAGCTGGACGAATTTCTTGCAAATATGAAAGAGGAATGTGCGGATTTCGAGACCAACCCGAAGCGGCGCAAGATCATGATATTCATCGACAATTACGATGCCTTTACTGAAGAATCAAGCCGCAAGAAAATGGCCTTCTTTGAGGGAATCGCTGCGCTCATTCGCAAGTACCAGACCGCTGGTGTCTACGTGGCCGTGGCGGGTTCAGTCAATATTATGAATGCCCAGGATGATCTCCGTAAGGTCTTCACGGCTCCCAACTTTGGGATCGCGCTCAAAAGCGCAGATGCCGTCAACCGCTTAAATGGCAAGTTCCCTCGCAGTCTGGCAGACGTGGAACTGCCCATGGGTCGGGCATTCGCCGTTCGATCCGGTATCACGAATATGCTGCAGGTCGCCACTCCCTACGCAAGTGATGAGGATATCGAAGTATCATTGGATAAGTGGGTGAAGTTGATCAAAGGTCGGACTGCCCAGCGCAAGGTGAAGTGGATCCGCAAGCAGCCTGATGGCGCAGGGCAGGGAACCGAAGCCTCAGGAACAACCGCAGGAGTTGAGGCTGCCGCTGCTTCAAAAGAGAAAGGGAAAGGCAAAAAAGATTCAGCTGCCGACACGATTGGAAAGTATGACATTAATGCCTTGAAGGCGGGGCTGATTGAAAAGGGTATGGCGGAGGCGCTCCTGAATCTGCTTTCACCGGGCGATATTGTTGAAAATGCCAAGAGCATGGGTGTGATCAAATAATGGATGGAATGTGATCAGGGATGACCATGGATGATTATCTTGATGTAGAGATTGATGTTTTTGAATTCAGTGCGCAGCATGTCCGTTTGCGCAAGGAAATCACAATTGCTACGCTGATTCAGGAAATTTTCAAACAATTTGATGATATTGTCGCTGACGCACCGGAAAAGTACGCCATCTATCTCAAGGGCTTCGATCGTCCGCTGAACTCTTCTTCCACCCTGAAACAGCTGGATATCCAGCCCCATGATGAACTGGTTTTTAATTATGTCCAACAGCCCATCCGCCAGATGCTGGGTCAAGGGGATTATGCCATTCTGAGGGAAGAAACTACCGGTAAGTCTTACGATATTCAATGGCAGCCGGCCGTGATTGGCCGCCCGGACTCGGATGCAGGTCATAACATCATCCTGGCCGTAAACATGTTGCTTCTGCCGAATGGCATGACGGTCTCACGGAAGCACGCCCAGATCACCTTTTTCGGAGGACGTTATTTTGTTGAGCCGCTGGCCGAGCATAATCCGGTCTTCTTGAACGATAAGGAAATCCCTCTAAATAGCAAGAGGGAAATCAAGAACAAAGATAGGCTTGCCATCGGCCGCCATAAGATCACGATGGTTTTTGAGACGCAACGGGCAGCCCCTTTCACAGGCGCTGAACCGAAATTTCAAGATACCAGGAAAATGCCGGCGCCGGCGCCGGTGCCGATGCCGATGCCGGCTGCACCGGCGGTCAGCGAACCCGAAGGTATAGAAGCCACTGTATTGTCAACTGGCGAAAGCCCTATCACTTTTCTGGTCATTGAAAAATGCTCTACGATCGAAAACGTCGGCCAGAAATTGACCATCGTCGAATATCCATTCGCGCTGGGACGTACGCTCCCGCTTTTGAGCAATGAAAAAGAAATCTCGCGCAAACATGCTGAGATCACTTATGACCCACAAATGAAAAAATTCCACATCACCGATTTGAACAGCAGCAACGGTGTAATTGTGGATGGCGTTCCTATTCGACCGGGAGAACCTGCCGAGATCAAACCTGGCTCCAGGTTTTATCTCGGCCAGGTGGTTGTCCTACAGTTTGTAATATAGTTATTGACCGGGCGCGCCTGATATAGCATGAGATGTGCCTTTCTATCCATGCTTGTTCCATATTGGTGTGGTTATGTTGAGCCGTAAATATTAATCTCAAAAGATGGAAAAACAATTCAATTGAAATGGTCAGCATTCCTTCCTTGTGGTAAGATTGCCCCCATGAATTTTAACCAGATTACCGATTGCCTGTTTATTGGTGATACCCCGCGCGCGGATGACTATGATCTTTTACGCGAGCTGGGCGTTCGTCTGGTAATAAATATGCGCATCGAGAAGCGACCGGCGGTTGACCTGCACGACCCGCCGCTGGATTTCCTGTGGCTGCCCACTTTCGATACTCCCGGTCTGGCCATTCCCATCCGCTTCCTGATCCGTGGCGTCCAGGCCGCAATGGATACCATCCAGGCCGGTGGCAAGGTCTATGCCCACTGCCACAAAGGCCGTCACCGCGCCCCGGCCATGGGGGCCTCCATCCTGATCGCCATGGGTTACGACCCATATGAGGCCATTGATTTGATCATGGAGCAGCGTCCGATTGCCGACCCGAATATTTTTTACATCCGCAGCCGCATCCTGCGTTTTGCGCGTGCTTGGGAGAGCATAGATTAGGTTCTTGCTCTTATAGAAAAAACCGAATTCCTCTTCAAATTAACAACGAAACGGGCTTCTGAAAGAAACCCGTTTCGTTTTATCCACTGGACAGCTTCGCCACGGTAACCCCTTCGCCGCCTTCCTTGGGGCCGCCCTCCTCAAACGAAGTCACTTGGGGGTGATCCTTGAGCGCCGTGCGCACTTCCTGTCTCAGTTTGCCGGTGCCTTTGCCATGGATGATGCGCACGAATGGCAGGCCGGCCATGTAAGCTTTCTCCAGGTAGCGATCCAGCATATCCAGCGCATCTTCGGCGCGCTGCCCGCGCAGGTCCAGTTCCATCCCCGGGGAGGCTGAAAGAATGACTGACGACCGGTTTGACGATGATTGCGGCTCTGCGGAGTGTTTCTTGGCTGACCGCTGACTGCTGACAGTTGGCAACTGATCGCTATCATCGCTTTTCCTCTTCAACTCATCCAGCCGCACCTTTAGCCTGAGGGAACCCGCCTGCACTTCCGCATCTTCTCCATCAATGGAGGAAAGGATCCCTTCCGTGCCCAGGGTACGCAGTATAACCTTGTCCCCCGTCTTCAAAGTCTCTAAGTTTTTTACGTTTTGCGTATTACGTTTTATTCTTACTGGCTCCTGCACCTGCTCTTCCACAATCTCGATTTTCTCTTCGATTGCATCCAGCGCATCCAGCGGCTGACGGGCTTTCTTCAATTCATTCCTCAACATTTTAAGCCGGGTCTTCAAAACTTCCACTTCCAGCTCGCCTTCGGCGCGCGCCTGCTCGAGCACCTTCTGGCGCTCGTCCCCGATCTTATCCAGCCGCTCGGCCAGGTCGCGTTCCAGGCGACGAGCTTCGGAGCGGGAGCGCTCGGCTTTTTCGCTCTCCTTGAATGCAATCTTGCGCTGGCGATGGATGTCCCCGATCAGCTTATCGGCGCGCAGGTCGTCCGGGTTGATCTCGCTGCGGGCGGCCTCGATGATCTCCTGCGGCAGTCCCAGGCGCTGGGCGATCGCCAGGGCGTTGGACCTTCCCGGAAGTCCCAGGGTCAATTTGTAGGTTGGGCGCAGGGTCTGCACATTGAACTCCAGCGAGGCGTTGACCACGCCGGGGGTGGAATGGGCAAAGGTTTTCAACTCCGGGTAATGGGTGGCCACCAGGGTGGTGATGCCGCGTCCGAGCAGGTCTGAAAGGATCGCGCGGGCCAACGCCGCCCCCTCCTGCGGGTCGGTGCCGGCGCCCAGCTCGTCCAGGATTACCAGCGAGTTTTGATCAGCCTTCTTCAGGATCTGGACGATATTGGTGATATGCCCTGAAAATGTGGAAAGCGATTGCTCGATGGATTGCTCGTCGCCGATGTCGGCGTAGATGGCTGTGAAACAGGGCAGTTCCGAGCCGGATTGGGTCGGGATGTGCAGGCCGCTCTGTGCCATGGCTGCCAGCAAGCCGACTGTCTTGAGCGTAACGGTCTTGCCGCCCGTGTTGGGGCCGGTAATGACCACCGCGAACGTGCCGGGCAGCGGGTCGATATTGGTGGGTACCACCGTCTCCTGGTCCAGCAACGGGTGCCGGGCGTTCAAGAGGCGGATGGTAAATTGCTGATTGTTGATTGCTGATTGCTGACTGCCGACCGCAGATCGCTGATTGCTGACCGCTGAACGCTGATCGCACAGAACCGGTTCGTTTGCCCGGATCACGTCGGCGTATTTCGCCTTGGCAAATGCCAGGTCCAGTTCGGCCAGCGCCGCCACCCCGGGGACGATTTCTTTGGCCAGTTCCCCCACCTGCCCCGAAAGTTCGGCCAGCACCCGGCGGGTTTCGTCCCGTTCGGCGATGACGGCTTCGCGCAAGGCATTGTTCAGTTCAACCACAGCCAGCGGCTCGACGAACAGGGTTGCCCCGGTGGAGGATTGGTCGTGCACGATGGCCTTGACCTGGCCTTTGAATTCGGCCCGCAGCGGGATGACGTAACGCCCGTCCCGCTGGGTGATGACGCTGTCCTGCAACTTCGAGGCGGTGGCTGCATCCGTCAGGTAGCGCTGCAGGCGGGTCATCAACCGGTCGTGCGAAACGCGCACATGCCGGCGCAGGTCCGATAGTTTGGGCGAGGCGTTGTCGGCCACTTCGGCGGCATCCGTGATGCAGCGCGCGATCGCTTCGATCAGTCCCACCGGGCTCGGCAGGCGGGAGGCAATGAAGGCCAACTGCGGGGAGGCTTCGGCGTGTTTTTCGAAGAACCGCCGCAACGTGCGCATTGCCACAAGTGTGGCCTGTACATCCAGCAGTTCCTTCGGGTCGAGCACGCCGCCGTGC
>Ga0182027_10012689_pt1 | contig 11818 bp, 13 predicted proteins | sample 712E1DmetaG_FD_121300 | JGI IMG/M metagenome (GOLD analysis project Ga0182027, IMG submission 121300) | Permafrost microbial communities from Stordalen Mire, Sweden - 712E1D metaG (Illumina Assembly) | ecosystem: Environmental > Terrestrial > Soil > Wetlands > Permafrost | place: Sweden...
AAAAGATACTTACAAGGAATATTATGAGAACGGGAACCGTAAAGCCAAGTTGGATTATGAAGACGGAAAAGCCAATGGTGATGCGGAATTTTATTATGACAGCGGTATCATCAAAGTAAAGGGTAAGTACAAAGACGGCGTGAAACAGGGCAAATGGAAGTTCTTTACCGAAACAGGTGAGGTTTATAATAAAGAAAAGTGGAAAAAGGGAAATGCGAAAAATCCTACTCCATCGGATGGGCAGTAATAACGGAAAGGTAAAATGAGATTTGTAATAGGTGTTGATGATACTGATAATCGCTGGAGCAGGGGAACCGGCCACAGGGTACGATGTATGGCGAAAAAGATTATGACGAAAGGGTTGGGGCAGGTTGAAAGTATTGTACGTCACCAACTGCTTGTTGATCCTCGTATTCCATACACCTCCCATAATAGTTCTGCCAGCGTTGTTGTGAATGATGTTAATGATAAAGAAGCACTGATAAGCTGTTGTAGAAAATTTTTAAACTGGCATGCCGCCATTGGCTCTGATGTGGGTTTGTGTGTAGCTGAATGGGAAAATGTTTCAGAAGAAATAATTCGCTGGGGACGAAGAGCAAAAGAAGAAGTATTAAAAAACGAAGAATCTCATTTGCTGGCATCGAAGAATAATATATTTTTGCAGGGATTGACAGGAAGGAAAATAGGAGTGATAGGTTCTTTGGCAGCTATTGGATTAAGAGTAGAAGGAAACGACGGCCGTTTATTATGGCTGAGAAATCTTCGTGAGACTATCGGCAATTTTTCATCTGAAGAATTGTTTCAAATAATGAAACTGGATGCTATCACTGACAAAGAAGGCAATATGATTCCGTCTGATCAGAAAATATATTTCGGTGACTGGAGTCGGCCTGTGATGATAAATAAAAAAATTACTTTAATTGTTGAGGAGGTAAAAGACAATGTACAATTTAAGTGGCAATGTGCTTCAAAGGACTATATCAAAAGCATTTCCAGGTAAGGCAGCAGCAACAATTGCTGAAATACTTTTTTTATTATTTGTAGGAGCTTTTGCAGTTACGCTGCATGCAAAACTCAGAATTCCGATGCACCTTCCTGGCAGGCAGGGATTGATTTTTATGGCACTCATCGTGATGGCAGCTTCCATGTCGCAGTTTAAGTTTGCCTCAAGTATTACCTGTATTGGCGCTTCAGGTTTATTATTTTTTAATGTGCTTGGCTTTGATGATCCTTTTATGCCATTGAATTATTTCTTACTTGGAGTTGTGTTGGATCTGTGTTTTTATTTTTTCAAAACTACCAAACCAAACATATTCCTGTTTGCATTAGCCGGTGGCATTGCATGGATGAGTATTCCTTTGTTTCGTCTCATTGAAATGAACATTACAGGATTTCCTTTTAAGTCCTTAATCAATGGTGCGTTTTATTCTTTTTCCAGTCATTATGTTTTTGGCTTTGCAGGAGCACTACTAGGTGCAGGTATTATAAAAGCTTCCTTTAAAAATCAAAACAAATAAAATATTTCATTTCGCTGGAATAAAATATTGACAAGCCGATATGTATGTTAAAACATAAGGAAATAGTAAGAAAGAAATGGATCATAGGTATCTTGTTTTTCTTGCTTGCTGTTTTTCTTTTTAATTCCTGCAGAGAAGATGAACCTGTAAGTTCACAACCGCTTATTCAATTTAGTGTGGATGCCGGATTAGTACATTCGGATACTGCTATTACTCTCGGTTCTCAGGTGAAAGTCGGAATCACTGCTTCATGCGAAAGTTCTGATATCACGTATTTCAGCGTGACTATGGATAATGGAGTTCAACAAACATATCTTGATTCCGGTTTGCATTCACCGAATTTAAATTATCAGATGACTATTGTTAAAAGCAACAGCCCTATTGAACGCTGGACATTCACTGTGATGAATCGCGATCGCAGAAAAGCAAGTGTGTCCATCATTCTTTCAAAAAAGAATTCTGTAGTGTATGGTAATATTATTACTTTCCCCAGTATAATTCTCGGAGCTCAGAGTAATACTACTTATGGAAATTTTCTCTCTCTCTCCAATGGCTTGGTTTACACACAGGACAGTGCATTCAAACATCAGGATTTAATCAATATCATTTATTATTACGGAGCATACAATGCCACGCTTTCCTCACCGTATGAAAATGAAGCGCCTTTGTATTACACAGGAACCACCGGGCTTGCCAACTGGACCATAAAAAATGATATGAAATATGATACTACTACTTTATCGGTAGCCGCATTCGATGCTGCTGTGAATGATAGTTTGTTATTAGTATCTTTTGACTTGTTGAATTCAAAACGAAAAGCGAAATACCTGGCTAACGATATGATCCTTTCATTCATAAACAATGCTACAGGTAAAATCGGTTTAATAAAAGTAATCTCTGTTAATGGAACCACCGATGGTTCTGTGGAATTGTCAATAAAAGTACAACAATAAATATTCGGATGCTTCTATGTAAAACCAATAAATACTGCGTCATTCCGATACGCCACTTGGCGGAGAAGGAATCTAAAGATTATAGACTGCTTCGTCACAAGCTCCTCGCAGTGACGATTCTATTTTATTCAGTGGCATGTACAAATAATTATTATTAAAAATATTTAATCATGAAAACAAAAATCTTTAAGCAGATTAATTTCAAACATAAAGTTTGGCTGGTGACCTCAGAACAGAAAGATTTGTTTGGTAAAGGAAGGTGGTTACTCTTCAAGACTATTGACGAAAAAGGTTCGCTGATGGCTGCCATTGAAGAATTAGGTATAAGCTATCGCAAAGCATGGAATGATATTAAGCATACCGAGAATAATCTTGGTCTTTGCTTGTTGGATAAATCAAGAGGTGGCAGCAATCATGGGAGCATGACGCTTACACAGGACGGACAGAAACTGATCCGCGCGTATGAGCATTTTAACAGAAAAGTAGAAAGAATGATTGGTGCTGCTTATAATGAGTTTTATAAAGAGGTCAATGGTTAATTAATTATGCGTTTTTTATTTCTGATATTTCTTTTACTTCTTTTGCCTGCTATTATTACAGCGCAGAATGTAGTTACCGGAAAAGTGAATGATAAATCCACTAATCAGACTTTGGACGGAGCAACGATTTTGATGGATGGAAACAAAGCTGTTGCAAAAACAAATAATCTCGGAAATTTTATTTTCAATAATGTACCTTCGGGAAATCATCAGATCACGGCAAAGTTCATCGGGTATAGCGATACTACGATCACTTTTTATTTTGATGGAAAATCTCCGCTGGTATTGTTAATTTCACTTACTCCTTCTTTTACTCAGATTCCATCAGTTTTTATTACCGCTTCACGTACTGAAAAAACTACTGACGATATTGCAGCCAGCGTTTCCATTATTAACAGGAATGATATCAATGATTTTCCTGCTAATAATACCATTGATCTTTTAAATCTTGTCCCGGGAATGAGTATCAGCAATGAGTTCGGTATTTTTTCCAAAAATGCAAGTGTTACCATGCGCGGATTGAACGGCTCTCCGCGGGTGCTGATTTTACTTAACGGAATTCCACTGAATAAAACGGATGGTGGCGGTATTAACTGGAACCGTATTGATCCCGATAATATTGATCGTATTGAGATTGTAAAAGGTCCTGTTTCTGCCTTATATGGAGGTAATGCCATGGGCGGAGTAATTAATATTATCACACTCGAGCCACAAAAACCGCTGGAAGTTTATGCTAAAGCATTTGCCGGAAGCTATAATACATTTGGTGGAAACGTATTGCTATCGGGAATGAAAATAAAAAATGACAAAGGTTTTTATTGGTCTGCAACGGGATTTTACCGTCAGGGTGATGGCTATATTGTTGCCCCAGACAGCACGCGCGACAGCCTGGATGTGAAAACCTATCTGAAAGAAATTTCTACCGGTGCCAAACTTGGATATCAGTTCAAGCGCAATTGCTTTGCTGAAATTGAATATGATTATTATGATGATATGCGTGGTGATGGTACTAAGATTTATGAAGAAGACGGAGGCTATAACAGATACACTACAAATGCTGTTCGTTCATCCATTCATTATGATATTGGAAAATCAAAATTGCTGATGAATATTTTTTATCAGTATGAAAATTATCAAAGGCAGGTTGAAACACGCGCTGTGAAAAAGGCTAATAAATATACTTTGTATGATACTGATTCCTACAGGAAGGACAAGGGAATCTGGATGAGCATCTCCAGAGATTTCAGCCACAATCAATCGCTGATTGCCGGAATAGATCTTAAACAGGGCAGTGTGGATGCTTCGGATATTTATTATACTTCTTCAGATATTCTCACCAACAAAGGCAATATGAATTTTGCAGCATTGTTTGCCGATTACACCATTTCTTTATTAAAAAGGAGATTAATATTAAATGCAGCGATGCGATATGATATTGTGCAGTTCAATCATGGAAGTTTTGCTATTTCCGATCCTTCCACGCTCACCGATTTTATGACGGCTTATCCAACTGATTTCACTGATACCATATGGCATGCGATCAGCCCGAAACTGGCAGCTAAATATATTTTTAATAAAAATATAAGTCTGTATGCTAATGTTTCCAAAGGCTTCCGTCCTCCCATGCTGGACGATATGTGCAAGAACGGAAATGTGGGCAAAGGATTTAAACTTGCCAATCCGCACCTGAGGCCCGAAGTGCTGATTAATTATGAGATAGGAGCGACCCTTCACCTGCAAAATAAACTGGTGATTGAACCCTCCATATATTATTCTGTAGGAAATGATTTTCAGTATTTCGTGGGAACAGGCGACAGTATTTACACAGGAGGCGATAATCTGAAACCGGTGTTGAAACGGGAAAATATCAGTAAGGCCAGCATATATGGAGCAGAGATATCTTTAACTTATCGTTTTAATAATCACTGGATGTTTATTTCAAATTATGCATACAATTATTCCAAGGTCACGGATTTTGAATTAAAGACAAATCCTGCTATTGACCTCACAGGGAAGTATCTCGTGGAAGTGTCACCGCATCAGGTTTTCGCAGGGGTCTATTGGAAAAACAAAATAGTAAACACATCTCTGATAGGAAATTTCTCAGATAAGCAATGGGTGGATGATCTGAATACCCAGCAAACTCCATCTTCAATGACTTTTGATGTTAAATTTGCGAAAGAGATAAAATCAAGATTTAATATTTCATTAACTATACATGATATTTTCAATCAGCGACCGGTAGATTCGAAAGGTGAGTTATCGACGGGAAGATTTTTTATGCTGAGCGCTTCATACAAATTATATTAATAATGAAAAAATCTACTCAACTAAGCGATAAATGGCTCAAAGCATCTGTGATGGGATGTTTGTGGGCTTCCAGCGAAATTGTGCTGGGTAGTTTTTTACATAATCTGCGCATTCCTTTTTCAGGAAATATTTTAACAGCTATCGGAATTATTATTGTGCTTGCTGTCGGGCAGAAATGGCGCGAACGCGGACTATTCTGGCGTGCAGGTCTGATCTGTGCTCTGCTGAAATCTCTTTCACCCAGTGCAGTGATTCTCGGTCCGATGGTTTCCATTTTTGCTGAAGGGCTTTTACTGGAACTGGCTTGCCTGCTGATTGGCAGAAACATTGCGGGTTGCCTGATTGCCGGTGCACTGGCCATGTCATGGAACCTCTTTTATTTTATCATCAACAATATTGTAGTCTATGGCCCTGATATGATAAAATTATATATGGGCTTTATTAAGTTTATCGAAAAACAATTAGGAGTGCATCACACAAGCTATTGGCAGCCCGTGCTGGTTGTGCTTTGCTTTTATGTTTTGTTCGGGTTGATATCAGCAGCCCTCGGAATTTATATCGGTAGAAAAAAAGAAAATACAACATTTACTGAGTTTGAAACGGATGCAGGGAAAAGCAATGCAGGTAAAAAATTCCGGCAGACGAATGGCAATGAGATTAAACCTTCCATAATTTTTTTGATTCTGAATGTTGTGTTGATTGTAGGAGCGCTGATTGTTTTCAATCTCGATAATCTTTTAATTGAAAGTGCTGTGGTTATTATAGTGGTTGCGTTCTGGGCAATATATTATAAAAACTCTCTTCGTTTCATGCTCAGGCCGGGCTTCTGGATTTGGTTTATGCTCATCACGATCGGATCATCACTGCTTATTTCTTCATTCAAAACGGATCTGATGTCAGGGCTGTGGACAGGTATTGAAATGAATCTTCGTGCAGTGCTTGTGATGACAGGCTTTGCCGTGGTGGGCCGCGAACTGAGAAACCCTGTCATTAGCGAATGGTTTGCCGGAAGCCGTTTTCGCCAGTTGCCGCTTGCCTGTGAAGTGGCTTTCGAATCATTGCCTTTATTTCTGCAAAGCATGCCCGGCGCGAAGACAATGATCACCAAACCTGTTGCTGTGTTTGCAAGCTTTATTCACCGCATGGATTTCTGGCTGGAACAAATGCAGACATCACAAAACAAACAGGCAAGAGTTATTATTATTTCCGGCGGAAAAAATGAAGGAAAAACCAGTTGCCTGAAAAAAATTGTTGAAGAATTAAAAGGCAGAAAGGTAAAGTTGCAGGGATTTATAGCGCTGGCTGTTTTTGATGAAAAAGAGCGCATCGGTTATGATCTGCAAAATATTGCTACCGGTGAAACCTTCGAGCTGGCGCGCACTACAGGTGATGCTTCCATGGTGAATACCATAAAATATTTTTTCAGAGATGAAGCCTTGCATGATGGAATTAAAATTCTGCAGGATGCAGCGCTGGCTGATACTGACTTTATCGTAATTGATGAAATAGGATTCCTCGAACTGCAGGGTGATGGATGGGCCGATGTTTTTACACAACTGCTTAAAAATCCAAAGCTGAAACTGATCTGCGCAGTAAGAAGAGAGTATATCGAAGAACTGAAAAATAAATGGAATATTGATCAGCCGCTTATACTTGATATTGCAGATACCTCACCGGAAAATATGGTTGAAAAGATGTTGGCTAAGTTTTGATCGTTTGAAGTAATGGGATGCTGCTGGAAAACGAGCCCGTGAATTCTTTTTATTGTCTTTTTATTTTAACCGCTTATACAATGGCAATGAAGCCAGGCGCGCAATTATTTCTGCACCGGCATCTCCTTCTTTGCTGAATGCCCATACAAACAGTGATCTCAGGGGATGATCCTTACGAATATTTTCAATAGCATCAGATGCAAGTTTTTTTACGATTCCCTTTCTTCGATACTCTTCTAAAACTAATGCTGAACATAAGTACAATGCTTCATATCTTGTATTCAGTGGTGTTAATTCGAATAATTCTTTTTCAGTAATTTTATTTTCAAGAAATCTGTTCATTAATTCAAGTGTGGTTGGTATTAGTAAAACCCATGCTACCGGTCCGTTTCCGTCATCATATTCAGAAACTGTGGAAGGATGGATCTTATGTAATCTCTCTATCACATCCTGATTTACATCAAGCTGATCAGGATCATTTTTAACAGCAAAAACATCTTCTGCCAGTTGTATCATTCGTTCAAGATTGTTTGGAGACATGAGTCATGATTTTAATTATACATATTATTTCGTAAAGTCGGGTTCGAAAAATATCCATTGAATAGAAGGATTTTCTTTTTTTAATTCTGCTTCGCAGATATTAATATTGTCAATCAGGTGATCGGCAGAATCAACTTTTGTCATTTTTGCTTTCACTGCAACCATTATCCTTGGTCCTAATTGTAGCGTGATCATATTAAGCACCTGGTCAATTTCCGGTCTTGCTTCCAGGAACATTTTAATTTTTTCGTGAGTTTCATCATCAGTACTTTGTCCTATCAACAAGCCTTTAACTTTAAGTGCAAGTAAAATGGAAATAATGATCAGCAATGCACCGATACAGATGCTTCCCATTGCATCAAAGACAGGGTTACCGGTTACGATAGAGAGAACAATAAAAATAATTGCAAAGGATAAACCTAGCAATGCCGCAGTATCTTCACCCAAAACTAGGATTAGTTCACTTTGCCGGCTGTTTTTAACCCATGTCCAAAGACTTTCTTTGTGCCTCAGTTTATTTATTTGAGTAATACAACCATAAAGCGATGCGGCTTCACAAAACATACTGACCACTAAAACAACAATGGCAATCAGAGGATTCTTCAATCCTTCGGGTGAATTCATTTTATGAATGCCCTCATAAATCGAGAACAAGCCACCTATGCTAAATAAAAGCAGGGCCACGATAAACGACCAGAAATAAATTTCTTTTCCATATCCCAGCGGATGTTTAGTGTCTGGTTTCTTCTTCGTGGCTTTTAAACCCCAGAACAAAAGCCCCTGGTTGGCACAATCAGCGAAGGAGTGTACTGATTCAGCCAGCATTGCACCGGAACCGGTAATAACAGCAGCCACGGTTTTGGTAATTGCAATTCCCATGTTTGCCAATAGAGCAAAAAGTATTGATTTTATGGATGCATTTTGATGTGACATTTTTTATGCAAATATCTGCTGTCAGATTTTAATGGATGCTAATTTTTTAATCTCATCCGAAAGATAAATTGTCGTTCCGCTTTTTTGAATAATAACGCTATTCATCAATGCCTTTGCAATATCGGAGGCTTTGATGGATTTATAATTTTTTAACGAACCCATCAAAAGAGGATTAATTACATTCATTACAACTAATCCGATTTTTTCACCGAATCTTTTTTCGTTTCGCTGACCCGCAATAATAGAAGGTCTCAGTATGGAAAGACTATTTATATTTATTTGTTTTATGGCTTCTTCCATTTGTCCCTTTACACTGTTGTAAAATATAGATGATGATGCGTTTGCACCCATGGCAGATATTATGGAAACCGTATTACATCCCTTATTATTTAATTCTTTCGCTAAATAAATCGGCAGTTCAAGATCAATGGCTTTAAATGCATTTTTTGATCCTGCTTTTTTTATGGTAGTGCCAAGGCAACAAATAAATGCATCAGCATGAATGGTCTCTGACAATAAATTGTTCTGCAATAAAACTTCTTTAAGCTTTGAATGCTTTAGGCCTGTTTGTCTACGGCCAATTGCATAAACTTCAGAAATTTGTTCGTTTTGTAATAATTCCTGTAAACACAAACCTCCTGTTAAACCTGTTGCTCCAGCAATTGCAACTATCATATTGTATGGTGCTATTTATTATAATTAAAATGCTTGTCTAAATAATCTATGCATTCATACACGGCATCATATTCTTTTTGTGTTTTTGTGCGCAAAGCAAGTTCGTTTTTTTTGTCCGCCAAATTCTTTGTCAATAACTGTGCTTGCCTGCCAAGCTTAGATTTGTCTGGTGATGTTTTATGTTTCTCACCATTTATTTCTTTGCGTAGTGTTTTAAGTTTTTCAATGGAGTCAAAAAAAATATTCAGGTCCGGATTGGTTTTGTATTTTTCTAGTTTATTTAAGTTGTCGAGAAATTCTTTGTCAAGTTCCATAAAAGCTATTTTAATTATTATTGCTAATTTACAAATATAGTGATTTTTTTTCAAAATGCCATTTGACAGCGTTTCTGCAATGCATGCATTTGTGGATTCTGTTTCCCCTTTTTTTCACTTTCTACTGTTCACTTCCTTACAGTTCGCTATTCTACTGTTCAATTATTCCCTATACCTTATTGCTTTATTAATTTATATTTTTTATCAGGAGAATTGAAATTCTGTAACTTTAACCCCAATTAATAATTGACCGATATGGGGTTTAAAACAATTATACAGAATGATTGTACTTTATTGGAAATACTGCAGGAACTTTATCCGCAGTCGCCCCGAACGAGAATAAAAAAAATTTTGCAGCACGATAATGTGATGTGTAATGGAAAAATTGTTACGCTTCATTCTTTCAGGCTTAGACCCGGCGATGTGGTGGAAGTTAAAGGCAGCAGCGTTTCTCCTAACAGTGCCAGAGTTCCGTTTCCTGTTTTATATGAAGATCATGATGTGATTGTTGTGGAGAAACCTGTAGGTATCTCCACATCAAGTATCGATAATAGCGCTGATGTATATCATACTCTTTCGCAATATTTGAAAGATCAAAGCAAAGGCCGGATTAAAGTATATGTGGTGCACCGGCTTGACAAGGAAGTGTCGGGTGTATTACTATTTGCAAAATCCGAAGAAGCCATGAACATAATTAAGGATCATTGGAAAGAGACCAAGAAACTTTATTATGCATTGGTTGAAGGCAGGCCCGAAAGTCCTGAAGGCACAATAGAAAGCTGGCTTGTGGAGGGTGAAAACTACAAAGTTTATTCAACCCGCACACAATCCGAAAAAGCTAAATTTGCCATCACTCATTATCGCACCATTAAGCAATTAAACAGAAATACTTTGTTGGAAGTAAATATTGAAACCGGTCGCAAAAACCAAATCCGCGTGCACATGGCAGATTTAGGCTGCCCTATTGTTGGTGACCGAAAGTATGGTGCTTCCTCTGATTTTGTGCGTCGTGTACGCTTGCATGCATTTTATTTATCTTTTCCTCATCCTTTTTCTAAAGAGATTATTACAGTGGAATCACTTTTGCCTAATGGTTTCCTGGTGCTGAAAGACGGAAACGAGAATTATAAGTGAACCATTTATTCATTTTTAATTCTTCTCATTTCAATTCGTTTTCCCTTATACTTCTTTCCCCTTATGCCTTTTCACTTTTCAAATTTCACTGTTCGTTGTTTTCTGCAAAAGGTTATTGAAGCAATACTAAGTTATGGCGCGTTTTAGTTTTTTATATAAAAACATTTTCTGCTTTAAATCTACCATCGCCTGCATGATAGGATAAAAGTATTTTTTTCATACCGTCAACAGATGAAGGTGGTTCATCAATGATATATTGTCGCCCGTTTTCTTCATAAGTAACCGAAAGGCCATCATCTTTTAAATTACCCCCAACTTCAATCCAACTGCTGTCATTGATTGACAAAACAACCTGATGGAATAAGTTCCAATTGATTGAATCCATTGTTTTTTCAATTTGTTCGACAGTAGCTGAAGGTGAAATTTCTTTAACTTCACTTCCGTAATTTGAAATAACTGTAAGTTTCATTTTGCTATTTTTTTTATTGTTATTTAAATGAATTTGCAAAGTAAAATATTCCCTTCCGGACAATAAGCAGGAATTCTAAGTAAGACTTCATATCCCGGTTCTTTTTAAATGCACCATAAAGAGCTGTTCCTCCTCCCTTCGCCTTTCCACCATTCAAAAACTCAGCCTCGTTTTTATGTTTCAAAATTACACATTTATTTCAAATCCGTTCTTCCTGAAGTATTGAAGCAACCACTGTGTTAGCGGTAGCGTATTTCTTTAAATACTTTGTCATAAAACCTGTCTGTATAGCAGTCGTAAATTGTCCTTTTTTCCAATACTGCGGTCAGGTTTGTTTTAAAAAAGTTGCTGTAATTTTTGACCACCCTGATAATTTCTAATTCAAGGTCGGAAGAACCTGATTTAATTGTAAAGTCGTCAGTTGATATTTCTGGAAATTTGGTCTCGATGAAGCTGTCAATACTCATGAAAGCATTTTTGTCACAAATAAAACATGTTATTTGACTGTCAACACCAGGCAATTCTTTTTCTTCAGATTTTGGAAAAGCCATTTTTATTCCATTGATGATATCTGTGCTAAAATGAATTTTAATAACTGTGTCACCATTTGCATAAGTAAATTCAAAAAAGTAATCCTTAAAATTCTCTTTTTGACCAATTTCCACTTTGTCCAAAATATAGTTGAAGTCTTGTATAAAGGAAAATTGTTCACTCACCATATT
>Ga0182027_10012690_pt1 | contig 11817 bp, 7 predicted proteins | sample 712E1DmetaG_FD_121300 | JGI IMG/M metagenome (GOLD analysis project Ga0182027, IMG submission 121300) | Permafrost microbial communities from Stordalen Mire, Sweden - 712E1D metaG (Illumina Assembly) | ecosystem: Environmental > Terrestrial > Soil > Wetlands > Permafrost | place: Sweden...
GGCCCCGGCGACCCCGAGGTGCTGGATTACGCGGTCAAGACAGTGAAACGATTAGTCGGTCAAAAGCCGATTATGGGCATCTGCCTCGGAAATCAACTAATCGGACGGGCTTTCGGCGCAAAGACATTCAAACTCAAATTCGGGCACCGCGGCGGCAATCATCCGGTCAAAGAGTTTGCCACCGGACGCGTTCACATCACCGCGCAGAACCATGGGTATGCCCTCGACCCGGATACCATGAAAGACGGCCTGGAAGTGACGCACATCAATTTGAACGACGGCACAGTAGAGGGGCTGCGTCATAAGGAACTGCCGATTTTCGCCATCCAGTACCATTCGGAGGACTCCCCCGGCCCCATGGATAACCGGTATCTGTTTGACAGGTTTATAGAGATGATGGAAACGGAGAAGTAAATTCCAAATACCAAAATCCAAACACCAAATAAATTCAAAAGGACAAAAAAATAGAATTCTCCCTTAATCCCTCCTTAGGAAGGAGGGAGAGTTAACAATAAAGGAATAACATGACGAATACTACCAAACCAAAGAAAGTCTTAATCATCGGGTCGGGGCCGATAATCATCGGGCAGGCAGCGGAATTCGACTATGCCGGCACGCAGGCCTGTAAAGCGATGCGTGAAGAAGGCGTTATTTCCGTACTGGTCAATTCCAATCCGGCCACCATTATGACCGATGAAGACATTGCGGATGTTGTTTACGTTGAACCGTTAACCGTGGAAGTAATAGCCCGCATCATTGAAAAAGAACGACCGGACGGACTCCTGCCCACACTCGGCGGACAGACCGGCTTGAATCTGGCGGTAGAACTCTCCGATGCCGGAGTTTTAGAAAAATACAATGTCCGCGTCCTCGGCACGCCGATTCAGACCATCCGTAATGCCGAAGACCGCGAGCTTTTTAAACAATTATTGATTAACATTGGGGAACCGGTGCCGCGCAGTGAAACCGTCAATACTATGGAAGAGGGCCGACGCGTCGCCAAAGAAATCGGATTACCGGTGGTGATTCGCCCGGCTTATACGCTCGGCGGAACCGGCGGCGGCTTCGCTCACAATTGGGACGAGTTGGAAATTGTACTCAATAGCGGCCTGACGGCCAGTCCTATTCATCAGGTGCTCGTCGAAGAATCATTGACCGGCTGGAAAGAACTGGAATATGAAGTCATGCGTGACGGCGCTGATAACTGCATCACGATTTGTAATATGGAAAACATCGACCCGATGGGTATTCACACCGGCGACAGCATCGTAGTGGCGCCCAGCCAGACATTGACGAATAAAGAATATCAGATGCTCCGCTCTGCCAGCCTGAAAATTATCCGCGCGCTGGGCATCGAAGGCGGCTGCAATGTGCAGTACGCCCTCGACCCGAATAGCGAAAAATATTATGTCATTGAAGTAAATCCCCGCGTCAGCCGCAGCTCGGCGCTCGCCAGCAAAGCGACCGGTTATCCCATTGCCCGTGTCGCCTCAAAAATCGCGGTAGGGAAGAGACTGGATGAAATCCCTAATGCAGTTACCGGCAAAACCATGGCCGCTTTTGAACCGGCGCTGGATTACATTGTGGTAAAAATTCCGCGCTGGCCTTTTGATAAATTCGCCAGCGGCGACCGTGTACTGGGCACGCAAATGAAAGCCACCGGCGAAGTCATGGCCATCGACCGCACCTTCGAGGCGGCATTCCAGAAAGCCGTGCGCTCACTGGAATTCGGTAAGAAAACCCTTCTCTGGGAAGACCGTAAATGGAAGCTCGGGACGGATATCAGCACCTATCCACTGGAGCCTACTGATTTACGTCTCTGGGCTGTCATGGCGGCCTTACGACGCGGCATTGAACCCCGGGCCATCCACGATAAAACCAAAATCGATATGTGGTTCCTGACCAAGATGCTGAATATCATTAATATGGAAAAACGGCTGCTTTCTCAGCCTTTGACACCGGAATTCATGAAAGAAGCCAAGCGCATGGGTTTCTCCGATGAGATGATCGGCACGCTGGCAGACAGATTAACGGAACAGGTCAGGGAAATGCGGCAGGAATGGAATATCCGCCCGGTTTACAAAATGGTGGATACCTGCGCAGCGGAGTTTGATGCTGGCACACCCTATTTTTACAGCACCTATGAATCTGAAAATGAGGCAATTCCTTCCACCCGGAAGAAAGCCGTCGTTATCGGCTCCGGGCCAATCCGCATCGGACAGGGAATTGAGTTTGATTATTGCAGTGTGCACGCCGCCATGGCTTTAAAAGAAGCCGGATATCAGAGCATCATGATAAACTCGAACCCTGAGACTGTATCTACGGACTTTGATACCAGCGACCGGCTTTATTTTGAAGCACTGGATGAAGAGAGTATCCGCGATATTCTGGACAATGAAAACAGCAATCAGGATAAAAACGAAAACGGCTCCACCCCGGCGATTGTGCAATTCGGCGGACAGACTGCCATTAACCTGGCCGACCCGCTGGCACGCGCAGGGATGCCTGTTTTAGGCACTAGTGCTGAGTGTATCGACCTTTCCGAAGACAGGCGGCGTTTCGAGCAATTTTTAGGGAACCTGGGGATTCCCCAACCGCCGGGAGCCGGCGTCACCAGCATCGAAGAGGCCCTTAAAGTAGCCAAGCTAATCGGCTACCCGGTACTGGTACGCCCCAGTTATGTCCTCGGCGGGCGCGGAATGGAGATTGTCCACAATGCTTCCGAATTGTCTCATTATATGAGTATCGCTACCGAATTGAATACCGGACACCCGGTGTTAATCGATAAATACCTGGAAGGGAAAGAGGCCGAAGTCGACTGTATCTGCGACGGCGAAACCGTCCTGATTCCCGGTGTGATGGAACAACTGGAACGCGCCGGCGTGCACAGCGGCGACTCGATGGCAGTCTATCCGGGATTAACGCTGACAACCGCAGAAATAGATACGATTACCGATTATGCGGTACGCATCGGTTTAGCGCTGAAAATCATCGGTCTGATGAACATCCAATTCGTGATTATGCCGGACCATCCCGTCGGCGGTGCAGCAGTTTTCGTCCTGGAAGTGAACTCCCGGGCTAGCCGCACCGTGCCGTTCATTTCCAAAGTGACCGGTGTCCCGATGGTGAAAGTGGCCGTTAAAGTCATGCTGGGTACCAGCCTGAAAGAACAGGGCTATGAGACCGGAGTTTACAAACGGCAGCACCTCGTCGCTATCAAAGCTCCGGTCTTCTCCATGTCCAAACTGGTGGGCGTGGATACTCATCTCGGACCGGAAATGAAATCCACCGGCGAAGTAATGGGCATCGATTACAAATTCGAAGCCGCGCTGGCTAAAACCTTGTTAGCAGCCGGACTGATGCTGCCGCGGGAAGGTGGCATTCTCCTGAGCATTTCCGACAGAGATAAACCCGAAGCCCTGCCGATTATCAGAAAACTGGCCGGCATCGGTTACAAATTATATGCAACCGAAGGCACCGCGGCCATGCTCACGGCCATGGGTTTGCCGGTGACGATGACGACCAAGAAATTGAGCGAGGGACATCCTAATGTGCTGGATGTCATCATCGGCGCAAAGGTACAGGGAGTAATTAACACCGTCACCAGCAGCGGCACCGTGATGCGGGATGGATTCGCGATCAGGAGGACAGCCGCCGAAAGACGAATTCCCTGTTTCACTTCCATTGATACCGCGCGGGCTGCAATCGATATTCTGGTGAAAGAAAAACACGATTATCATGTCCAACCGCTGGCTACTTACCGTGACAGGAGACAACCGTGATAAATGAAATCTGTACTGTGATTTCTAACGACGAAATTACTCCGGGCACCTATTTAATATGGCTTGAGTCTCCGGAAATAGCCCGGCGGGCGCAAGCCGGCCAGTTCGTGATGGCGGCTTGCGATGAGGAAACTGTCCTGCGCCGTCCCATCAGTCTGCATAGTGTTGACCATGACACATTTGCATTACTCTACGCGGTGATCGGCAAGGGCACCGAATGGCTGACACACCGGGAAAAAGGGGGCTCACTGGATATTCTGGGACCGCTGGGAAATGGGTTTAATGTGACTAAAACACCACCGGAAACGTTGAGTTTTCTGATGATTGCCGGCGGTATTGGCATTGCACCGCTCCGTTTTCTCATCGAGAAGGTGAAACCATCATGCCGTCAAATTATCGTGTTACAGGGCGCCGCCACCGCTAAGAAACTTTACTTGAAAGAGCTTTTACCGCCTGAAGTCAGTCTAACCGTAGCCACTGAAGACGGCACTGCCGGTTATAAAGGGCTGATTACTGATCTCATTCCCACTTTCGCGACTACCGCCGATGAGGTCTTTGTCTGCGGGCCGAGGCCCATGCTCAAATATATCGCGGAAAATCAGAAAGCCTTAAGACTGACGGATAAACCTGTATCCATATCAATGGAAATGCGGATGGCTTGCGGGCTGGGCGTCTGCTATGGTTGTACTATTAGAACAAAGAACGGGCTAAAGGAAGTCTGCAAAGACGGCCCTGTGTTTAGTCTGAACGATGTGATTTGGGACGAAATGGCGAGGATGTAATTATAACGATTAAACATGATATTGTTGCACAACTGTAAAATATGCGTAGTCAGTTTTTATAAATACCAACGAGAATCTTTAAACTTGGCCTACCCCATAATTCTTCATACCTTAAATTAACTAAATTATGATAGTGCAGGCCAAGTTTATAAACGCTAACCGAATACCTACTTCGAAAAATTCGTTAACATTCGCAGGAACTCTGCTTTGTTCACCGCATGGATTTGAGTTCCTCCCGGTATTGGTATATTGTTTCCAGGATAAATGTAATCCATGGAATATATTTTATCTTTTACTATTTTAAATCTGCCTTGAGGACCACCGATGACATGGAATTTACCCGGTTCCTCCTCCCGTAAAAATAGCAAATAATGATCGCCAGGATGGAACAATGGATTGTCTTTTAGTTCTTGCGTTCCGGCTTTTCCTATTTGGCGAACTATAATGCTATTATCCTTGACTTCCGCTTTTAAACCTGATTCAACTATAAATTTGAAATCGGTATAATAAAGATAATCCGTCCCTAACGGAGTCTCTGCCCCTGGAGATGCAATCTCATCAAGAACCTTCCCAATTTGTCCGACAACAACGGCATCTGCCGCAGTAAATAATCCTTGAATATCTAAAGCTCCCTCGGCCCAGCTAACTGATGTGTCTTGCAATAAACTATTGTTTGTTTGAGTGGTTTGTACTTTACATGATGTTATTGTACCAGTAATAACCAGAACAAATGCCAAAGCAATTAATAAATATTTCTTTTTCAACTATTTCCTCTTTCCCATATATAACGAATGTCTAACTAAAAAGATGCGTTTCATCATGAAAGACCTGGGCAATTGGTGAATTACTATGTGGTTGGAGGAATTCGGCCGCAATCGCTTCGATCGACCGCCTCCAGTATAAACTAATCCTTATCATCTTGCAATTGTGATTTTGTTGTATATTATATTTATACAAATAAGCAAAGATCATCCCTGATGACGTTATCCGGGATGAGGTGGCGAGGATGTAAGTATTATGATTAGGCTTTTAATATTCTTACGAAACAATAAAATAAAAAACAACAAAACAAAGTATTTGCGTAAGGGGAAAAGGCAAGTGGGATTGCGTGGTCAAAATCCCGCCTGTCTCGCCGAAATTTGACAACATTTCTGATTCATTGTAGTATTGAAATTGCATTAGCGAGGAGATAAACAGAATCTGAATGTTTAACCAGGCCAATATCATCCATCATCATACTCATCATACTTTAACCACCCATCGGGCTTGGTCAATCAGTCGTTAATTAAAAAATAAGCAGAGGTATTATTAAGCCCGAGATAACAATCCCGGGCTTTTTTATTTACTGATTTACCTGCTCACTATTGTATAATTGGATAATAAATTAAACTGGAAAGGTATAAAAATGAGAGTTCAAAAATGCAAAGGAACCAGTGATTTATCAACGGAAGAGATGCGGCGTTTTCGCTACGTCGAAGGCGCTTTCCGTGACTCTTGCTTTAAATGGGGGTATCAGGAAGTCAGAACTCCGACAATCGAATATCTGCACCTGTTTACATCAACCGGTACGCTCACCCCCGGTAAATTAAGCAAAGTTTATTCCTTTCTGGACTGGGACGGATGGAGCGGGGAACGAGTAGTGCTCCGGCCGGAAGGTACCATTCCGACCGTTCGGCTTTATATCGACAGTCTGGCGGAGAAAAAACTGGCACGATTATTCTACGTTATCAATACCTTTGTCTTTGAAGAGACGGGGAAAGAAAACCGGGAAAAATGGCAGTGCGGGGTAGAACTGATTGGCGCCGATTCGATTGCTGCTGATGTCGAACTGATGGCATTATCTCTGGAAGTCCTGAAAAAATTGAGCTATAAAAAAATCGAAATGAAGCTGTCTCATGCCGGATTAATCCGGGCTTTATTAACCGGTTTTGGCCTATCTTCCGAGGAACAGGGAAAAGTCTTCGACCAGATTCTGGACGGTGACATGGCTGTGCTAAGCCGCCTGAAAGCAGAAACTCCGGACCTGGCACGGTTGCTGACGCCTTTGCTGGATGTAAAAGGAGAAAATGTCAGCTACTTGCGCAATCTGAAAACGATGTTCGGCAGCAGCCTGCCCGAATTTGTGCCGGTGCTGGATAATTTCATCGGTGTGGCAGACATGTTAACGTCGATGGGAATAAAATATAAGATTGATATCGCTTCCGGCAGGGGCTTTGAATATTATACCGGCATTATTTTTCAGATGTTTGACGGCGATATTAAGCTGGGCGGCGGCGGCAGATACGATGCGCTGATTCCGTTAATGGGCGGGAAAAGCACGCCGGCATCCGGTTTTGCCTTACTGATGAATCACCTGATGAAAACGATAGAAATGCCTTCGTTGACAGTGCCGGAGATGAATAAGATTCTTGTTACCGCGGACAGTAACCAGCCGAAACTGATGAAATCAGCTTACACCGCGGCCGAAAGTCTGCGGCAGGCAGGGTTTATAGTCAGTATACAGGCAGATAACGAGGACAAAGCCGATTTTATTTGGGTAATTGAAATCAGTGATAAAGTGCCTGAATTTACCGTTCTAAATCAGTCAAACAAGCGTAAACTTTCCGCCCGGACCCCTGAAGAAGTGATAAAGCTGCTGGGAGGGAAAGGTGACCGTTAGAATCGCTTTACCCAAGGGTAAATTACTTGCTGAAACGGCGGCGTTTCTGGAGAAAGCCGGCTGGCAGCTTAATGATTACAGTCAGTCAATGCGCAATTACCGGCTGAAATCGGCACGCTTTCCGGATCTGTTAATCAAGGTGTTTCAGGAAAAGGATATACCGATTCAGGTAGCCATCGGCAATTACGACCTCGGCATTTGCGGGCTGGAATGGATAGAGGAGCTGACTTCAAAGTACGCCGCTTCGGCACCGGTGAGAATCATAAATCTGGGTTACGGCAAAGGCGCGCTTTATATAGCAGCGAACGACGCAGCTGAAATACCGGTATTAGAAAAATTGCCGCAGGAACAGGAGATGGTCCGCATTGTCAGCGAATATCCGAATATCGCGGAGGCTTTTGCCTTAAATTTGAGATTGAGACGCTTCGGTGTTTATCCGGTGTGGGGAGCTGCGGAAGCCTATCCCCCGGAAAACGCTACGCTGGCGCTGGTAGCCGGCGACCCGGATGAAAACACGCTCGTTAATGGATTGAAACCGCTGCGCAAAGTGCTCAATTTCAGCGCTTTCCTGATAGCCAACAAAACCAGCTGGCAGGAAAAAGACCTGAGTGAAATCCTGGCGACGTTGGAAAAAATACAGCCGGAAGAAAAGGCAATTGAGCCTGTAAAAAAGTCCTCAATAACTGTTCATTTTGTACCGCAGATAATCGATGAAGATACAGTGCGGTTGGCTTTGCCGGACGGGCATGCGCAGAAACATACGGTGCAATTATTAAACAAAGCAGGTATTCAGATTAATGATTATCCGTCACCGACGGGAAACCGTCGTCCGACAACGAACCTGGATGGGGTTTTTATCAAGATCATCCGACCGCAGGATATGCCTTTGCTGGTAGCGAACGACAGCTTTGACCTGGCGATTACAGGCATTGATTGGCTCACCGACCATCTGGACATTTTCCCTTCAAGTCCGGTACAAGCGCTGGTGGACTTTAAGGTGAGCTGGGTTAAGATTGTGGCTGTGGTGAGTAACGACGTGCCCGCCAATAACATCTATGATTATCAACGGTTCCGCAGTAAAAACCCCACCCCTATCAGAGTTGCTTCGGAATATGTTAATATTGCCGATAAGTATGCCCGTGACAACCGGCTGGGAATGTACCGGGTTTTACCCACATGGGGAGCCACGGAGGCATTTCTACCGGAAGACGCAGACCTTTTAATCGAGAATACCGAAACCGGCGGTACCATCGCACGCCATAATTTAAAAATCATCGACACGCTATTTGAGTCTACAGCGCATTTAATCGGCGCAAAAAACAGGAAATACAGTGCGGTGAAACAGGCGAGGATAGACAATATTATTAAGCTTTTAAGCAAGGCAACCGGCGGAACGTAACCGGAATCGAGAGGCGGCAAATTGAAGATAATAAAAGGTTTTGAAAAAGCCGAAAAATTACTGAACAGGCAGGCGCCCAAAAGTCTGGAGTATAAACAGGAAACTGTCGTCAAACAGATAATTAATGACGTCCGGCTACATGGGGACAAAGCCCTCTTCAAAATGACGGAGAAATTTGACGGGGCAAAATTAAAAACGCTGGAAGTGAAATCAGCGCAGATTAAAGCCGCTTACAAAAAAGTCGATGCAAAGCTGATTGATGCGATGAAACTGGCGGCGGAAAGAATCGGTACGTTTCATCAGGCGCAAAAAGAACGCGCGCTGCAAACTTATACTCACGGGAAAACCGGCTGGGTTGTGAGACCGCTGGAAAGGGTGGGGGTGTATGCCCCCGGCGGCACTGCCAGTTATCCCTCAACGGTATTGATGACAGCCATACCGGCTAAAGTCGCGGGTGTGAAGGAAGTAATTTTAGTAACGCCGCCCGGCAAAGACGGGAAGATTTCTCCGGCAATCCTGATTGCCGCGGACATCGCCGGAGTCAACCGGATTTTCTCTATCGGGGGAGCGCAGGCTATTGCCGCGCTGGCTTTCGGGACAGAGTCTGTGCCGCGTGTGGATAAAATCTGCGGCCCGGGTAATATTTACGTTTTTCTCGCTAAAAAATTGGTATATGGAGTAGTGGGAATTGACGGACTACAAGGGCCTTCCGAAGTTGTGGTAATAGCCGATGAGACTGCTAATCCGGATTACTGTGCCTCAGATTTACTGGCGCAGGCTGAGCACGGCGGTTTGTCTTCTGCGATATTAATTACCGATTCACAATCTCTGGCGGATAAAATGACACAAGCGGTTGAAGAACAACTGAAGAACTTATCAAGACAGGCAATTATTAAAGAATCTCTGGCGAATAACGGCGTTATTGTCGTGGTGAAAAATATGGAAGAAGCGATTGAATTGACCAATCTTTACGCGCCGGAACATGTTTTACTGCTGGTAAAGCCAGGCACTGCTTACGATGAGCAAATTGTAAATGCCGGCTGCATTATTTACGGTCAGCAAGCCACGGTGGCGATGAGCGACTATGTTTCCGGACCGTCGCATACATTACCTACAGAAGGCACGGCCAGGTTCAGTTCACCGCTTAATGTATTGGATTTCTTAAAACTGACGAATGTTAGCAGTGTCGGTGACGCCCTTATCAATCTCGCCGGTGCAGCAGCGAGCACCATCGCGCGCACGGAGGGATTGGATGCGCATGCGCAGGCAATTGAACTGCGGATGAAAAACGCGAGGAAGAAATAAGCGTCAAGTTAGTCGACTATGATTTCACCCTCACCTTAATCCTCTGTTACTGTGCACTCTGAATTTAAAATATCAGGGATGGGGAATATCGTCTTAACTTCTATCTTATCCTTAAATACTATCAAGCGCAATTGGAGCTTGTCATACAGTTCCCGCTGAGAGGTTGGAAATTGCGTAAAGTCAGAGAAATTACTATTACCCATACCAAGAATTTTCAGAGCATTATTATGAGGTTCATCCGTTATTTTGGACATTAGCCGCTTATCTTCATCCGGCTCCTCTAAATTACTTTCCATCCCTTTGACTTGATTTTGCCAAAATTTCAATATCCCTCTGGTTGATTCAAGCTCTTCTAATTGGTTTGGGTCAGTCTCACGTCTTATTGCTAATAACCTTGCTTCTTCTTTATCGAGGTTTTGCTGAGCATCTTTGTATTTCTTTGTGTCCAAGTTTTCAATAATCCATTTCTCAGCAAGGCGTGATTTAATTTCAGTAATTTCTTTCAGGCGCTTCTCAATTGGGAGCAGTCTAGCTTCAAGAGCCGATATGCGTTCTTTAAGACGGTTTATCGCGTCAATCATCATCGGTTCCAATTTATTTGGGTCGTTGATGATGTCTAAAACTCGTTTCCAAACTGCTTGTTCCAGATAATCAGCTCTTACCTGCCTGTTTTTACATCTAAGCGAGCCGTCAAGGTGAAATCTCTTTAACTGTCCTCTGCATAAGTAATATCGGTAGCCTTTAGTTCGGTCTGTTCTGTAGGAGTAACCACAAAGTCCGCACTTGATTAACCCTTGCAGGGTAAAAACACCCTTCTCCGTCGGTTTTGAACTTTTGTTGTTGATTAACCTTGATTGAGCAATGTCCCATAAGTCTTCCGTCACAATGGGTGGCACGGTCAGTTTAATTATTTTAGTCTTGTCGACCTTGTTGACATCACTAATGTGACAGTACCTGTTAACGATTGCCTCACCCTTGTAAGTGGGGTTGATTAGAACTTGCCTAATGCCAGTAGCATGCCATCCTTTCCCTGTTTTGCTGCGGGGGCGGACAAGTTCCTCATTTAACCGAGTAGCTATTGAGCCCAGCGATGCACCCGTAGAATAGATGTCATATATCTTCCTGATTATCAGGGCTTCAGATTCGTTGATAACTAAGTGTCTGGTTTCTTTGTTATAGTCATAGCCGTAGGGTGCAGGACCATTAGCCCAACAACCTTCCTTGATTCGCTGAAGATGGCCTGTTTGAGTACGTTCACGGATGCTTTCCCTCTCCCATTCTGCTGTGAGCCCAAGAACCTGAAATACAGTCCTGCCAATAGGGGTAGATGTGTCTACCATTTCTTTCATAGAGAATAAACCGATATTGTGTTCCCTTAATTCAGCTTCAATCCCTAGAATTAGTCGGAGGTTCCTTGCAAGTCGGTCAAGTCTCCACACAATTACCTTTTCGAAATAACCTGCTTTAGCATCACGGCGTAAAGACTCTAAGCCCGGGCGATTATCGTCTTTGCCGGAGAAACCAGCATCCACGTAGAGATTGAATATCTCCCATTTTTGCCCCTTGCAGAATGATTCAAGCTGTTCAGATTGTGATTCAAGAGAAGTCCCTTTTTCCGCTTGTTCTTGGGAAGATACCCTCGTGTAGATTGCTACTCTGATAATACGCTCGGTATCGTTGTTTACCATAGATTCAAATCCTCCTTTAATTCGGTTGGCTCAACTCTAAATATTCATATACTCTCGGAAAGACATATAAACAAACCATCACACACCACATCAATCCTTGTTGATTTAATATCGGTTTCCCATCCTCTTCATAAGTTGTATCGTTAGCAACACTTCCTATTTGACGGCAAACTCGTATAACTTCATCGAGAGTTAATTCTGA
>Ga0182027_10012691_pt1 | contig 11816 bp, 10 predicted proteins | sample 712E1DmetaG_FD_121300 | JGI IMG/M metagenome (GOLD analysis project Ga0182027, IMG submission 121300) | Permafrost microbial communities from Stordalen Mire, Sweden - 712E1D metaG (Illumina Assembly) | ecosystem: Environmental > Terrestrial > Soil > Wetlands > Permafrost | place: Sweden...
CGCATGCGCATCTCGCTGCCAGCGACTTCAGACTACTGGGTCAACGATAGTGCGGGGGATCCCTTGTTTGTCGTCACCGCCGAGGCCAACGCCGGTCTGGTCAAGATGCTGCCCGGCATCCTCGGCCAGGTGCGGGCGCTGGTGGGCAAACGACGCGTCACCGTGGTCTTTGATCGGGGTGGCTACAGTCCCAAGCTCTTCCAGCAAATCCTGGCCGCCCGCTTTGACCTGCTGACCTATCGCAAGGGCCGCTATCCCCGTATCCCGATCCCGCGCTTTCAACCACGACGGGCCCATTGCGGCGGACGGGCCGTTTCTTACGTTCTGGCCGACCAAGAGGTGCGGTTGCTCAAGGGCAAATTGCGATTGCGCCAAGTCACCCGTCTCATGGAAAACGGCCATCAAACGCCCATCCTGACCTCCCGGCGGGATTTGCCCGCCGCCCAAGTGGCCTATCGGATGTTCGATCGCTGGCGACAGGAAAACTTCTTCAAATACTTGCGCGAGGAATACGCCTTGGATGCGTTGGTGGAATACGCGGCGGAGCCGGACGATCCCACCCGCGAAGTTCCCAACCCGGCCTGGGCCGCTCTGGATGCCCAACTCCGTCAAGCTCATGCCCACCTGGATCGACTCCAAGCCGAATACGGTCTGGAAGCGCTGATCAACTTGGAGCAGATGCGCCGCACCATGCGTGGTTTTAAAATCGCGCAAGGAAAGCTGGGCGGCAAAATCTGGAGTGCGGTGCAGCGCGTGCTGCAACTGGAGAAACGTCGCGCGTCCGTGCCCCGCCGGGTGCCCGTCCAAACCGTCACCGAAGAACCCGTGGTCAAACTGGCTCCGGAACGAAAACACCTCACCAACCTGATCAAGATGGTGGCCTATCAAGCGGAGAGTGATCTGTTGCGGTTAGTCGCGCCTCATTACCGCAGGGCGGGCGATGAAGGTCGAACTCTGATCCAGTCCGCTTTGGCCAGTGCGGCTGATCTGGAAGTCACCCGGACGGAGTTGCGAGTCATCCTGGCGGCGCAAAGCTCGCCGCATCGCACGCGCGCCATCGCGGCGCTCTGCGAGGAACTCAACCAAACGAAAACCGTCTTTCCAGGTTCCAAATTGCGCCTGCACTACTCCATTCGGGAGGCATCTTGACGCAAAAAGCGGACATTTTGCTTGACTCCTATGTCAGGAGTTCTGGATTCGGAACGTCGGCGTGCTCATTGTTGGACTTTTTCTATTCGTACTCGGACTTTGGATGAACCAACAACAGAAAGGATTATATGACGTGGCCTAACGACTCGCTCCACGCAACCCGGGATGGCGTGTCCAGTTCCGCTTTCGCGGACTACGTCATCAGCCCCGCGTGCCTGAACTCTGGACGTTGGACCAAATTGCCGAATCATGAATAAGCGCGCGTTTTTTCTGAGAGCGGTCCTCTTGGCGCTGATTGCCTTCACCACCCACTGTGTTGCTCGAGGTTTCCTCGAGAATTACATGCACCGCCAAGCTGCGCGGATCGAGCAGGCACAAAAGCAGCAGGCTGCTTACACACCTGACTCAAAGGCTCTCCAGTCGAGCAGGAGTTACAACATCCTTACCACCGTTGGTGTTGTGCTCACGGCATCGTCTCTGGTGTGTATGGTCACGGCCTTGGTGCGGCACGAGAAGGGATGGTATCTGATTTTGATTCTGCTGTTGTTCTTCGACCTTGTAATGCCCATGTTATTATGAAACCGTGGTCCAATGGTCTTCCCTTAGTGCTTTCAACTCCCTGGGGGTGATGGCGGTGGATTTCATGTTGCGAAGGGCAAACAGGGCGCACGCTGGAATCCAGCGACGTCACGACCAGGCACTTGTCGGGGCGGAGCGTTCGCGTGTTGGCATTCGGCTTGGCCTGCCTGCCTTGAGCAAGCCGGATGATCCTCCTCCGCGCGGCGCGCTACGGAGGACAGGTCCGCCTTCGCCTGGCCTGCGGACGGATAGACACGGGAACGAGCCTCGGGGAAAATGCTGTATTCCGATTCGTTCGGGTGGTTTCAAAGCCTTGACACCGGGGCTTGGTCGTGGCAGGTTTTGGCCGTGAACAAGGGTTCGCAACGGCCCGGCGCATCCGGTAATGAGAGATTATGACAACGGCAAAGGCACGAGCTAAAGAACCAAAGGCTAAGACGCCTGGCACCATCATGTCTGAAAAGCTCCGGGCAGAGTCAAACGGCCTCTCTCATGCAGAACGTGAGGAGCTTTTGAGGGAAGGATTGGCGATGATTTATGGGGGAAATGTCAATGCCAAGACTAAGCCCCATAGCCGTTGACACGAACGTTCTTTTTGATCTGGCGCAGGAGGTTGAGGTCGTCCTTGATTGCCTCGAGACCGTTGCAAAACGCATTCCCCATTCCAGCATCATCGTTCTGCCAACCGTCATCCTTGAATTGCGGAAAAGGGCCAGATCGGGTGAACCGGCGGAACAGGCGATTGCGACAAAAGCCCTTTCGAGCATACTGAATCCCTGGGGATTTGTTCCTGTGAATTTTATCCCGGTCGGCCACGGCATTGTCGAACAAATCGGGCGCAAAATTCGGGACCGGGGATTGATTCCAGATGAAGAAATTAACGATTCCTTCATCGTGGCTGAGGCTGCTTTATACGGCGCCACCATGCTCATTTCGAGCGACAGTCATATCACGGACATTGACCAAAAGATGCTCAAGATTGAGTTGGATTCCAGCGATGTAGATTGCCCGTTGATTGCCTCCCCGTGGAAAATTGTCAACACGTTCTTCTGTTAACTTGGTCTGTGCTACTTTTTGTGCTACTCTTGGGGTAGGAACCTCGGCTCTTGGCGACAGAGTGAAAATAGGCACAATCCGATACAACCAATTCATTATCAATGGCTTGTGTGTTTGGCAAGTGATGGTGTGCAACCGGATAATATGGCCGAAAGTGATTTTTTAAGTCCTGTGCGTCTGCCATTTCGCCACTCTGGCAACCGTTGCCACCGCCGGGGCATCCCGCCAGAACCAGCCCCCCCGCGCAAGGGCGGCGAATTTGCCCGGGGGCGCCCCAATTCGGTGTAGCGTCGAGCCTGTGGCTCGACATCGGCGCACAGCGCCGACCCTACAACTATTGAATTAAACCGCGACCGCTCACTTCGGAGCGGGAACGTTGGTCAGGCCGCTCTTGATCGCCTCCACTTCCGCGTCCGTCATGACTCGGGGTTTGTCCCCTTTCTGCATCTCTTCGGCGGAAGGCACGCGCACGATGCCAGAGGTCACCGGGGGGGTAATCGTGGCGCCCCGAACAGGGCCTGTGGCGCCCGTCGGCGCCGGCGCAGCGGCTCCCGGAGCCGGCGGCAGCGGCGACAACCCCGGAGGCATCCGGGTTGGCGGGAGGCCTGGCCTCTTCTGGACCGCCTCCAATTCCAAGTCAAAAATCAAGGCGGAGTAGGGGCCGACCTTGTAGCCGTGTTTTGGATCGGCCACCGCCGGCTTATCGCCATAGGCCTGGGGATAGGGAAGATAAATCGTCCAATGCGAGCCTGCCTTCATCAGGGTCATCGCCTCCGTCAGGCCCGGAGGGATCAATTGATGGGTCACGGGAACCCCGGCGTGTTCGAGCTTCCAGACCTCCGTCCCGTCAACCTGCCTGGCTGTAAAAGACACTGTCGCCGCGTCGGTGCTGGCCGGTTTCTCCCCGTCGCCGTCCTTGATCACCTTGTACACGACGCCGCTGGCCAGCTTCGTCATCCCCGGTCCCTTGGCGATGTCGTCCATGAATTTATCGCCCTTGGCCTTGTTGTCCGGTCCCGTGGCCGTCAGCTTCTTGACATCCTCCTCAATCCTTTGTTTCTGATACGCGTCTTCCTGGGCCAGGACCTTCCTCAATTCCTCCATATTTGTGCTCATGGGAACCCCGACCACCACATTGGAGAACGCCTCAAAAAACTTGCCCAAATCCAGGTCCGCCTTCGGGTCCAGCCCGGCTTTGCGCTGCGCCATGTCATTGGTCACACCCTGCGCGTAATAAATGCCCAGCGCATGGCTGAACAGCCCCTTGTCCGGCAGCTCGACGGGCGCGGCGTTGGTGGAAGAGGCGGCCACCGGCATCATGTTTGCCGGCATTGTCATCTGGGCCGCGGCTCCGAACGGCAACAGCCCGGTCAACAAAAGGAAAATATGTCTGGATTTCATGTTATTTGCGCTTTCTTGTGGCGGGCCGGCGGCCCGCCCTTGTCATCCGTTCTTTTCCAACGGAACTGCCACAACTACCACACCGGCCCGGAGATGTCCAGCCCCCCTTTCCAGTTTTTTTCGGGAAGAACCGCCGTTGCTTTTTCGTGGATTGTTTCCGCCCGCCGGGGCACTCTTGGAGGCTGTTTAAGAACGCAATACCGAACATCGAATCCTTCACCCATGAACCAGGATGCGCGCATTTTTATCGCCGGCCATCGCGGGCTGGCCGGGAGCGCCTTGTGGCGCGAGTTGGAACGCCAGGGCTTTACACGCCTGCTGGGCAGAACCCGGCGCGAGCTGGACTTGCTCGACGCCGCCGCCGTCCGAAGATTCTTCGCGGACGAGAAGCCGGAATATGTCTTCATCGCCGCCGCCAAAGTGGGGGGAATCCTGGCCAACCAGGATCAGCCCGCCGGGTTTCTTTTGGAGAATCTCAGCATTCAAAACAACCTCATCGAAAACGCGCGGCTGTCCGGCGTGCGGAAACTGCTCTTCCTGGGCAGTTCCTGCATTTATCCCAAACTCGCCCCGCAACCGCTGAAGGAGGAATACCTCCTGACCGGCCCGCTGGAGCCGACCAACCAATGGTATGCCATCGCCAAAATTGCCGGCATCATGCTTTGCCAGGCCTGCCGCCGCCAGTACGGCTGCGATTTCATCAGCGTCATGCCCACCAATCTTTACGGAACCAACGATCACTACGATTTGCGCACTTCCCATGTCCTGCCGGCGCTGATCCGCAAATTCCACCAAGCCAAGGTCTCCGGCGCGGCCTCCGTCACCTGCTGGGGAACCGGCGCGCCCTTGCGCGAGTTCCTCCACGCCGACGACCTGGCCGCCGCCTGTGTTTTTCTCATGCGCAATTACAGCGACGAACCATTCATCAACATTGGCTTTGGCAGCGACTTGACCATTTTGGAATTAGCGCAACGGGTCAAACGCGTCGTCGGTTTCCGGGGCGATATCCTGTGGGACAAGTCCAAACCCGACGGCACCCCGCGCAAACTGCTGGACAGCTCCCGCATTTTTGCCCTGGGCTGGAAACCCAAAATTGACCTGGAGACCGGCCTGGCCCTCGCCTATCAGGATTTCCTGAAGCAATGCCATCCGAATGGAACCCAGGGCCTGGGGTGACTTGGGAGCAAGCCGAACTGCCGGTATGTGTAGTCCACTCGGTTGGGCGGTTCGGCGGGCGTTCCGCCCGGGGTTCCCAAAACACGACTTTGTCAATCGCCCGGCCGGCGCAGAAAGTTCTGGCGCGGGGAAGGCCGTTCTGTATCATGCGGGCATGACACCTAAAACCTGTTTTCAATTTATTTGCCGCAACAAAGTCAGCCTCCTCGCGCCGGGAGCGGTTCTGGGGGCGGTTCTCGTTCTGACGCTCCCCAATGATCGCGCCGCCGCTCAGACCTCCATGACGGCTGCGCCGCGGGAACGCCTCTCGCTGGATATGGATTGGCGGTTCACGAAGAACGATCCGGCCGGAAACCAAGCCAGTTTGCTCTACGATGTGCGTCCGCAGGGACGGGGCGGACGGGGACGAGGACGGCGCGGAGGCGAGGCACCCGCCGCGCCCGCCGCGCCAACCAATGAAGCTCCCGCGCCCGCGCCGGAGGTGATCAAGCAATGGATTCTGCCCACGGGCAATGATCTGATCAAAGACCCGGCGCAAAGGCATACCCGCCCGGCGGGCAATTTGGGCGGGGATGTCGCCTACGTGCAGCCCGGGTTTGATGACAGTTCGTGGCAGCGCTTGAATCTGCCGCATGATTGGGCCATCACAGGTCCTTGGATTACTAATGGCGACGGCGGAACGGGGAAGCTGCCGTATTTTGGCGTTGGTTGGTATCGGAAGAAGCTCGACCTGCCGAAATCGGACGCGGGCAAGTCCATCTTCCTGGATGTGGACGGCGCGATGTCTTACTCGACCGTGTGGCTGAACGGGCAATTCGTGGGCGGCTGGCCTTACGGTTACGAGTCCTGGCGCGTGGAGCTGACGCCGTACGCCAAGCCGGGCGAGAACAACGAACTGGTCATCCGGCTGGATAATCCGCCCAATTCGTCGCGCTGGTATCCGGGCGGCGGGATTTACCGCAATGTGTGGCTGGTGACGACCGGGCCGGTGCATGTCGGCCATTGGGGAACCTACGTGACGACGCCCGATGCCTCCGCGGCCTCGGCCACGGTCAATTTGAAAGTCACCGTGGACAACAGTTCCAAGGAAAACGCGCAGGCCAGCGTTGCCACAGAGATTTTCGCGCTGGATGCGAACGGGAACAAGACCGGGCCGGCTGTGGCGAGAATCCCGGAGGCGAGCGTCCAGCTCGCGCCGGGCGCAAGCGCGATGACGGAAGGCAGGACGACCGTGGCGAACCCGAAATTGTGGGGGCCGTACCCGGCGCAGAAGCCGAATCGTTACGTGGCGGTGACGACGGTGCGGCAGGGCGGGCAGGCGGTGGACTCGTACGAAACCCCGTTTGGAATTCGGACGCTGAAGTTTGATCCGAACGAGGGTTTTTCCATCAACGGCCAGCATCTCAAGTTCAACGGGGTTTGCGATCATCATGATTTGGGCGCGCTGGGCACCGCCATCAATCGCCGCGCGTTGCAGCGTCAACTGGAGATGCTGGTGGAGATGGGCTGCAACGCCATTCGCACCAGCCACAATCCGCCCGCGCCGGAGTTGCTCGATTTGGCGGACGAGATGGGACTGGTCGTGATGGACGAGGCGTTTGACTGCTGGCTGTCGGGAAAGAACAATCTGGATTACCACCTCCTTTACGCCGACTGGCACCAGCAGGATATGCGGGCGCAGGTGCGGCGGGACCGCAATCATCCGTGCGTCATCATGTGGAGCATTGGCAATGAAGTGGGCGAACAGGGACAAGGCGCGACCGGCGCGGCGGTGGCGCAGAATCTGACGGACATCGTGCATGAAGAAGACCCGACACGGCCCACCACTTCCGCCGAGAACAGCGCGCGCGCCGACAGCCCATTCCCCAAGGCTCTGGACGTGCTGGGCCTGAATTATCAAGGCGCGGGAAGCGGCAATTCGACCAATCCCCAATACCCGGTTTTCCATGCCGGCTTCCCGTCCAATTTCGTCTATGGCAGCGAGACCGAATCCACCATCAGCAGCCGGGGAGTCTATACCTTCCCGGTGGCCAAAGGCTTTGGAGCCGTCGCCGGCGGGAATTCCGGGGAAGACACGGCCCATCGCCAGATGAGTTCGTATGATCTCTATTTCCCGGGGTGGGCCACCTCGCCGGACAAGGAGTTCGCGGCGCAGGACCGGTTTCCGTTTGTAGGCGGGGAATTTGTGTGGACGGGCTGGGATTACATCGGCGAACCGACCCCGTTTGATTCGCGCAGTTCCTACTTCGGAATCATTGATTTGGCCGGGTTCAAGAAGGACCGCTTCTATATTTACCAGGCCCACTGGCGCCCGGAGTTGAAGATGGCGCACATCCTGCCGCATTGGACGTGGCCGGACCGCGCGGGCCAGGTGACGCCGGTGCATGTCTATACTTCCGGTGACGAGGCGGAATTGTTCCTCAACGGCCAATCGCTCGGGCGCAAGAAGAAGGCCCAATACGAATACCGCCTGCGATGGGACGACGTGGTGTATCAGCCGGGCACCTTGAGGGTCGTCGCGTACAAGAATGGACAGGAATGGGCCACGGACGAAGTCCAAACCGCGGGCGCGCCGGCCAAGCTGGCGGCCAAGGCGGACCGGGAAGAAATTCGCGCCGACGGGCAGGACCTTTCCTTTGTGACGATCACGGTGGCCGACGCCAAGGGCGTGACGGCGCCGCAGGCGGACAACTCGATTCATTTCGACATCAGCGGCCCTGGAGAAATTGCGGCGACGGACAACGGGGACGCCACGAGCTTCGAGTCGTTCCAGTCGCACGACCACAAGGCGTTCAACGGGCTGTGTCTGGTCATCATCCGTTCCACCCAGGGCGCCGGCCCGATAGTGCTGCAAGCCAGTTCGCCGGGAATGGAGGGGGCCAAGGTGACCATCCGCGCCAGCGCGCCGTGATCTGGAGGAATGGGACGCCCATTTGCAAGCTCACGGCTGCCGGCCGGAGCGCGAAGGCGGCAAACACTCGCTGTGGAAAAACCTGAAACGCGCGTGGTTGAGCCGATCCTCCGCCACGTCGAGATTGGAAGGCAGCTTTCCCGCAAAATATGCCGGCGGCTTTCCGTTCCCGAGCGGCGTTGCGCTTGACTCTTCAACGACCACTATTCTTCACCATCGGTTTTTGATTGTCGTTCGACAGTGTGCGCCCCCAATGTGCCTGGTTGGCTTGCAAAAATCACTATTCGTTTCGACATTCTGCCTGAATGGGAGAAACGGTCGCCCGCCATCCCGCTTCGTGCCGTGCCGGAGGCGATGAGAAATAGAACCTCTTTGCCGAACTTCAAGTCCCAGTAAATGGCTTGATCAACCCGCCGCTCCAACGCCGATGGCCGCGCCGAAAACATCCGGCCTCACAAAAATCACGGATGGGGTGAACACCCTATAGCGACGGGGAGATTTTCGGGCCTAATGTCGTGCCATGAAAGATGCCGAATTCATGCAGACCAATTCATACGCCGCACCAAGCGCCACGATGCCGCTCGGCACTGATGAAGTCGTCAATTCCAGGAAGGAAGACGAGATGAAAAAGCATCTCAACAGCTTCCATTTCATTCTCGACGCCGTGGCCGCGCAACACGACATCAACGCCTGCCTCGTTCTCTTGAAACGCGACGGCACCCTCACACAAGCCGGGTTGCCCGCCGAGCCGCTGTCCGTTCAGGTCAGCAGCCTCCTCTATGGCCGGCGCAATTTCAGCGGCTCGCTCATGGGCGGCATCAGGGAAACCCAGGAGATGCTCGATTCTTGCGGCGAACACAATATCACTGCCGATATTGAACTCATTCCCATTCAGAAAACAATGAAGCCTACGACCGCGTGGTGAAGAACGACGTGAAATACCGCTTCATCATTGACATGGCGTCGTTGAAAAGGGCGTTGTGAACCACTCTTTCATAACTCTCATGCGAACATTTTGTTGAAAGGTGGATATGAGCGAAATCGTCCTGGAACTCAAAAATCTGACTCGCCGTTTCGGCGCATTTACGGCGGTGGATGCCTTAACCCTTTCGGTCAATGGCGGAGAGATCTTCGGTTTGCTCGGCTCCAACGGGGCGGGCAAAACCACCACGATCAAGATGCTCACCACGCTGTTGCCGCCCTCTTCGGGCGAGGCGCGCGTGGCCGGTTTCTCCATCACCACCCAGGCGGTAAGCGTTCGCCGCTCCATCGGCTATGTGCCGCAGGCGGTCTCCGTGGACGGTTCGCTCACCGGTTACGAGAACCTGCTCATTTTCGCTAAACTCTTCGACCTGCCACACCGCGAGCAACAGGCGCGTATCAGCCAAGCATTGGAGTTCATGGGCCTGACGGCAGACGGTGGCCGCCTGGTTGGACAATATTCCGGCGGCATGGTCCGCCGCCTGGAAATCGCGCAGGCCACGCTGCATCGCCCGCGGGTGCTCTTCCTGGATGAGCCGACCGTCGGGCTGGACCCGATTGCGCGCGACGCGGTTTAGAAGCTTCTGGTGGATCTGCGGGCCAACTTCGGCACGACTCTGTTTTTTACCACCCATTACTTGGAGGAGGCGGAGAGCCATTGTGACCGCATGGCGATCATGCACTTGGGCAAGGTGGCTGCGCTGGGCACCTGCAAAGAACTCGAAATCTCACTGGGCGGCGGCGCTCACACCCTGAGTGAGGTCTTCGTCCACTATGCCGGCACCGCCTTGGATTCCAGAGGCTCCTTCCATGACGTATCCGCCGAACGCGCCACCGCCCAGCGCCTTGGCTGACGCCAACCCTATGACCGCCGCTTTCATCCACCCTCTGACCGCCTTCATCGAGAAGACGTTTGTCATCACCGAGTTTGAGCTGCGCAAACTGCGCCACGATTTCACGGAACTGATCACCCGCGCCCTCCAACCCGCGCTTTGGCTGCTCATCTTCGGCCAGGTGTTCTCACGCAGCGGGGCGATGCACACGGGCAACATCCCCTATCTGGACTTCATTGCTCCCGGCATCCTCGCGCAAAGCGTTCTCTTCGTGGCCATTTTTTACGGCATCAACGTCATCTGGGAGCGCGACCTGGGCATTGTGCAGAAGTTCCTGGCCAGCCCGACCCCGCGCGCGGCGCAGGTGCTCGGCAAGGGCTTTTCGGCTGGCATCCGCTCTCTCTCGCAGACGGCGATCGTTTACGGCCTCTCGCTCCTCCTCGGGGTGAAGCTAAATTGGAGCCCGCTGGCGCTCCTCAACGTGCTGCTCATCGTGGTCCTGGCTGCGACGCTGTTCTCGACCTTTTCGCTCATCATCGCGTGCATTGTCAAGACGCGCGAACGCTTCATGGGTGTGGGCCAGGTGCTCACCATGCCGCTGTTCTTTGCGAGCAACGCAATTTATCCCACCGACATCATGCCCGGATGGCTGAAGGTCATTTCCCATCTGAATCCGTTGACCTACGTCGTGGACGCCCTGCGCACTTTCATGCTGGCCGACAGCACAAGCACCTTCGGTTCGGGTCTCGACTACGCGGTCATCCTCCTGAGCACGACCATACTGGTCTTCATTGGCGCCCGATTGTATCCCCGCCTTGCCGTCTGAATGGAATCAAGCAAGAACGGTGAACATGCTCCACTGGCTGCATTCTTTACTGCCTCATATCCCGCATTACGGATATGTGCTCGAAAAGGCATGGCGCCAAGGCTGTTTTCATTGCGCGGTTCATCGCCTTGTTTCCGCCCGTCGCAGCCAACCTGCTGGCTGGCATGGCGAAAATGCCCTGGCGAGTTTTTCTTTTTTACAACCTCACCGGATCGGCGGCCTATACCGTCAGCTACATCCTGATCGGATATTTCTTTGGGAAGAAGTGGAAACTTCTCGAAGCCTGGCTGGGACCCATGGCGCTTTATCTGATTCTCGCGGGGATAGTCCTCATTGCTCTGAGCGTGATCTTCAGGCATTCCCTTTCCGCGTTTTTGGGGCGACTTTTTTCCAAAAAACCCAGGCGAGGATAGTAAAATCCCCGCCCAAAGGGCGGGGCTTTGGGCTGTGGCCTCCATAGGAGGCAATTGTTGCTCCCTCGCGCTGCTTGCGCCGTCTGTGATTTGAACGCCGCCATGCCTTTCAACATCTCCAGAATGCTGCCCCGTCAAAAGACGTTAGGGTTATACCCTATAGCGAAAGACCGGCCCATCGCGTAACGTATCCCAAAAGTGATGGTGAACACATTGCCATCAAAAACCAAATCCACATTATGATTGCACTAATAATTCCATAGTTTTCCAAATTTGCGATTGAGACGATGAATCGTTTGTTGGAAAAGGGGTCACCCATAGTTTGGTTCGTTTTCATTTGATCGAACATCATCAGATAGCACCAAACTATGGGTGACCGCAATTTCCCAAAGACCCCTATTTCGGCAGGAACAGAGAAAAGGCAAAGCGGCCTTCGGCAAACGAAGACCGCTTTTTGATGACGCACCGCGCAACAACCGATCGCGATAACG
>Ga0182027_10012692_pt1 | contig 11815 bp, 10 predicted proteins | sample 712E1DmetaG_FD_121300 | JGI IMG/M metagenome (GOLD analysis project Ga0182027, IMG submission 121300) | Permafrost microbial communities from Stordalen Mire, Sweden - 712E1D metaG (Illumina Assembly) | ecosystem: Environmental > Terrestrial > Soil > Wetlands > Permafrost | place: Sweden...
AGACAATTTCGTTTTTAGTATTTATTTTCAGTATAGTATCAACTAAATGCCGGACAACGACGATACTGCTAGGAGGCCCTTTAAAATAATGTTTTGCGTCTATACCGATTTTCATTGTGCAACGCCTTTACTTTTATCATCTCTCAGAAAAGACCTTCTTGCACACTTGAGATATGTTTTGTACTGTTCTTGCGCTAGTATGTCCACAAAAGGGAACCTTATGAAATACGAACAGATTTTTGCAAAAATAATATATTTGGGTTTATTTTTTAAATCTCTTAAGTGAGAATGAACCGTCGCTGAGGATACCCTCTTCTTTGCCCAATCCAAAGTTAATCTGTTTTCGTCAAATTTGTGCACAACACTTGCACCGGGAATATAATAAATTGGTCTATCAACGACTTTTCTATACCTATCAAGGAGGTTCTGTTCTTCTCCTCCACCTAATTGATTTGCCACATGTCCAAACATTGTGTTAAAACCATTTAATTCATCAAAAGTGCTTCGACGAATGCAAAAATTTCCTCCATTAATAACCTCTTTTGAATTTAAGGGACGAATATGAGACCCATACTCAAGCCTCCCATAAATCCATTCGAAATTTGATGGTAACCAATGAGGACGTTTTCCACTAGAATAATAAGGAATTATTCTGCCTGCAAGTATGTCCACGCTCGTCTCATTTCTTTTAATAAAATCAGAATATGAATCTAACCACCCTTTTTCAGGAAATGCATCATCATCTAAGAATATTAAATATTCTCCAATCGCTCGCGATGCACCGAAATTTCTTGCATTCGATAGACCAGCGTCTTTACAATAATATATTTTTAATAATTCCGTTTCCCGTTTTTTTAAAGAATTATAGATTTCAATGGTTGGGCTATTTTCAATGACAATAATTTGAGCTTTGTTCCTAGCAATTTCACCCATGTCTAAGGATCGTAAGTTGTTTACCGAGGTATGAAGTCTATTGTACGTCGAGATAAGAATGCTGAATTTATATTCCATCACATCCACTGTATTCACATCGTACATATTTCTTTTTCAAACAGATGCCCAACAAAAACCTTAGAATGAAAATATTATTTGGAAAAAGGTACATCGAATTGCCGCAGATAATACCATGGCACATGGTATTTAATTTAATCGAAAGAATTCCTCGATGCTTGCATCGGGGCCATAAAGTATGATCGGATTTCTTATTCAAATAAGAGACCTCGACGCTTGCGTCGGGGAGATTTATTGTGTCTGTAAATTTATTTGATTTTTGTCTCTTACTAAAACGATAAAAAGACCTATCATAACCCAATAATAGTATCCTCTAAGTTCGACGAGGGCAGATTCCCCCCCATTGACAATAACTAACGACACTAAAGCAGCTAGTACAATTTTGGCATTTCTTTGAATTCGATATTTATAGAAATAGGAAAAAATTGAAAAATTTAATAAGAAGAATATCACAAATCCTACGATCCCTAAAGTAATCATTGTAGAAACATATTGTGAACCAGGATCGGAATAATCAAAGACAAAGGCATATGATCTTTGTCCAAACCCAAATAGCGGCAATTTCCAATTAAACAAGTATTCCTGCATTAACATTATTCGAAATACAGCGGTGCTGCTTACGCCGCTGTCAGTAGAATAGTAGTCCGGGCTAAATGATTGTGATAATCGTTCAAATCCGATCGGATCAAAATTGGAAAATAATAATGTTCCGGTAATTACTATGAATATGACAATAAAAGAGATGTTAATAATTCTTTTAAAGTCCCGCGCTGAAAAAAAGAATACAATAATTAAAAACCCAACAAGAGATAAAATGCTACCTCTTGATCCCGATAAAAGAAGAAAGATGGAAAATATAAATATCAATAAATATTTCAATTTAGAAGAAATGGTTTTTGAAATTTCTATCCAAAAAAAACAGATATACACTGCATAAAGGAATAACACACCAAATACCCAGCCACCGAGATTTGTCAAATATCCGGCAGATCTAAAATAACTCACCCCTCCCTCTTCTAATTTTCCGCCTGTTAAGAGAACATCCAAAACAATATCAAGTGCATAGAATAGTATTGAAATAATAAAATATTTCAATGTCTTTATTGCATCATCTTGGTCATAAAATTTAACAATTGAAACGAAAACAAGAAGATTGAACAATTCCTGTAAATAAAAAGTAAACGAGCTAAAAAACATTGAAGATTGAAAAAGGGATATTGTTGTTGTAATAACGTACAATACCATTGCGATCTTAATAAAATTGAATTCCCTTCCTACTCTATTCCCGTTATTAAGGTGAGTAACATTGTAAATAGATAATAAAACTAGTGAAATGCCGAGAATTACAGAATCAGGGGAAAGGCCGCCAAATGAAGTATACTCGCCTGCAGCTTGGAGAAAAGGGCGTAAAATTAAAATAGAAGTTATTATAAAAAATAATCTATTTTTTGAAAGCATAATTTCTTTTTGAGATCACATGGTGAGCTACAAGACGATCGTAAATATTTTTATAGCGTTCAGCAATGTGCCGTATTTCATAATTTTGCTCAATAGTATTTCTTCCTGCCTCTCCCATTTTAGTCGCGTCATCGTTATTTTTCAGCATATATACTATCGCGTTTGCCAAAGAGTCAACGTCCCCACTTTCGACAAGTAATCCATCTATACCATTCATGACAAGGTCATTTGATCCGGAGACATTCGTCACCACGCAAGGCATACCAATTGCCATTGCTTCTAACAATACATTCGACATTCCTTCTTGTCTCGATGGTAAGACAAAAACAGAGGACTGCAAATAAAGTGCCGTGACATCTTCAACTCTGCCTAAAAATATTATCTTTTTCTCTAACTGAAGTTCATCGAGAAGATCCTTGTATCTTGAACGATCACCCTCTCCTGCGACTATTAATTCGGCTGTCTCTATTGCATGCACTACTAAATTCATAGCACGTATCAAGACATCGAGGCCTTTTATCGGACCTTGCCAAAAGTTGCCGATAAAGAGAACTTTTTGAGAATTGCGGGGCATTTCCCATCGTCTTTCCGGGACCTCAACACCGTTTGGACATCGATGAATCCGCTCTTTGGGAATAGCGTAGGATAAAAGATTTTCGTAAATGGATGTCGACATCGCAATGAAATTGCTATGCTTAATAATAAAACCTCGAGTTCTGTTGCCTAAACGTATAGATCGGAGCGTTTCCAGTCCATTGAGAGTCGCGTCTTTAATCAATACAGGCTTCTTCAGCAAAAAGGCTCCCCATGCACATGGAATTGCAATCCAATTTGCTTGATGTCCATGAATAAGATCGTAATTCTTTCGATATTTGATTAAATAAAAAAAAATAGATGCAATAAAAGTGTATTCATTTAAGATCCGTAAAGAACCAAAAAAATATCTTTTGAGAAAATCCTTTTGTAATAATAAAAAAATACTTTTATTAGATTCCGTAGAATGCGTATTATCATTATCTATGTTTTGCATCAAATGCTGGAAATAATATCGAAGTGTTTTACATCTTCTTACACGCACTCCATCAATGATTTCCTCACGTAACAAATGCCTAGAGTAATATTCAGTTATGACATTAACCTTTACACCTATCTGAACTAGGTTTTTTCCTAATAGCAAACATTGATTTTCAGCGCCTCCTTTGTGAGGATAAAAAAAACGTGCTACCATCATTACTCTAACATTCTGCATAGAAAATGTTGTAATCTCGTTACCGTGATACAAATTTCCGAATGTGATTACTACATTTGTTGGCGGATTCTTCAGTGTCAACTTCAACACATTTCTTTAGAAACGTATCTCGATCCTTTTTTACTTTCGAGAGCCATTCCATCAATTCTTTCCGTTATACACCCCCAAAAAAGGTCGAACAAAAAACCATTTTTTCCTTTCAACATTTGCAATAAGTCCTCAATGAAGTGAAAGCAACGTATGGATGATTCTGAAGATAGGTATTCCCCCTTGTTCTTTTTTCGTGTGCGCCCTAACTACTGATTAGATAGAATTACTCTCTCCAGTTCTTAACAAACGTTATTTATCGCCACTTATTTCCTTTAATAATTTTTCTAAAATTGGAAAATTCACATCAAACGAATATTTCGTTAATGCGATTTTGCGAGCTGCTTGCCCCATGTTAGACCTAATCTCTGGATTATCTAATAAGTATATCAATTTTTCAACCCACTCATTTGAGTCAGAAGCTAAAAAGCCGTTTTCACCATCAATGATTAATTCCTTATTTATCCCAACTGGGGAAGCTATTGATGGAATTCCCATTGCCATGTATTGCAAAATTTTATACCCACCTTTCCCCCTAGAATACTCATTATCAAAAAGTGGCATAATTCCAATATCAAAATGATGAAGTAATTCAACCTCAGTATTAAGTGACCATTTTTGCTCGATAACGTTTACGCCATCAATGACAAAGTGTCCAGCGCCAATCAATTCTAAAGTAACATTTTGTTTTTTTTTTGAAATTATTTGAAGTGGCTCTTCGATTAAACGTAAATACTGAGTCGTTGAAGAACTGCCAATCCAACCAATAATTGCTCTATCATAACTATTAAGATGTCTGCGCGGCAAATATCTCTGACAATCAATTGGACCAGTGATGCGAACCGATCTTATGTTGTGTTTTTGGGCATATTTCTCGGTTTCCTCATTCTCTAAAATTGCTAATTTCGCGAAAGACAACTGATGATCAATTCTATTTCTGTCAAAATTTAATGTATCTGCATAGATAGCATCGTCAAAATCAAAAACTATGTTCGGTTGAACACTTTTAAGGAAGTTTTGAACCCATATCGGCAGGAGGGCCTTTTGGATAAAGAGAACATCCACAAAATTGGAGTAAAATACCAATCGGATTACTTGTATCGTTGAATATATTCTATGGAATTGTTTTGTGAATTTTAGACCGAACCAACCGGTTATCTTACTAAATATATTTTGAGAATTGAATCTCGATACGAACCAATAATTTAGGCCTGATTCATATTTGATAATCCTGTAGGAAATGTTTGCCTTTTTAAAATATGGTAAATACTGGTACACTCGTGTACGGCTGCTTGCGACCAACTCATTACCAACTGTAAGGAATAGTATTTTCATTTCTTAACTTCGAGCGTAATCCAAATTGAATGGACCACATTCCACAACGACCTCCGACAAAACCTTAAAAGCGGTTTAGTAATCGGCCATAACAAAAATATTTTTTTTGAGCTGAGCCTCCCATACGGTGCCAAATAGACATAATCGATATTTAGTACTTTAAAATTAACATTAATACCATAATCCGATCCATACCATTTATCATCTGTAAAATACCTCATCATTTCGGGTGTAATGACACTCTTATGTGTTGGGTCTTTATACTGAGTTTCTGATTGATAGTATGGCACAGAAAACTTAATTACGCTGCCATTGTTGCAAACTCGGTACAATTCTTTAAATAAGAGAATACTATCTTCGATGTGCTCAAAGAGAAAATTAGAATAAATTTCATCTATTGTATTATCACCAAATGGAAGTCCTTTCGTCAAGTTACATACGATGTCAACGCCCTCCAGTTTTGCAACATCAACACCAATAAATCCCGCCTGTTTTCTTGCCCCACATCCTAAATCAATTGCAACTCTGCCAGTTTGTTTGGAAAGGGAGAGCAAGTCTTTTCTGGTATATTTTTTCATGCGTCAGGAAAAATTAAATTTTAATAGTTTTCTCACATAGTACGTGAGAGTGATTGATTCTTGAGTTTTAAAAACAAATCTATTTACAAGAAAATATATACCCAGCGAACAGAGAATAATAATGTTCTTCAATACAATGTTTTCGACAGAATGAATAAAAATAAAACATATACCAGAAGAGATCATCGCAGAAAGTACGTATTTAAGGAATGATAAAAATATAGTTTTCCCCCCTGTATTCCCTATTTTAGTTCTCACAAAATAAATATTAACTGCGGAAAAATTATAGTATATCGCGTAGGAAGCAGGCAGCGCCAAAAAACCCAAAAAAGGCAATAATATATACACTGATGAAAAATATACTGCAATCTCGATTATCCCTAGTATCGCCGGCGTCACTGTGTCTTGTAATATATAATACCCTTTACTTAGGATATCCCCAAAAACTGCAATAGGTAGCGCTAAGACATAAAAAGCAAGAGCCCGAGACGTATACAGGGTATCGACGCTCCTGAAGGCTCCTCTTTGAAAAAAGAGCTCTATAACAGAATCTCCAAACAAAAAAAGAACAACAGTGACAGGAATGCTTATGAAGAGCACCATTCTCATCGCCTTTGACATGGTCATTCTTAGGTTAATCCAGTCACGGTCCGTTGCCGACTGTGCTAATAACGGAAATATTGAAAGAGTTAAACCCGTTGAAATAATAAGCGGTAATTGGCTATACAATTTAAAAGAATAACCAAGGTAGGAAATATCTCCTTCACGAAGTTGCGAAGCAATATAGCGATCGAAGACGGGAATGATTCTATAAATAAGCGCGCCGAGCACTAAAGGCACGATCAACTTAAAAACCTTTTTAACCCCGGGATGCCGATAATTAAATATGAAATAATATTTAAATCCAAGCCTTTTATCAATATGGAAAGTCAATAATATTGTTTGTACCAGCATTCCCACCACCGACGCCCATATGATACTCTTGACATGCACTGAGCTTGAAAATAAAAAAATAAAAAGAATAGTCACCGTGGGGCTGATGATTTTGTTCAACAGCGGCGTAATAAATTGGCTATGCGAATAATAAATACTCGCTGTCAATTCATTGATGAGTGTAAAGACGACAACGGGTGCAAACCAACGAAGCAGATCGGCGGCAAGTTGTGCTTTTTCAACACCAAATCCAGGGTCTAAAAACTTCATAAGCGGCAAAGAAAAGACAACTATAAGAAGAGTTAAAAACAAAGCAAAGCCAATTCCAATATTCAAAATACTTGAAACGACTATCCATACCTCGTCTTTTCCTTTATTTTTATACTCCGTAAAAACGGGCAAAAATGTAACACTGAGCGAACTTACAAAAACAACCGTCAAAAAGAGCGGAACAGCGGTAGCAGCGAAATAAACATCCATTTCTCTCCCAGCACCAAATATTTTCGCGATGACTAAACTGCTAATAAAAGAAAATATTATTCCGCAGAAATTCAGAATTGTAATTATAAAAGTAGATTTTGCAATGCCCGACATTTTTATTTTGAGAATTTATTAATTCCAATTTTTAAAACGTCAACAACCTTGTTAACATCTTCATCGGTGAGATTAAGATGAATTGGAAGAGTTATCAATGTGTTGGACTTTACACGGGCGCGGGGGCATGTCCCTTCGGCATAGGAGTACATTTTATACTCTATATTGTCAATATAATGGACGCCCGGATAAATCTCGTGATCATAAAAATGTTGGATTATTTCATCCCGTCGATTGACACAAATCTGATACAAATGTCTTGAACTCACGCAATCGGGAGCGATCTTAACAACTTCGACGCCTTGTACGTCCGATAAGAGCCTGTCGTATAACGAAGATATTTCACGGCGCCTTCTGTTGTCTTCTTCAAGGTATTTTAATTGAACCAATCCTATCGCCGCTTGAATAGAATTTCCATGGTATTTAAAACCGACGTCTTCGACATCGTATTTCCACTTGTAACTATTTTCTTTTCTATTAAACCTTTGATACGTATCCTTGCTTATGCCCAACCAGGTCAATTTTCTCGCTAGTGTATCCAACTCTTCGTCGGGGAAACAAATCATTCCTGAATCTGCCGTCGGTAAATTTTTAACTGCTTGATAGCTATAGACAACAACATCACTATCATTTCCTGGAGTTACCCCTTTCAATGTCGTCCCAGACATATGCGCGGCATCTAAAATCAATCGAAGATTTCTGCTCCTGCAAATATCAACTATTTTTTCATATTGACCTGTATTCCCGCCAATGCCAACAAACATTATTGCTCTGGTTTTTGAAGTTATTTTTTGCATGACAGAATTAGGGTCCAGGCAAAGATAGTCGTCAACGTCGGCGAAAACTGGTTTTAGATTTTCATAAAGAATAGCGTGATTGGTGGAAACGAATGTAATTGGTGTTGTAATAATTTCATCACCATCGTGCCACCCATATCTCTTTTTAAGAATATGGACTGCCAGATGTAAACCGACAGAGTTTGATGTTAAAAAATGCGCATGTTTAAGCCCAGTATATTCAATCCATTTTTTTTCGAATTCTACTGTTTTAAAACCCAGCCCGGTCCAGCCTTTTTCTAAACATTCCCTCATTCCCGAAAGTATTTCATCTGTATGAAATTTTGGAACAAATACATTAATGCTCATTTTATCCTCTACAGGAATGTTTTATTGATTATTCAAAGTCCATTGTATTAGTCGTTCTAATCCTTGAATAAAATTTACTCTCGGTTCATACTTCAAGACAGACTTAATACTCTTGATATCAGCAAAAGAATGCTTTATATCTCCGAGATGTTCGGGCTGATATATCGGTGTAATACTTTTCCCTAATATTCTATTAATTTCTGTCACCAATGTATTTAATGTTGTCTGACCATGACATGCACAATTCATAACAAGCCCTGCCGGACATTCAGCTGTAGCAGCGAGTAACGTTGCTTCAACAACATTAGCGATATAAGTAAAGTCTCGACTTTGTTCACCGTCCCCAAAAATTATTGGCTGTTGATCATTCATCATTGCATTCACGAATCTCGGAATCACCGCCGAGTATTGAGAATGTGGATCTTGCCGTGGACCGAACACGTTAAAATATCGCAATGCGATGGTATGCAAGCCATAGATCCGGGAAAATACGCTGCAATATTTTTCACCCGCCAATTTTGAGACGGCATACGGCGACAATGGATTAGGAACTATTCCCTCATGTTTTGGAAGTTCAGGGGTATCGCCATAAATGGAAGAAGAAGAAGCAATAACAACGCGCTTCAGTTTGGCATCTTTCGCTGCATCGAGGATATTTAACGTACCGCCAACATTCACCTCATTGCTGGTAATCGGGTCTCGTATCGAACGGGGCACCGACGGTAATGCAGCTTCATGCACTATCACATCAATTCCAGCCACAGCTTCTCTTACAATGTGGTAGCTTCTAATATCCCCTTCAATCAATTCTATGTGATCTAAACATTGTGAGAGATTTTCTCTCTTGCCTGTTGAAAAATTGTCAAGCACGCGTACTTTTTCACCACGTTTTAACAATTCTTCAACAATATTGGAGCCAATAAAGCCTGCTCCACCCGTTACTAAATATTTCATTATTATTATGCTTTCAATTGATTCAACGAAATATGTTGTTCAAAAAGAGAGTATGTGTCTGTACGTGCCTGAAGCCTACCCGTTAAATTTCGGTCCCGGGGGGAGCGGGATGAAGCCAAACGGGTTTGTCTTACATAATATGATGAAATAACGACAAAGCCTTCAAGATCCGTAAAATTCTAGAAGGCTTTGGATATATGGACTATTGCTTCTTATGAGCCGTTTTTATTATGCAGATCGCGTCTGCATTTCTTTTTTGTGTGAAAAATCCAAGATCGCCGAGCATCTTTCTGAAAATTCCGCCCGGCAATAATAAAAATTTCACGCGCAGAAGCGGATTCATCATTTTTTATCTACACCGTATTATGTGAGTCCGCGAACGCATCGCACTACTTTCCAATTATTTCTCATCCTAAAAGTCGTAGCGCGGCATTCTACTCACTCTTCATTAATCCCCTTTCCGGTGAACAGCGGTTTGCCGATTTCTTTTTCTCATGGACAAATTCTCTCAGCATTCGTACTTATGTGAGACGTAGCTTCAAAAATGATCGCACAGCAGTAATCTTTTCCCCATACCTATGTTTCAGATACACAAAACCCATACTTCCAAACAATGAAAGAAGAAAGGAAATTGACACAATGATGCCCCTTTTGGGTTTTTCCTTCAGCGCCGCCGGTCTCCCTGAATCCATGATATTGACAATCGGAATATTCTTTATTTCATCAATTTTTGCAAGTTCATACTGTCTTTTCAATTCGGTGTACAATGTTGAATTAATCTGCACTTCTCGAATAAAGCGTTCCTGCTCCAGCAACAACTGAGGGGAGTCAGATACTCTTCTATTGTTCTCCCGAAAATCCTTTAGCGCGTTCTCCGATTTTTCCAAATCAACTTTTACTTCTTTCAGCCTTTCTTCGATCCATTTTCGCTGCTCAGAAGCATTCGTTGTTCGTTTCGTCCGCACGAAGAGATCAAGTTCGGAAGCGACAGCATTAATAATATCGGCAGAGAGCTGTGGCTCTTGCGTTAAGAGCGAAATTGTAAGCACGCTTGTTTTATTATCGAGTGAAACCTCCAATCCATCTCTCAGAGATTTGAGCATTGCTTCGTATGCCAATTGCGGGTCTTTATCGCTGATGTCCCAAATCTTCAGAAGATCCGCCGAATCGGGAAATAATTTGGTACGGTATTTTTGGTAGATCACATTCTTAAGAACCGCTTCACTTGTAACGATCGTGGGATAGAGTCTGGAAAGCGATACTTCGGTGCCAACATTCACTCCTGCCAAAGATGCAAGATTCGAGAGCCCGGACAATTTGCTTTGGTTTGTTTCCGGTAAAATAACCACTGTCGAACGGTAGGACTTAGGCAGCAGGAGACTAATGATAATCGCCACCACTGTCACTGATGCCGTGATCATGCCGATGAATTTTCGAGATCCCCAAAGAACAGAGAACAACTCCTCATAATCGAAAGGTGGCTGTTTGCTGACGGTCTCTAAAGAAGGGCTATCTTCCATACACTAACTCCTAGTAAACCTTTTCAGCGGGCAGGCCATTTCCCCATTCCAACATTCCATAGTTCCTTCATTATTATTTCGTCACCTGCACAAGCGCAACAGTTATCGCAGCGAGGCTCGCCATCACCGTAATCCAGGAAGTGAGAATCTGCAGCGAATTGTCGGGCCGTTCGACCTTCTGGGGAACGTAGACAAGACTGCCAGAAAGGATTTCATCACCGGAGGAAAAGAACCCGCCTGATTTCCATTTTTTCCCGCTCGGCAAAGTCACATAAATGCGCCCAACATCCGCTGAGTCGGTGGTACCGCCTGCTTGTTCGAGATAGTAGCTTAAGCTGGCTCCCTTCTGATAAAGCACTGCGGACGGGACAAAGACTTGTCCCTTTACTTGAACGACATTCTTATTAAACGAAATATCCACGATATCCCCTTGCAACATTTCGATATCGTCGCGTGACATTGGATCCGCGAGAGCAGCCTTTAAGTCGATGGGAACTAATCCGGCCGTATCCAATGTCCGGGTAAGCCTTGACCCTTCCAAATATGCCGTCGACTTCAATCCTCCTGCGCGGGCGATGAAAGAGGAGAGCCTCTCCCCCTGAGTGCGTATAGCATACGCACCGGGATATCTCACTTCGCCCCTGATCACTACCAATCTCGGCAAGGAGAATCTCGGACTCAATTTTATCGTCACGTGGTCTAAATCCTGGAGAAAAAAATCGTGAAGTGAGTCCGCCTGCCAATAATCAGGTGGCAGCGTAATTTGGAAAGTCTTTGCGATAGCGCGTTCATTCGTCGTATCAACGCGTGTAACTTCAATGCTGTCGACAGAAGCATCCTCGGTAATTCCCCCTGCCAGAATCATGAGTTTCGAAACGGTCAATCCATCGGATCTCCAATACTTTCCGGGTGTTCGCACGCCGCCCGAGATCTCAACGCTCCGTTGAGGGA
>Ga0182027_10012693_pt1 | contig 11815 bp, 10 predicted proteins | sample 712E1DmetaG_FD_121300 | JGI IMG/M metagenome (GOLD analysis project Ga0182027, IMG submission 121300) | Permafrost microbial communities from Stordalen Mire, Sweden - 712E1D metaG (Illumina Assembly) | ecosystem: Environmental > Terrestrial > Soil > Wetlands > Permafrost | place: Sweden...
GTAGCCAAAACCGGAATAGGCGCTTCACCATTTCTACCGTAAATAGCTTGAAATAAATCCGCTTGTTCTGTTTTTGTAGGAAGACCTGTACTCGGCCCGCCTCGTTGAACATCAATAATAACTAACGGAAGTTCCGTCATTACTGCCAGTCCCATTGCTTCTGTTTTTAAAGCCATACCGGGACCGCTTGTAGTGGTAACAGCAAGATATCCTCCATAGGAGGCGCCAATTGCTGAAGAAATACCTGCAATTTCATCTTCTGCCTGAAATGTCTTTACGCCGTAATTTTTATACCCGCTCAAATAATGCAGTATATCAGATGCAGGTGTAATAGGATAGGATCCAAGAAATATCGGCAATTCGCTTTTCAAAGAAGCAGCAACTAGACCTAGAGCAATAGCTTCATTACCAGAAATATTTTTATATGTGCCTTTGGGAAGTTTTGCAGATTCAACTTGATATCGTGTAGTAAATATTTCAGTATTCTCACAGAAATAATAACCGGCTTTTAATACTTTTGTATTTGCATCTGCTATATCTTTTTTCTTCCCGAATTTCTCATCAATCCATTTTAAAGTTGGTTCCATTGGACGATTATACATCCAATACATCATTCCGAGAGCAAAAAAGTTTTTACATCTAGTTATTTCTTTCATGCCCAGAGAAGATTCCTTAAGTGCGTTAGATGTCAATGATGTAATTGGCACAGGGAAAAGTTTATAATTAGCAAGTGTATCATCTTCAAGAGGATTTGAGCTATACCCAGCGGTTCTTAAATTCTTCAAATCAAATGAATCAACATTAGCTATAATCATTCCGCCAAGTTTTAAGTCCTTAAGATTGATTTTAAGAGCCGCGGGATTCATTGCGACTAACATATCAGGCGTATCACCAGGCGTATGAATTTCGTTCGAGCCAAAATGTACTTGAAAACCGCTTACTCCATATAATGTTCCTGCAGGGGCGCGTATTTCAGCTGGATAGTCTGGTAATGTTCCGAGGTCATTACCCATCAATGCAGTCGTATCACTGAATTGAGATCCCGTTAATTGCATTCCATCTCCGGAATCTCCTGCAAACCTTACTGTAACTTCACTCAGATTTTGAGTTTCTTTTTCTGAATCCTGTGCCATATTTAACTCTTTAGTTAGTATTAAAAATTGAGCGGGGAAAAATATGAAAGCATTTTAGGATTTGCAATCTTTTTCAATTATACTCTTCGCCGCAAGTTGTTACTGCAACACAATTTTACCCAATTCTGCCATATCAATCCTGTTTGGAAATCACTTTCAAAAATTCATCTGCATTGATAAAACCGGTTAGTCTTTCAACTTCTTGACCTTTGGAATTTATGATTAAGACTGTGGGCATTCCTATAATGCTAAATTTGTTCCGCAATATTTCTATTTCATCCGAAAGTGTTTGAGTCATATCCACTTTATACGCTGTAAACTGTTTAGATGTTTCAACAACTCGTTTGTCGGCAAAAGTTAAGCCGTCCAATTCCTTGCAAGGAATACACCAATCCGCATAAAAATCTATTATCATTTTTTCATTATTCTTAATCGATTGTTCATACTTAGTTTCACTGAAAGTCTGCCATTTAGGTGATTCTTTTTTTTCAGGAATAAGAGTATAAACAGATAACGCAATTACAATAATTGAGAAAGCTATTTTGAAAATTCTAAATCCCTTTATAATATTTGCTTTCTTATCAAATATTAACAAGAAACCAGCTGCAAAAATTCCAAATAAAGGTAAAGTGTAGATATTAATACTTTTTGATAAAAGAGGGTTTATAAAATAAAGCGCCATTGCAAGCAGTAAGAAACCAAAAACATGTTTCACTCCTTCCATCCAATCACCTGCCCGGGGAAGTTTTTTAATCTTACCTGAAAAAAGCGCAAGTATTAAATATGGAAGTCCAAGACCAAGCGCCATAGTAAAAAACATCATAAACCCATATAACGGATCTCCTTTAGCGGCAACATAAGTAACTAATCCAAGCACAAACGGACCAATACAAGGCGCGGCAACAATGCCCATTGTCAGTCCCATAAAAAAAGCGCCGAAAGCGCCGCTTTTAGCTCCACCTGCTTTTGCGACTAATGAATCCGGTAATTTGAATTCATATACACCAAATTGACTTAAGGAAAGAATTACAAACAAAGACGCTATACCAATTATCACGTATATGTTCTGAAGTAATGTGCCAAAAACTGCTCCGCTTAAAGATGTTACAACTCCAATCACCGAATAAGTCAGCGCCATACCAAGGACGTAAAGTATTCCAAGAAAAAAAAGTCTGCCAGTTCTGCCCTCACTTTGTCCTCCAAAATATCCGACTGTTATCGGGATAAGAGGATAAACACAAGGAGTTAAATTCAACGCAAGTCCCCCAATAAACATAAACAACAAACTTAATAACAAACCGCTGGATTCAAGAGCTGATGCAATTTTGTTCCCACCTTTAGATGAATAAATTGATGTTTCTGACAAATCAAGGTTTTTAAATTCGTCCTTATTTATTTGATTAATTGTTGTATTACTGTCAACTACTGAAATTTGAATTGTGTCTGTAATACTTGCCGGAGGCATACAGGATTGGTTATTGCATGCCTGATACTTCAGTTGAATCGGGATTTTATAATTACCCGGAGAAAGTGATTTGTCAATATTAATTAATAATCCGACGACAAAATTGCCTTCAAAAACAGAAACCGGCTTGTCGGAAAAACTTAGGGTTTCATTTCGAGCTTCAGGGAATACGATTTTAGCAAAAGGGAATTTTTTATTCTTTGAAATAACATCGCTTTTAATTAAGTAATCCTCATTTGGTTTATTAGAATTTATATGCCATCCTTCTTCGACCTCAGCTTTCAGAGCAATTTTCAATTTAGATTGTGGATGAACTTTATCCTGTGAATTGACTAATGTTATTTTGACTATGTGGGACGGTTGTCCGAACTGGGCAAATTGAGAAGTTGAATATAAAAGTATAAAAATCAAAGTGAAGAAATATTTTTTATTCATTATGAAAAGCCTTTTCAATTATTATTAATTATTTTCTCCATCCCTGCACGATAGGGAATCTTCTTCCGTAACCGAATGCTTTTGTAGATACACGTAGTACAGGGGCAGATTGTTTGCGCTTGAATTCATTCAGGTCAACTAAACGCAGTACTTTTCTAACAACATCCGGATCACCTATACTATCAGATATTTCCTTAAATTCTTTTTGTTCTTCAAGATACATCTTAAGAATTTTATCAAGTAATTCATATGGCGGAAGTGAATCCTGATCTGTTTGATTCGGCCGCAATTCAGCCGAAGGAGCTTTATTCATTATTTCTTTCGGGATTATTTCCACTTTACTGTTTATATAAGATGCTATTTTATAAATCTGTGTTTTATATACATCTCCAATTACCGCAAGAGCTCCGCACATGTCCCCGTAAAGAGTAGCATATCCGGTAGCAATTTCCGATTTATTGCCGGTAGTACAAAGCAAAAATTTATGCTTATTTGAAAGGCTCATCAGATAAAGACCGCGGATTCGGGACTGTAAATTTTCTTCAGTTATATCTTCACTTAATCCTTTGAAAGCTGATTCGAGCATTTCAAGAGTTTTATCAACAACAGGCTGAATTGAAATATTTTCCGCTGAGATACCTAATCTTTGAATTAATTCTTCAGAATCTTTTACGCTTCCTTCACTGGAATATTTCGAAGGCATTAAAACTACATGAACATTTTTAGCTCCAAAAGCCCGGACAGCAATATATGCGACAATAGCCGAATCTATACCTCCGCTTAATCCAATCAATGCTTTATTAAATCCGGTTTTATAAGCATAATCTTTTAGTCCAAGAACCAACGCATTCAGAACTTCCACTTCAAACGAATCTTCAATATTTTTTATTTCGTCATACTGTTTCCCTGTATCATAAATAAAAAAATCTTCCTCAAAAGTTTTTCCCAGCATTTCAAGTATGCCTGAAGAATTAAAACACATACTTCCGCCGTCAAAGATCAATTCAGTCTGTGTTCCTACACAGCAGGCATAAACAAGAGGTGTTTTATCATCCCGGGTAAGGACTGAAAGCATGTTATATTTTTCTTTGCGTTTACCATAGGCATAAGGACTAGCGGAAATATTTATCAAAATGGACGCTTTTTCATCAACAAGTTTTTGAATCGGGTCAACAAGATAACGTCGGTGTTTCCAGTAATCGGCATCATTCCAGATATCCTCACAAATTGAAATTCCAAGACGTTCTCCCTTGAATTCAAATATTGAAACATTATTTGCGGGTTCAAAATAGCGCACTTCATCAAATACATCATAATTCGGAATTAAAGATTTGTTTTGAATGAATTGTATTTTGCCGTCATAACATAAAACAGCCGAATTATATACTCCAGTTCCAACACTAAATTCAAAATCTTCCGTAATTGAACCGAATATCAGTCCGGTACCGGTTGTATGAGAGGCAATTTCTTCAGCAGTGATTTTTACAGCATCACGGAATTCTTTTTTCTCTACCAAATCCAATGGCGGATATCCGCATAAAAACAGTTCAGGAAATATTGCAAGATCCGCACCTTCATTTACTGCTCTCAAATAACCTTCCAGGATTTTATTTGAATTACCTTTAAGATCGCCGATAATTGGATTAAATTGACAAACTGCTATTTTCATTATGCTATAAGTCTATTATTTTGTTGTCAAAATTAGCAAAGAGGAAAGTATTTTCAAATTTCCAACAGTTGAAATATTATTATAATCAGGATCAAACCTTTTTGGGATTGTCTCGTCTTAATATACAGAAATAAAAGAAATATGAGGTAACGCCATGAAAGACAAATTGTATCGTTCGCGCAGAATTAGGGTATTCGGAGGAATTGCCGGAGGACTTTCTCAATATTTCAACATTGATCCTATAATTGTAAGAGTAATATTTGTGGTAGTTACAATTATGCACGGAGTAGGGTTAATTCTTTATATAATACTTTGGATTGTTATTCCGGAGGAGCCGTTTGAAATAGCTTACCAGGCACCGGCAGATATTAAAGATGGGTCTTCTCCCGGTGATCAGAGCACACAAGAAACAATAATTAACGATCATAAAAAATTACACGGCGGCAGAACTGTAGCAGGGGTAATTCTGATAAGCATTGGTTTAATCTTTTTTGCCGACAGGATAATCCCTTCATTTGATTTCAGAGATATATTACCATTAATATTTGTGCTTATTGGCGGAGTATTAATTTGGGATTCAATTAAAAAATAACGGAGAGTAAAATGAAAAGCGGAAAAATGTTTTGGGGATTCTTTCTTTTGGCTCTCGGCGCCCTTTTATTACTTACAAAATACGAAGTTATTCATGCTTCATTTGGATTTGTATGGGACGTCTGGCCGTTGATATTTGTATTCTGGGGAGCAATGGTAATATTCAGACATTCATTAGTAAGACCGATCATAAGCGCTCTTTTCGGTATCTTTCTGGCATTATTGATTTTTGGTATTATTGAAAACGGCTTTTTTGAATTTAACTGCGGTGATGATTCGGATGGTAAATATTCCGAAGTATACAATACAAATTACAATCCGAATATAAAATATGCACAACTCGAACTTAATGACGGTGCCGGGACATTTTCAATTGTTAAAACGACAGATAAATTAGTGGAAGGTAAAGCCAATGGTTCATTTGCAGAATATAATTTTGATACTTCAACTGATGATTCAACCGCTTATGTGAATTTTCATCTTGATAAGAGAAACGGTAATTTTTTCAGAGGGAAGTTTAGAAATCATTTAGATCTAAGTTTGAATCCAAATCCTATATGGGACATGATTTTTAATATCGGTGCTTCAAAAGGCAGAATTGATCTTAGTGAATACAAAGTAAAAAATGTGGATTTTCATACAGGTGCTTCGAATTTACACATGAAACTTGGTGATAAGTTTCATAATACGGATGTTAATGTTGAAATGGGAGTCACGGAATTAACAATTGATATCCCAAAAAATTCAGGTTGTTCCGTCCATGGCGATATGGTTATGATAGCAAGAAGTTTTCAAGGATTTGTAAAAAAAGAATCAAATAGTTATGAAACGGACAATTTCAACATTGCACAAAATAAAGTTATAATTAATGTTCATGGCGGTGTATCATCATTTACAATAAACAGGTATTAAGATAATTAAATTAACGTTTCTTTTTCTTAGGTTTCTGTCTTCCCGGCAGCCATAAATATTTTTCCATATTAACGCAGCCTTCATCATTAAACTCGATTCCTTCGGACCTTAGAAGATCTTCCATCAGATGGATATCGCCAAAATGAATCTTCCCTGTTAACTGACCATTACGGTTTACCACTCGATGGCAAGGGAGACCGCTTTCTTTAGCCCCGTTTAATGCCCAGCCGACAGTCCTGGCGGATGATTTTATACCGCAGTGCTCGGCAATAGCGCCGTAAGTTGTAACCTTTCCTTTGGGAATTTTGGCAACTACTTTATAAACTCTGTCAAAAAAATCCTGTTTGGATTTTTTATCTTTCACCGGCATGTAATTTCTATAATATTATTATTAACATTATGCAGAATATTAATTTTTAATCACGACGTGAGCAGTAATCTGATGAACGATAAAATCTTGGCCTTAGCCTTAACCTTGGCCTAAAAATCCCTTCCCGACAAACGCTAAAAAAATTTATTCCCCCATGACTTTAATAATTACACGCTTTCTTCTTTGTCCGTCAAATTCCGCATAATAAACCTGCTGCCATGGACCAAAATCAAGTTTACCGTCAGTAACAGGAATTACAACTTCATGATGAACCAGCATACTTTTCAAATGAGCATCGCCATTATCTTCTCCAGTACGGTGATGCCTGTAGTCGGCTTTAAAAGGCGCAAGATTTTCAAGCCAGTCGTCAATATCCTGAATTAATCCGCTCTCGGCATCATTTACATAAACACCGGCAGTTATGTGCATAGCGGAAACCAAAATCATCCCTTCTTTTATTCCGCTTTTCTTTAATGCTTTTTCAACATCATTGGTTATGTTAATATACTCTCTTCTTTTCGAAGTATTAAACCAAAGATATTCGGTATGAAATTTCATAAGACCTCCAAAATTTTATGCTAACTTCTATGTATAGTAGTATTATTCAATCGTTCCGCTAAAGTTTTGATTAGTTTTTTTGATATGTCGGGGTACTGATGTATAATATCATCTAAATCCCCTTCAACTGTCAATAGACTGCAATCCGATAGCGCTTTTAATGTTCCGGTTCTAGGTTTGTTAAGAATAAAACTCATCTCGCCGACTATATCTCCTGATTTAGAAAACTCGGCAATTTTTTCATTATTTCTGAATATACCAACTTTACCTTCAACCAGGATAAAAAAGTTCTTTGCTTTCTCACCTTCCTTAACAATCAAATCATCTTTCTTGAAATTTTTCATGGATGACATATATTACCTTTTAATTATTTGCAAATTTTAACAAGAACTCTTTAATAAACTGATTAATTTCACCATCCATTACACCTTGAGTATCCGAAGTTTCATAGTTGGTTCTGTGATCTTTGACCATATTGTATGGATGAAAGACATACGAACGAATTTGACTACCCCATTCTATTTTCATCTTTCCTTTCTCAATTTCATCTTGTGCGGCTTCCTGTTTTTCAACTTCAATCTGGTAAAGACGGGATCTTAACATTTTCATAGCGTTATTTCTATTCTGCAATTGAGAACGTTCTGTCTGACATGCGGCAACCACTCCTGTAGGTACGTGAGTTATTCTGACTGCAGTTTCAACCTTATTTACATTTTGACCGCCTTTTCCTCCGGAGCGGAAAGTATCAACTCTTAAATCGGCCGGATTTATATCAATCTCAATAGTATCATCAATTTCTGGGATTACAAAAACGGAAGCGAATGAAGTATGGCGGCGTTTATTTGAATCAAAAGGAGAAATTCGTACAAGTCGATGAACACCATTTTCCGCTTTTAAATAGCCGTAAGCAAATTCACCTTCAACTTCAATTGTAGCGCTTTTAATTCCGGCTCCGTCACCTTCAAGCCAGTCGACAAGATTCATTTTATAGCCGTTTTGTTCACCCCATCTGAGATACATTCTCATCAGCATTTGAGCCCAGTCCTGCGCTTCGGTACCGCCGGCGCCGGAATGAATTGTTAAAATGCAATTCCGCTCATCATCCTTTCCGCTGAGCATACTTTTAAGTTCAAAATCGGAGTAAACTTTTTCAACTTCTTTTAATTCGGTATCAATTTCCGCTGTCAGATTTTCATCATTTTCCATTTCAGCAAGTTCAATAAACTCTTTGAACTGATCCTGTTTTTTCTTTACTTTATTCCAGGCGTCAACCCAAATCTGAAGTGATTTTGCTTTTTGTAAAAGTGTTTGCGCATTCTTTTGATCATTCCAGAAACTTGGAGCTTCGGATAATTTTTGTATTTCTTCTATCTCTTTTTGCTTTTCAGCTACCTTAAAGATAACCTCTTAAATTATCTATTTTTAGTTCAATATCCTTTAATCGTCTGGATTGTTCTTCAAACATAAATTCTCCCTAATTACAGATTATTATTATTAAAGTTAATCAAAAATTCATCAATATTGTTTGTTCTACTTTATAAAGATCATCGATAGATTCAATATCAAACCAGTGAATACGTTTATCCTTTCTAAACCAGGTCATTTGTCTTTTCGCATAATGACGTGTATTTCTCTTAATAAGTTCAATTGCTCTTTCGATTGGTATCTCATTTTCCAAAAACGAAATTATTTCTTTATATCCAACCGTATTCATAGCATTTAATTCTTTTGAATATCCTTTAGATAAAAGATTTTTCACTTCATCAACCAATCCGGCATCAATCATTTGATCTACCCGTTTTTCAATATTCTCATATAAAACCCGTCTGCTCCAATTCAAACCATACTGAATAAATTCACAGTTATTCTTACGTGAATAATTTTCCTGAAACTGCCAAATCGGCTGACCGGTAAGATGATATACTTCCAATGCCCGCATCACACGTTTCCAATTTTGAGGAAGCATCTTCTGTGAGCTTTGCGGATCAACTTTATTCAATTCTTCATACAAATATTCATTACCAAACTTTTCGCGTTTGTCCTTTAATTCTTCTCTATACTCTTCATCACTATCCACGGAATTAAATATTCCGTCAACCAATGCCCGGATATAAAGTCCGGAACCGCCAACTACAATTGGGACTTTTCCATTATTCAGTAAATGATCTATTATTTGTAAAGCATCAATCTCATATTTGCTAATATTAAAATCATTATCAGGTTCAAGCATATCCACAAAATGATGCTTGATTTTTGAAAGTGCGATAGCGCCCGGTTTAGCAGTTCCAATTGTTAAATATTTATAAATCTGACGGCTATCGGCAGAAATGATTTCAGTCTGCAGCTTTTCGGCTATAGAAATTCCAAGATTGGTTTTGCCTGAACAAGTAGGACCTATAATAACAATTACTTTTCGTTCCATCCATCTTTACCGATGAGTGGTACAAACGCGAAGTAAGGGACTTCCCGAGTAGTAAAATTATCTTCCGATTCTTTAGTAATAATATTGAGTGTTTGAATTTGTTTATCGCCTACCGGAATTACGAGTTTCCCACCGACTGCAAGTTGTCTCTTAAGACTGATAGGAACAGTCGGACCTCCCGCGGTAACTACAATTCCGTCATAAGGAGAAAATTCTTCCCAGCCGATAGTTCCGTCGCTGCAGCGGGATGCGATTTTATAATTCATTTTATCGAATACGCTAAGGGCAAGATTATAAAGATCAATATTTCTTTCAATAGTAAATACTCTGGCACCCATAGCATAAATTATTGCGGCTTGGTAACCTGATCCTGTACCTATTTCAAGAATTTTCGAATTAACAGGTGCGTCAAGAGCCTGAGTCATATAAGCAACTGTATAGGGCTGTGAAATTGTTTGGCCGTATCCTATAGGGAGGGCAACATCTTTATAAGCATGGTGTTTCATGGCGTCAGGAACAAACAAATGTCGTTCAACTTTTTTGAATGCTTCAAGCACACGTTTGTTTGTAATTCCCTTCCCTTTAAGGATGTTTACAAGTTCTTCTCTTTCAGGTTCGTACATATCTTTGATAAAATGTTAAATTTGTTTAACAAAGATAAAAACTTAGTTGATATTCTATGCAATTATTTACAGGATTTAGAAATAAATGTTACAATTATTTTATAGGCGCGAGAAACATCTACATCTATGAAATGTCATTGAATTAATTCACAAAGGCAATGAATTTATTAAACACTTATATTGTCACCTATTTCAATCCTTCGACGTTTGTTTTTGAACCCCGGAGGGGTGAAATATTTATAGAAAACGCCCACCCAAAAAAGCGTCCCCCCTCATGTTGTCACCTTTCTAGCATATCAAACCTCTAAACATCTGTTTGTCTGCCATAATGGACTATCCGATTTAATTTTTCTGGACCAAAACATTAAATATGAATGAAACTGAATTCAAAAAGTGCTCTTTCAAAGTGAAAAAATCCAAACACATTTAAAAGGACTCAGGAGGGGTTTAGAAAGGAGATGGGAAGTCATAAGAGATTCATTTCACCATCCCAGTTTTTACAGCCGGAAATATATTCTTTTAAAGTCTGCCATTTTGGGTTCTTTCCCTAAGTAAATGTAAATAATTTAGGGGATCGCTAATCATTGACTATTAAATATTTGTCAATCTGAAATTTCATCTTTATTAGTTTTCGGTTATGATTTGATTTAGGGACCTTATTGGTTAATTTGTTCCTAATATGTTATAAATGCGTTATACCTACATTGAAAATGCGTTCATGAACGAACGAATATCGCATAGACAACGCATTAGCATCGCATTAGCATCGCACGCATAAATAAGAAAGCAATATAAAGTCATAATAGTTATGGAAATAAAATGTATTTATTTTCATAAAAATTCAATTATTGATTTTAAAAGTTACATTTGTTTCCCTTTTTTGATTGAACTTATTTATTATCAACTAATTTTACAAGTCACAGGGGAAAGAACCCATTTTGTCAATATCAATTCTCGACAAATGGTCTTTTTTCTCGTCACTTGTCACGCGTTACTCGTCGCTGGATATTTCCTGCATATAAACTGCAGTTAATTTTGCCTTAAAAAATATTACCAACTGATTGTTTTAATCGACTATCTTCGGAATTTTTGTCATATATGGTTAAAAATATTGAACCGGAGTTGCGCTTAATATCACAGTAATATTATATTTACGCCACAAAAAAAATAGTATTATTGCATATTTGTGATGGTACTTATTTTTAGGATGATGGATTTTGTTCTAAGAATTACTGAATTGCGGGAATAGCTCAGTTTTAGCGTCCCGCTCAGCGAGAAAGTCGCGGGTTGTTTAATAAAATATTTGAAACTGTGTTCTAAGAATTACTGAATTGCGGGAATAGCTTAGTTTTAGCGTCCCGCTCAGCGGGAAAATCGCGGGTTGTTTAATAAAATATTTGAAACTGTGTTCTAAGAATTACTGAATTGCGGGAATAGCTCAGTTGGTAGAGCGCAACCTTGCCAAGGTTGAAGTCGCGGGTTCGAGTCCCGTCTCCCGCTCAATAATCCCGAAATGCATCGGGATTTTTTTTCTTTTAATGTAATGGCGCTGTACTCCCGACAGGTCGGGACTTAATGCGAAGGTCTGCAAAGAAAGAAATAAGATAACAAAATAATTTACAAGGCGCTGTACCCAA
>Ga0182027_10012694_pt1 | contig 11815 bp, 8 predicted proteins | sample 712E1DmetaG_FD_121300 | JGI IMG/M metagenome (GOLD analysis project Ga0182027, IMG submission 121300) | Permafrost microbial communities from Stordalen Mire, Sweden - 712E1D metaG (Illumina Assembly) | ecosystem: Environmental > Terrestrial > Soil > Wetlands > Permafrost | place: Sweden...
CAGCAAACAAATCATCCAGACCTACGAATCGCTGCACAGCAAGCTGCAGGAATTGAAGGACATCATTTCGGGCACGATTCGCGTGGCGACCATTTACAGCATCGGCCTGCACGATTTGCCGCCCTATATCAAAAAATTCCTGAAGAGCTACCCCACCGTCAACGTCCACGTCGAATACCGCCGGGCCAACCAGGTTTATGATGACGTGCTCAGCAACGTCGTGGACATGGGACTGGTGGCGTATCCAACCAAGGACTCCAAGCTCGAAATCATCGCGCTGCACAAGGATCCCCTGGTGTTGATCTGCCATCCGCAGCATCCGTTTGCCCGGCAGAAATCCATCCGGTTCAAGGCGCTCACCGGACAGAAGTTCATCGGGTTTGAGCCGGACATTCCCACCCGCAAGGCGGTGGACCGGATTTTGAAGGACCACGGCGTGGATCCGAAACACGCCATGGAATTCGACAACATCGAAACGGTGAAGCGCGCGGTGGAAATTGACGCGGGCATCTCCATTGTGCCGCGGGGGACGATCACGCAGGAAATCAGCAAACAAACCCTGACCGCCCTGACGATTGAAGACGGTGATTTTTACCGCCCGATTGCCGCGATTTACAAAAAGAACAAGGTGCTTTCGCCGGCGATGAAACAATTCCTGATATTGCTCAAAGAAACGGCGTAAGCGGTTATTTTAAATTAGCCGGATTCAGCGGCTTCAAATCCTTCGGCACGAACAATCCGTTTTTGCGGACCAGTTCACCGTCGAACCACACTTCACCGCCGCCCCATTCGGGACGCTGGATCAGCACCATGTCCCAGTGCACCGCCGAACGGTTGCCGTTGTCACATTCCTCGTAGGCCTGGCCCGGGGTGAAGTGCAGCGACCCGGCGATTTTCTCATCGAACAAAGTGTCGCACATCGGATTCAAAATGTGGGGGTTGAACCCGAGTGAAAATTCGCCCACGTAACGCGCGCCGGCGTCGGTATCCAAAATTTCATTTAGCCGTTTCGTGTTGTTCGCCGCCGTGTTGACCACTTTGCCATCCTTGAATTCGAGCCGGACGTTTTCAAATTTCGTTCCGGCATAAATCGTCGGCATGTTGAACTGAATGACCCCGTTCACGGAATTTTTCACCGGGCACGAGAAAACCTCGCCATCGGGAATATTGCGGTCGCCCCGGCACATCTTGGCGCCGATGCCCTTGATGCTGAACGTGAGATCGGTGCCGGGGCTGACGAGGCGGACGCGGTCAGCCTTTTTCATGCGGCGCTCCAGCGGGACCATCGCGCGCGCCATTTTGGGGTAATCCATCGTGCATACGTCGAAGTACAGGTTTTCGAACGCTTCGGTGCTCATGCCGGCGGCCTGGGCCATGCTCGGCGTGGGCCAGCGCAGCACGCACCAGCGGGTTTTGTTGACGCGATAATCCTGCACGGGACGGATGATTTTTGAATACAATTGCATCCGCTCGCTGGGCACATCGGCGTTTTCACTCGCGTTGGCGCTGCCGCGAATGGCGATGTAAACCTGCATTTTCTTCATGCGGCCCAGCTCCAGATCGCGCGCCAGCGCGGCCTGCCGGCCGGTCATTTTGAGCAGGAGTTCGCGCGTGACGCGCGTATGGCGGACTTCGACGAATGGCGTGCCGCCGGCCGCGCGGACGGCGCGCATGAGTTCGATGGAAAATGCGTCGGGCACATCAATCAGGTCGAGCAACGCGCGGTCGCCCTTTTTGATCTGGGTGGAATAGTTCACGAGGAGCTTCGCCAGTTTTTGGTAGCGCGGGTCGGTCATATATTTTGGAAAGTGTAAAACAAATGGCCTGAACAATCAAACGCGCAGCGAAGTGTGCGATCCAAACTACCGGACCGCTTCCGGGCGTCAAAAACGCCAGCCGCCGTCGCGCCGTAGCGGCGCTTTGGCGCGCCGCGAAGACGGAAGGACTGGCGCAGTCCAAGACGCTTCGCGAATGCCAGAGGTCGCGGCCAAGTGCGCCAGCGTTTTGGAGTGCGGTCCCGATGCCCCAGGACCGCTTTCGCCATTAAACTTGTTAAAAGTCAACTATTTATCGTTATTCGATAAAAAAGAGTTGACTAACGGGATTGATGGGTTTATTCTTCGCGCCGTGAATGCGAATGAAATTACTCCCAAAGCCAATCCCTGGCTGAATCGAATTCAAAAAAGCAGCGTTTATTTGAAAAACATCCTTTTCATTTCCACGGTGATATTTGGCGTTATCGGCCTGCTCGGCTTTGTGATCACTATGGAAGGTGTATATCCACCACTGTCATATTCCGTGAGTCTTTTCTCATTGGCCGACGGCATGGAATGTTGGTTTGCATACAAACTATTCTCCTATTATGTCACTGGTGATTTGTTTGGACGCAAAGCCGTTCGTTGGATGCGATGGCTTGGAATACTGTGCCTGTTGAGAGGCGGCGGAAACATTTGGCACACACTTTATTTGCGTCTGCATGATGGATATTTTTATCACATCCAGGGTTCTCCATTCATCGTGCAAATCATTCTTTACCTCCACTGGGTTTTCTTTGAACTGGTTCACAATCTGGTTTTTGGTTGTATAATCATTTTCATTGCTTGGATCATGGACGAAGGCCGCAAAATCCAGGAAGAACAGGAATTGACCGTTTAAGTTTATGCCCATCATCGTCAATTTGGACGTGGTTCTCGCCCGGCGGAAAATGCGGCTGAACGATCTGGCCGAGGCCGTGGACATCACGCCGCAAAATCTTTCCATCCTCAAGACCGGCAAGGCCAGGGCCATCCGCTTCTCCACGCTCGAAGCCATCTGCGAAACGCTCGAATGCCAGCCGGCGGACATTTTGGAATTCCGCCCGGAAACCGCAAAAAAGAAGCTGGTTGCCCGGAGCTGATCCTTCTGGTAGATGACCGGCGCGGACGAGTCATTGTGGCTTGTTCCAGCACAAAACTGTGATAAAATCCACGCATGAAGTTTTATTTCACCACGCTGCTGGCGCTTGTGTTTTTGGCGGTCCCGGTGCGCGCGCAGACGACGGCCTTTACTTATCAAGGTCAGTTGAACAGCAACAACGTGCCCGCCACCGGGGCTTTCGACTTGCGGTTTCAAATTTTCAACGCGAATAATTCCGTGGTGGCCGGGCCGCTGACGAACGCGCCAGTGGGCGTCACGAACGGCCTGTTCATCACCACGCTGGATTTTGGGCCGGGGGTTTTTGACGGCACCACGCGCTCGCTGGAAATTGGTGTGCGCACCAACGGTAACACCAATGCCTACATCGTGCTGTCGCCGCGCCAGACATTGACTTCCGTTCCGTATGCAATTCAGGCAATCAACGCTTCCAACGCAGTGGCACTGACCGTGCCGTTACAGGCCACGAATCTTGCCGGAACCATTCCCAACTCGCTGCTTTCCCCAAATGTCGCGGTGCTCACCAACAACGTGGTTTTTTCCGGCGGCGTGACCGCGACCAATTTCACCGGCAACGGCTACGGCCTGTCCAACGTGCCGGCCACCAGTCTCACCGGCACGCTGCCCGACGTGCGGTTGTCGGCCAACGTGGCGCTGTATAATGCCAATGCCAGCTTTTCAAACGGCGTGACCGCCGTGGTCTTCTCCGGCAGCGGCCGCTGGCTGACCAACGTGCCGGGCGCGTTCTTCTGGATTACGAATGCGGGAACCAGCTCTCAAATCCTGCCCAACTGGGGGTATATCGCCACCAACGACACTGCGCCGGTGGTATTTACGCTGCCTTCGTCCCCAATTGCCGGAGATGTGTATAAAGTCGCCGGTGTGGGCGCGGGAGGATGGATCATCGCGCAGAATGCGAATCAAACGATCGCCGCAGGAAATCTTTCCCACTCTATCGGCCAAAACTGGAAGGCCACCGTTTCCATCGTCAATTGGTCGGCCATCGCCTCCTCCGCCAGCGGAACTAAATTGGTGGCGACCATCAACTTCGGGCAGATTTACACTTCAACCAATTCGGGCGCAACTTGGACGCCGCAGGCCGGCAGCTTGGGCAGCTTGTATTGGTCTTCCGTCGCCTCTTCCGCCGACGGGACCAAATTGGTGGCGACGGTGGGTGACACTGCTTTCGGTTCCGCAACCGGGTATATTTACACCTCGGCCGATTCCGGCGTGACTTGGGTGTTGCACAATTCTTCACCCGTTAATACGGCCCTTGCCTGGTCTTCCGTCGCCTCTTCCGCCGACGGAACCAAACTTGTGGCCGTGGCCTATGGCGACCAAATCTACACCTCCGTCAACTCCGGCACGAGTTGGACGAAACAAACGGCCAGCAGCTTGGGTAACAAGTCTTGGACTTGCGTCGCGTCTTCAGCAGGTGGAACCAACCTGGTGGCGGCGGTGAATGGTGGCTATATTTACACTTCCACCGATTCCGGCGTGCATTGGGCGTATCAGCCCGGCAGCGGCAACGGCACCCTGCTTTGGTCGGCGCTGGCTTCGTCGTCCGATGGCGTCAACTTGATCGCCGCCACGACTGGCAACAGTGGCCAGATCTACACTTCCAGCAACTTCGGCACGAACTGGACGGCGCAAACGGTGTCGTCCACCGCGAGTGCATCATGGTCGTCCGTGGCTTCATCGGCGGACGGCTCGCATTTGGCGGCGGTGTATAACGCCATCGCCCCCGGCAACATTTTCACTTCCGACGATTTCGGTGCGACGTGGACGGAAAGAAACGGCGCGTCGTCAGCCGCCTGGTCCGGCGTTGCTTCCTCCGCCGACGGCAGCCAGCTTGCGGCGACGGCAACAACCTATGGCAACAGCGGCATTTACGTCTCCTCCCAAAGCAGCACGACGACCGGCACGGCGGGTTATTTGATCGGGCCGCAGCACAGCGCCATTGAATTGATATACACCGGCAATAATTTGTTTCTGCCGCTGAGTCACGAAGGCACCATTCGCGCCTATTAAAAAATCGGATGAACCGGGCAATATTGGATCGCTGGTGTGAGCGGAGCATTCTGGGTTTGGTGCTCGGCATCCTGGTTTTTGGACCGCTGGCGATGGGCGGGGTGGACGCGCCGGAATTTGTCGTGCTTCAAGGGTTGACGGCGACCGTGATGCTGGTGTGGGCGCTGCGGTTGTGGATCAGCCCGAAGCCGCAATTACTCTGGCCGCCGCTGGGTTGGGCGGTGCTGGCGTTCGCGGCCCTGGCCATCGGACGCTATCTCACGGCGGACATCGAATACGTTGCCCGGCTGGAAATGATCCAGATGTTGATATATGCGTTCCTGTTTTTTGCCATCGTCAACAATTTATACCGCCAGGAATCGGTGCAAATCATCAGTTTCACGCTGATTTTTCTGGCGCTGGGGATTTCGTGCTTTGCCGTTTACCAATTTTTGACGCACTCGAACCGGGTCTGGGGTTATGTTTCGCCTTATCTGGGGCGGGCCTCGGGCACTTACATTTCCCCCAACAATCTCGCGGGTTTTCTGGAAATGCTGCTGCCGCTGGCGACTGCTTACGTTTTGGTGGGGCGGATGAAACCGGTTCTCCGGATTTTGCTGGGTTACGCGGCGCTGGTCATCCTGGCGGGAATGGTGATGACGTTTTCGCGCGGCGGCTGGATGGCGGTTACCGTGGCCTTGCTGGCCCTTTTGGGCATTTTGACCTTTCACCGCAACCACCGGTTGCCAGCGTTCCTGCTCCTGGTCTTTTTGGCCGGGGGGGGGACAATTTTTGTCACCAAGTATTTGTCAAAGACGTTCAGTTACATTCAACGCGTGGGCACGTCCCCAGACAGCGGACAATTCGACATTTCCGTCCGCCGCGACATCTGGACGGCGGCGGGACAGATGTGGCGGGACCATTTTTGGTGGGGAGTCGGTCCGGCGCATTACGATTATTGTTTCCGGGAATATCGCCCCCAAAGTATTCAACTGAGTCCCGACCGCGCGCACAATGATTATTTGAACCTGCTGGCGGATTGGGGTGCCACCGGTGGAATCATCGTGCTGGCCGGCATGGTGGCGTTCGGTGCGGGGTTGAGGAAAACGTGGAAATATGTCCGCCCGCTGGAAAATGATTTTGGCCGCGGCCTGAGCAATCGCTTCGCCTTTTTTCTCGGCGCCAGCACCGGGTTGTTGGCGCTGGCGGTGCATTCGGTGGTGGATTTCAATCTGCACATTCCCGCCAATGCCATTCTGGCGGTGACCTGGCTGGCGTTGTTGAGCAGCAATCTGCGCTTTGCCACGGAGCGTCACTGGCTGGGTGCGCGCCGGCCCGCCAAACTGCTCGCCACCTTGGCGCTGGTCGCGGGCGTTGCCTATTTGGGGTGTCAAGGCTGGCGCCGCGGACGCGAAGCCGTCTGGCTGGCGCAGGCTGAACAATCACCGGTTTACTCACCCACCCAGGCGGCAAATTTGGAAAAGGCCTTTGCCGTCGAGCCGATGAATTTTGAAACGGCCTACAACCTCGGCGAGGCGTATCGCGTGGAAAGTTTCGACGGCGGACAAAATTACGAAGGCCTGGCAAAAACGGCGATGCAATGGTATGCGCGCGGCATGAAACTCAATCCGCATGAAGGCTACAATTATTTGCGTTATGGCATGTGTCTGGACTGGCTGGACCAGCACGATGAGGCCGGGCCGTATTTCAATCGTGCTGACGCGCTCGACCCCAACGGCTATTACACCGAGGCGAACATCGGCTGGCATTACGTACAGACCGGGGATTACGCGGCCGCCCGGCCCTGGCTGGAGCGGTCGTTGCGGCTGCATGGGCAGCAAAATGAAGCGGCCGCCTCCTATCTGGAAATCACCGGGCGCAAACTCATCGAAAACGCCTCCGGGCAGGGCTTTTTGCCTGCGGATTTTGAGCGCAAATAACCAGGAATTCTAAGTTGACATTTGGTGGTTTGTCCTTATACTGCATTAAGAAAAAGCTGGAAAAACACTTATGAAACACACTCAAACTTTAGTTTGCGCGGCGCTATGCGGTTTTGTGTTGTCGCTGGCTGCCGGCGCACCCGCACAATCAATCCACCCTGGCGTGGCCACCGTGGTTCGCATCTCCGGCGAGGCCAGGTACTCATTGGGAGATGGCAAATGGCATCCGCTGGTGGCGGGCAAAATGCTCGCCGCGGGTTCCATTATTCAGACGAGTCCCGATGCAACCGTGGATATCGTTTTGGGCAGGAAAATATCGATGCCCCAGGCCGAGCCGGTGCCGGATCGAATCTCCCAGGCGCCGGATGCAGGCGTGCGCGGTTTGGTCTCTTACAAACCTTCAGCGGAGCAAAACACCGTTCGCATGACCGGGAACACCGTGCTGGCCATTGACAAGCTGACCGTTTCGGACACGGGAGTGGACTCCGTCAGCGATACGGAACTGGATTTGCGCCAGGGCGCCATCTACAACAGCGTCAAAAAACTTTCCGGTGCTTCCCAATACCTTATTAAAATTCCCAACGGCATAGCCGGGGTCCGGGGCACACTGTTCTATATCAGCGCCACCGGCGAGTGTGCCGCGTTTAAAAATTCCGTGGTGCTTTCCATCATTGGCGGGAATGGCAAGCCGGAAACCGTGGTGGTGGGTGAAGGGACCCGGTTTAACCCCAAAACTGGCCAGACCAGCCCGTTGCCACCGGGCATGATTACCGAGTTGGATCAAATCTTCGCGGCGCTTCGCACAATGTATTTGGGAATCGTTGACTTCACCTTTGACACGACCCAATGCCACATTTCGCCGACCCATGGGCATCATGGACATCCCTGACTGGCGTTTGACAACCGGGCGATTAACACCAGAGCAACCTTGAGTTGCTCTGGTTTTTTGTTTAATTGGGCGCGGTGAAGTTCAAACCATTCAAACGCACACCGGTCATTCTGGCCGTTCTTGTCCTCGCGCTCGTCTGCGGCGTCCGGCTCCTGCGGCTGGATTTCTTCGAGCGGCTGGAGCGCATGACCTACGACTTGCGCGTGCGGTCGGCGTTGCATTTTCCCGCGCCGGTCGCCACCAACCTGGCCTTTGTTTCCATGGAGGAAACCAGCATCGCTGCCGTGAAAAGCGGAATGGTGAAAGGTGAAAAACTCGGATACCACTTTGGCCTCTACTGGCCGCGGCAGGTCTATGGCCGGCTGGTCGAGGAACTTTCGGCGCAAGGCAGCAAGGCGGTCGCCTTTGACGTGCTGTTTGGTGAATTACGTTCCGACCATCCGCAAGTCCAAATGGCCGACGGCGGTTTGATGGAATCCGACGAGTTCTTTGCGTCCCAGATGCGTCTGGCAGGCAATGTTCTCATCCCCATCACACCCGATGTAACGCCGCCAGGCCTTTTTGCCACCAATGCACTGGCCCTCGGCGACATTTCCACGGAAAGAGATTCCGACGGCGTTTTACGCCGGGTGAAGGCCTTTCGCCTCGTTCGCCGCTGGCATCCACTCATAGAAAACGCGGCGCAGAAAAATGGTTTGAACTTGAGCGACCTTCAGGTCGAAAAGGGCCAAATCATCCTTCCGTTGGAAGACGGGCAGAGACTCGAAATTCCACTGGATGGAAATGGCGACATGGATATCAAAAGCCGGAGGACTCCGGCGGAAGAACCCGCGAAAGCCAAACCATTCACCGACGAGCGCGTCTGGCACATGGGCATTGTCCTTGCCGCTCAGGAGTTGAACCTCGACCTCGCCCATCCCGATTTGGATTTGGCACATGGCCGGATCACACTGCATGGGGCAAACGGTGTCCGGCGCGAGATTCCCGTGGACCGCGACGGCTATTTTTTTGTTGATTGGCGGTTGGTGAAGGATGACCCGCACCTCACCTGTGCACCGATTGAAAGTTTGCTTTTACAGGACCGCCGGCGTCTGCTCGGCCAGACGAATAAACTCCGCGATGATTTTCGTGACAAGCTTGTTGTCGTCGGTTCGGCGGCGCAAGGCAATGATCTGACCGACCATGGCGCGACGCCGCTGGAAAAGGACACGCTACTGGTCAGCAAATATTGGAACGTTGCCAACTCTGTCATCACCAGCCAATTCATCCGCCGCGCGTCGCTGCCAATGGAATTCGCGTTGATTATTTTTCTCGGCATGCTAACGGCTTTTCTCACCTGGCAACTCCGCGCGTTTTCGGCATTGGGCGGAACTGTTTTGCTCGCGGCAGTTTACGTTGCCATCGGCTTTTTCCTGTTTGTTCAATACCGCCACTGGCTGCCGCTGGTGTTTCCGCTGGTTGGCATGTTGCTGGAGCATGTCAGCCTTGTGGCGTATCGCGTCGTTTTTGGGGAACGTGAACAGCGCCGCGTCAAATCCGTTTTTTCCAAAATTGTTTCGCCCGATGTGATGAACGAATTGCTCAACGCGGAAAAACTTTCGCTCGGCGGCGCACGCCGGGAATTGACCGTGTTTTTTGCCGATGTGCGTGGTTTCACCACGCTGACGGATGAAATGCAGGAGCGAGTGGCGGAATTTGCGCGGGAACGCCAGCTTGATGCCAACGCGGCGGAGGCATGCTTCAACGAATTTGCGCGCGAAACGCTCGAAACGGTGAACCTTTATCTTGCGGTCGTCGCCGACGCGGTGAAAAAACACGGCGGCACGCTCGACAAATACATCGGCGATTGCGTCATGGCGTTTTGGGGCGCGCCGACGCCCAACGAAAAACACGCGCTGGCCTGTGTGGGCACGGCGATTGACGCGCAGCGCGCCATTTATGCGCTGAATCAACGGCGGCTGGCGGAGAATCAGAAAATTGAATTGGAAAATCGCGCGCGGGCATCCGCTGGTTTGCCCCCGAAACCTCCGCGCGTGGCGCTGATTTTTGGCACGGGCATCAACACCGGCCTCGTGACCGTCGGGCTCATGGGCTCGGAAGAGCATCAATACAACTACACCGTGTTTGGCCGCGAAGTGAACCTCGCCAGCCGCCTGGAAAGCGTTTCCGGCGGCGGCCGCATCATCATCAGCGACATGACCTACAACCATTTGCTCCGGGACGACCCGGCGCTGGCGGCAACGTGTGTTGAAATGTTTCCGGTCACCGTCAAGGGCATTCGCGCCGCCGTGCGGATATACGAAGTGCCCTGGCAAACGCCGCCGGCAAAATGATTTGCTAAAATAACGGCTCAAGTTTCGTGAGCCTTTAAGATTCATCGTAAAATGCGTGAGCCAGTGATCCACCAAATCAAGGCAAGGCCAGTAATCAATACTTCTGCTTGATCTCAATTATTTCCTGTTTTTGTTTCTCTTGTCTGTCCAATCTTGGAGGCTGGTCAGAAGTTTTAGATTTACTCTGGCGTAATTGTAACACAAGCGGAAACAAAATAATAGATAATCCGCTTGACACTGCGGCGACGAGCTTCAACTCAACCCGAAGGTAGGCATTTGTGTCCTGCCAGTAATACCAGATCAAAGCACCACAAGCCATAACAATCGGTGCAACAAAAAGCACCGCACAAATTACACCTTGCCAAAGTCCTCGTACTGTTTCAACAAGCAAAGTTAGTGACAGACCCAATACAACCAAAATGAGAAGTGGAAACAGTAGATGAACCCTCACCCACATTTCCGCCACAAACAAATAAAGTGACAGCGGCAACATCAATCCAGCCATCATGACACCACAAATGATTGAACGGAGATAAGGATACTTTTGCTTCATGGCTGCAAATTTCGTGAACCGTTTGGGTTTACACTGGAATCAACGAGAATGGCGCTTTGCCCTCTATAATCTGAATAAATCTGCAGATGAACTACGCCATATTTTTGGCTGTTTCTACTCGTGAAGTAATAGCTCTTTACTAGGTCGGGCATTGCGCTTGGACTTATTGAGTTTGTTTCAAAATTAACCTGTGGCTGATAACCACTTTCTGGAGCAAGATATGTAAATTCATCAGTCGTTTCGACCAAACCACCGTCAACGGCTGAAATTTCGAGCGTCCAAGAATACATTTCATTTGGCTTGATAGGTGGACGCTGAAATTTAATCCTCAAATCTCCACCAGAGTTTTCACCTTCTGTTTTTATGTCGTTAAGCAAATCAAGCGTATAAACACGACCGTCTGGTTGAAAGCCAAAGAGCGTTCGATGAGAAACTAATTTCTGAAATTCGCCGAGCTTCCACATTTTGAAAACCACAGGATTTCGCGAGTCTGGATGAAACGGGACCGATACATTCACATATCCATAGCTCATTTGAGTTTGTGCTGAAAGTTGATACCCGTCTTTGTGAATTGATTCTATGTCAAAAGCATCTCCCCTTTCACCAGTTATCTCAAAATGTCCGTCTATTCCCGTCTCTTTTTCCGAGCGAATTATTTTGCTGCTAAATGCAAGCTCCGTAGGCAACGGCATATATGTTTGCTGAATGGCAATATTAAATTTTACATTTGGCACAGGATTGCTGTATTGGTCAATTACAAGCCCATAAAATTCAATAGGGATGTTGTGGTTTTCATTATATTTCTGTGTGATTTCAGGCAGTCTATCACGGTCATTTTTTGCAATGGGTTCCGTGCTTGTCAGTGTAGGCGTTCCTATAATTTTCGTAGAAGCGTTTTGACTGGCATTAGATTCAACCAAGAAAGCATTTGTTGGCGAATTAGTTGGCACGGCTTGTTTTGATTCTACGCTCACTTTGTTCTGAATTGGTCGGTGCCAAAGCAATGCTACAAGTATTGCCAAGACCAAAATACAAATATATATCCAAGAATTGTTTTCACAACCATCACACAGGATTTAAGAAAAAGCTGGAACGTTTTGTTTAGCCCTGCCACACGGCAGGGATGAAAAAGAAAAACAACCACGTTCCAGCGGTTTCCAAACTGAACCTCCTGCGG
>Ga0182027_10012695_pt1 | contig 11814 bp, 12 predicted proteins | sample 712E1DmetaG_FD_121300 | JGI IMG/M metagenome (GOLD analysis project Ga0182027, IMG submission 121300) | Permafrost microbial communities from Stordalen Mire, Sweden - 712E1D metaG (Illumina Assembly) | ecosystem: Environmental > Terrestrial > Soil > Wetlands > Permafrost | place: Sweden...
ACCGAGCGCTGCATGTCGGTGACTTCCTCGGGGCGTTCGTCGATGAGCAGGACGATGAGCACCACATCGGGGTGGTTAGTGGAGATGGAGTTGGCCAGCGACTGCAAGAGCATGGTCTTGCCGGTGCGGGGCGGGGCGACGATCAGGCCTCGCTGTCCTTTGCCCACCGGCGTCAGCAGGTCCATCACCCGGCCGCTGATGGCCTCTTTTACCGTCTCCAGTTTGATTCGCTCCTCGGGATAGAGCGGGGTCAGGTTGTCGAAGAGAATCTTATTGCGCGTCTCTTCGGGTGATTCGAAGTTAATAGCTTCGATCTTGACCAGTGCGAAGTATTTCTCGCCCTCGTGGGGCGGACGGACGTTGCCGCTGATCGAGTCGCCGGTCTTCAGATCGAATTTGCGAATCTGCGAGGGCGAGACGTAGATGTCGTCGGGGCCGGGCAGATAGTTGTAGTCCGGAGAGCGGAGAAAGCCGTAGCCGTCGGGCAGGATCTCAAGGACGCCTTCGGCAAAGATGTGACCTTCCTTTTCGCTCTGCGCCTGAAGAATCTTGAAGATCAGATCCTGTTTGCGGAGTCCGCTTGTGCCTGGAATCTCCAAGGTGCGCGCAATCCGGGTCAGTTCGGTAATGCTCTTTTCTTTTAGTTCAGCGATGGTCATGTTCACCTGCAATAAGGGGGGATGTGTGTGAGGGGATCGGAGAAGGGGAAGTGCTCCTGAGGAACATCGAGCGGAAAATCTATGAAAATCCGGCGGCGTCGACCGCGCTTCGAGCATCTCCCAAATTCAAGGGTAATATCGAAGCACCTGAGGAAGGCAGCTGCCTAACCGGTAAAGCCGCCTTGAAACGTCGTCTACTACAACTATACCCTTTGGGAGGCGTTTCAGGCAGCACGGCGCCGTTCGACCGGCTGATCCTCATGCGCCTCAACAGGAGCCGCGGAGCCAGGATTGGTGGTTTGAAAGCGGCACAAAACCTCATTTGTGGTGTCCTGCAGCCGTGTATTCGGCTTGTGCAGCTTGCGGGTTGCTTTGCTAGCCAGTTGACAGAGCTGGTAGCGGTTGGACACATGAGATAGTGCCCCAAAAACCAAATCGGAACGCATTGCGAATCTCTCCTTCTGAAGTAACCTGCTCAGCCGATGCCTGATTGGCACAGCCGATGCAGCAGGGAAGCCAAAACAATGCAAGGCTGCCCCGAGCTTCCACTCCCAAGGGTTAGACGCACAGCTGGCGCGTCCAGTTCAACATCTTGACGCACTTTCGCACGATATGAAACAGGCCTCATGCCGTATCAAAGATACAGATCTCCGCCTTGGGAACCATCCGCCCTGCATTCCCGTTCCGGCGAAGATCCAAACGCACCGGGGCATCAACGGATGAGCCATTGCTCAAATTATGATGCGAGAAATAACAGACTTATGCGCAAAATTGCTCAGTGCAGTTTTGCTTCATGGATAGCACTACTGAATCTATACCCTGATGGCCTTCAGGTCAACTGTTTTTTAGGGTTTTTAGGGTCTGCATCAAGCCTTGATACAGCTTCTCTGGTCTTGTTCTCAACCTGTTTATAATCAATGGAAAACGAGTTCCATTTCGAAATACATCCGGGTCATTTTAGAGCTACGATTGGACAGAATCCTAACCTCCGATGCACGCCGGAACCAACCTGGTACCTAGCGAGTGGGGCGCCTGCCATCGGGATCGCATAAAACCGGCTTTCCATCCTTATTTATGCCGCTTAAAGGCCGGCGTAGCTTTATCCCTCCTTTGGGCGTGGCAAATAGCTTATCTAGCTGGAATAGGCTGATTACGAATAAAACCAGGAAGGGAACCGCGACCAGCAGCGTGTCCCTGCCGGAAATCAGAATCGCCTGGTGCATCCAGGGTCTCCGCATTGCTTTTCGATTTGCATGAGATGTTTTTCATGCAGTCAATGCGGTAATCGGCCCAGGATTGGAAAGTCTTAGAAACGGAAGTAACGAAGGGCAGGGAGTAGGGAATAGGGAATAGAAAATACAGGCCGCTGGTGTTTCACGCCCAATAGCTGCGGTCGAGGGTGCGGTATTGGATGGCCTCGGCAAGATGGGCCACGGTCAGATGTTCAGCGCCTTCCAGATCGGCAATGGTGCGGGCCACTTTGAGGATGCGGTCGTGGGCGCGCGCGGTCAGGCCCTGTTGTTGCATGGCGCGTTCCAGCAGCCGCTCAGCGTCGGCTCCCAGCTCGCAGTGAACGCGAATCTGGCGGGTGGTCATCTGCGCGTTGGCATAGATCTTTTCGCCGAACTTGCGGAAGCGCTGCCGCTGCCGTTCGCGCGCGGCCATTACACGCGCGCGAATCTCGGCTGAACCCTCGGCGGCCGCCACGCCGCGCAGTTCCTTATATTGAACCGCCGGAACCTCGATATGTATATCGATGCGGTCAAGAAGCGGGCCCGAGATCTTGGCAATGTAGCGCTGGATCATAGGCGGGGTGCACATACACTCGCGGGATTTGTCGTTAAAGAAGCCACAGGGGCAGGGATTCATGGCCGCGGCCAGCATGAAGCGCGCCGGAAAGCTAAGCGACATGGAGGCCCGCGCGATGGTCACGGTGTGATCTTCCAGCGGCTGGCGCAAAACCTCGAGCACATTGCGGGGAAACTCCGGCAGTTCGTCGAGGAAGAGGAGACCGTTGTGGGCCAGCGAGACCTCGCCGGGGCGGGGCACGATGCCGCCTCCTATCAGTCCGGCGTCGGAGATGGTGTGGTGAGGCGAGCGGAAAGGGCGTTGCGTCACGAGGCCGGCCGCCGCATCCAGCACACCGGCCACGGAGTGAATCTTGGTGGTTTCGAGAGCCTCCTCGAAAGTAAGCGGAGCCAGAATGGAGGGCAGGCGTTTGGCCAGCATAGTCTTTCCCGAGCCAGGCGGTCCGATCATCAGGATGTTATGGCTGCCGGCTGCTGCCACCTCGAGCGCACGCTTGGCCGTCTGCTGCCCGCGCACGTCCTTGAAATCCAAGGTGAAGTGTTGCAACTCGCTCAGCAGCGCTTCGGTGGAGACGCGGTAGGGCTCGCGCTGGATGACACCGACAACTGACGAGTTGAGCAGCTCCAGGACATCGAGCAGTGAGGAGACCGGGTAAACGTTGACGCCTTCGACTACGGCAGCCTCGGCGGCGTTTGCCGCGGGCAGAATCAGGTTGGGAATATTTTTTTCGCGCGCCAGAATAGCCACCGGCAACATGCCCGGCACGGGGCGCACGCCGCCGTCGAGTCCCAGTTCGCCGACCAACAGGAAGCGGCTCAGGTCGTTGGTCCGCAGCGCGCCATAGGCACCGAGGATGCCGACAGCAATGGGCAGGTCGAAGCCCGCGCCTTCCTTCTTCATGTCTGCCGGGGCCAGGTTGATGGTGATGTGGGTGGGTGGAATCAGGTAACCGGAGTTCTTGATGGCTGCGCGTACGCGGTCACGGCTCTCGCGCACCGCGGCGTCGGGCAGGCCCACGGTGTGGAAGTGATCCTGTTCTGCGACCACGCCGCTATAGTCCACCTCGACATCGATGAGGCTGGCGTCGATGCCGTAGACAGCCGCGCTGAGGGCTTTGAAGAGCATGGTAAAAAGTTGCAGCGAGTGTAGCAGATGAGAGGGAAGAGGGGACAGAAAACAGAGAAACAGGGCAAAGCATACATGGCGGCGTTGCCGCTCATAAGGGAATCATATCTCAGCGCTCAGCTTTCTGCGCTTTGTTCGAGCATAAATGACCGTTGCCTAATCGGGTCGGAGTCCACAATCGCATTCGTGACAACCAGCCACTTTGACCTGTACACAATCGGTGCTGGCCCGTCGAGTTTGCATACCATGGGGCCCATGCGCGCGGCCTGATGCGCATTGCACAGAACGAGCGAGAGGCGCATAGAATCTAGCGATCAAGCGATTCGCATTTTTTAATCTGACTGGATTCGAAATGCAATTACGCTGCAACGAGAACAGGTTTGGGCGGCTTGCGTTGAACGAAATCGAGCGCTGAATCAGCGATGCACGAGCAAAAATTTCGCAAGATTGTCCAAATCCGCAAATTGAACGTCGAAGAGGCGCGGAAATAATGTTGACCTTTTTTCCACCGTCATGTCGTTTTTCTCTTGACATTGATGAAGTGAGACTCTTATACATTCATCAACTGCAGATTCTTTATTGCAGAATCGATGCAAACCATCGAAAAGGGAGAATAGGCAAATGGCAACCAAAAAGGCAGCCAAGAAAGCCCCCGCGAAGAAGAAGGCCGTAAAAAAGGCCGCGAAGAAAAAGTAACGGGTCATCCAACAAGCAGCACTTCAAGAGGGGGACGCTGAAAAGCGTTCCCCTCAGTGTTTATGCGGTTGAATTAGACTTCATAAAGAAGGGAAGCATACCGCTGACGCCATGACACGCCGCCGCTGGATCGCCGAGCATTGGGATGAAGCCACCGCAACCTTGGTGGGCGCGCAGGCCGAACACATGGCCCGCGTGTTGCGCGCACAGCCGGGCATGGAAGCGGATGTGGTCGCCGGCGGGCACGTTTTTCACGCCGAGGTTGCCGCGGTTGCCCCAAGCGAGGTTCGATTCAACCTGATCGCCGAGATCGAGGCCGATCCAGCACTACCGGTAACGCTGGTCGTCTCCATCTACAAGTTCGATCGCATGGAGTGGGCTTTGGAGAAGGCCACCGAACTGGGAGTCGCCGCGGTGGCGCCGGTGATTGCACGGCGGACGGAGAAGCATCTGGCCCTGGCCGCAGAGAAGCGCGCGGAACGGTGGAGGCGTATTGTGCATGAAGCGGCCCAGCAGTCGCGCCGCTCCGATGTGCCGTCGATTCTCGGTCCGGTTCCGCTGGCCGAGCGCGTGCGTGCGTCGTCATCGGCCACTCGCATCGTGCTTGCCGAGCAGGAGTGCACCACAACGCTTCGTCATGCCCTCGAAGAGGCCATAGCCGCGGCACAAGACGAGATGCCAGCACTGGAGATTGCCATAGGACCTGAAGGCGGATGGGCGCCCGAGGAAGAAGCGCTCTTCGACGCCAATGGCTGGCGAGCCGCATCGCTGGGTCCGCGCATTCTGAGAGCCGAGACGGCGGCCATAGCGGCGTTGGCGGTGGTGGCTTCGTGCCTGGAGTAAAGAGATCGAGGGTTTCAAGGTCTCATCCGCCGCGCCGGACGATATCTGGGCACACGGCTTTCAACGCTGCGCTTGATGAACGCCGAGAACGGTCTTCAGGCTGAATCCGGCCAGCACGACGGCTGAAATCCAGTGCGTCAGCGGTCGCGGATCGAAGACATTGCCGATCAGCAGGCTGGCGGAAAAGGCGGCAATCGCCCAGGAGAGGCTTCCCGCAAAACTGATCCACGCTAGCGGCCGATCTGACGGGCGCTCTACCCGCAGCAGATTGACGGCCGCAATCATCAGAGTCAGCAGCGTGGCGCAAATCGACCAGAGCATGGTCATCGGTTGATTTTTGTACATGAGGAATGAGCCCATGCCATGCAGCAGGCCGCCGAGGATCAGAATCCAGGCAAAGAAGCGATCAACTATTTTCATTTGGCCTTAGTCCTCCCTCGGAACAGCGTCATTTATAGATGCGCATAATGCAGCAGCAACCCTGCCAGCGCCCCTCCCGTGAGGTCACCGATTATCGGAATCGGCGCATAGCGCCAGTTTGAACTGCCTTTGCCGGGAATAGGCAGCAGCCAATGAACGATACGCGGGCCGAGGTCGCGCGCGGGGTTGATGGCGTAACCCGTCGTGCCGCCGAGCGAGAGGCCGATGCCCCAGACCAGGCTGGCCACCAGCCACGGTCCCATGCCCGCGGCGGGTCCGTTGACGGAGACTCCGTGCGAGAAGATGGCTCCAGCCACAACCACTAGTACTGCCGTGCCCAGAGCCTCGCTGAGGATGTTGAAAATCGGGCTGCGCACTGCCGCATTGGTGCAGAAGACACCCAGTTTGGCCGCCGGATCGGGCGTGAGCTTCCAATGCGGACCGAAGTGCAGGGCAACCAGTGACGCGCCGCCCATGGCGCCCAGCAACTGCGCCGACCACATGCCGAGCAAATGCGAGTAGTTTCCGCTGATGACCGCAGCGGCTAGCGTAATGGCAGGATTCAAGTTGGCACCGGGGCTGCCGAAGGCCTGCGCCACCAGCACGCCGCAGAGGACACCCAGCGCCCATCCGGTGGTGATGACCATCCAACCGGCGTCCGCGGCGTAGGATTTGCGCAGAGTTACGTTGGCGCCGACGCCATTTCCCAGCAACACCAGAACCAGCGTGCCCATGAACTCGCCAAACCAGACAGAATGCATTGAAAACTCCTTGTAGAACACTACAAATACCGCAAAGGGCCGCTCCACTCCGATTGGATCAGAACCACGTCTGCCGCTTGTAATCCAGGTAAGCTGAGCCAAATTTCTCCGTGAGCACCCGCTCTTCTTTGCGGATTCGATAAACCTGCATGGGAATCAGAATGATGAAACACAGCAACAGCCGTGGTTTGTTTACCCAGAGAATGAATCCTGCTAACATCAGGCCGCCAAAGACGTAGATGGGATTACGGATGCGGGAGTAGATGCCTGTGGTGACCAGCGTGGTTGCCTTGGCGCGCACGCTGAAGGCTCGTCCCAGTTGAATGCGGGCCAGGACGAGCAGCAGGAACGACAGGAGGGCAACGGCAAGCCCGGCGATGCGCGCAACCGTCCATGGAGGCCCCCAGAATTGTCCGGCAAAGATCGGCAAAAAGACGGCGACCAATGCCAGCGTTATGTAATTCAGTTTCAAGAGAGGCCTCCATGCTGCCGGATTCTACGCGAACCGGTCGCGCCAGTGAACGCTGATGTAAACAGCCGCAGAGCGTAACAGAGTACAGAATTTGCTGAACTCATGCATTTTCCACTGTCCGGCCCCTCTTCGCCAAGCCTCCCTGCATCAAATGTGAGGACGGCGCTAGCGCGGTAGAGCTATACCATGAGGAGAACGAGGGAACGCGAGTGCTGGAGAGAAGATTCCGGCGAGCTTAAGCGCCACCCGCTCTATAGTTTCTGAAGGGAGAATCAGCCATGGAAAAGATTCGATGCGTGCTGTCTGGTGCGATCCTGGCCGCCATTTTCGCCGTCACAGCCGCCGCACAACAGCCTGTCGCCCGCCACTGGGCCATCGTGCTGCATGGCGGCGCGGGCGTTATCGAACGCCGCACCATGGACCCCGGAACCGAGGCAGCCTATCGCGCCTCGCTCACCCAGGCGATCCAGGCCGGCAGCGCAATTCTCGCGCAGGGCGGCTCGTCGCTCGACGCCATCGAAGCGGCGATCCGGATTCTCGAAGACGATCCGCTTTTCAACGCCGGGCGCGGTGCGGTCTTCACCGCCGAGGGCAAGAACGAGCTGGACGCGGCCATCATGGACGGCGCAACCCTGAAGGCGGGCGCGGTGGCCGGAGTTACCCGCACGCGCCACCCCATCAGCCTGGCGCGCGCGGTTATGGAGAAGTCGCCGCACGTGATGATGATCGGCGCGGGCGCAGACGCCTTTGCGGCCGAAATTGGCCAGGAACAGGTGGACCCGAGTTTCTTTTTTACCGAGCGCCGCTGGCAATCGCTAATCAGGCAGTTAAAGAAGGAGGGCCGCCCCGTTCCGCAACGTCCGGCAGGCGCGCCGCCTCCACCGACCGTGCCCGTGGCCGAGATCGAAGCTGCAAGCGCTCACAAGTTCGGCACCGTGGGCGTGGTTGCACTTGACCGGGCCGGCAACATTGCCGCCGGCACCTCAACCGGCGGGACGCAGGGGAAGAGGTGGGGCCGCGTGGGCGACACGCCGATCGTCGGCGCAGGCACCTACGCCTCGAATCAGTCCTGCGCCGTATCGGCTACCGGCACGGGCGAGTTCTTTATCCGACTCACCGTGGCCCGAGAAGTCTGCGTACTGGTCCAATACAAGGGCCTGAAGTTGCAGCAAGCCGCCGACCAGGTGATTCACCAGGAGTTAAAGGCGCTCGACGGCGACGGGGGTCTAATCGCCATCGCTCCCGACGGCCAGATGGCCTGGAGCTTCAACACCCCCGGCATGTATCGCGCCCGGCAAGCAGAAGGCGGCAAGCTGGAGATCGGTATATTTGCCGAACCGCCATCGGATATGAAGTAATCAGGGCGCTGCGGGGAAGAATCACCGGATTCGATTGATTGAGGATTGAACTACTTTCGGTCTACTACGGCTTTTTCACAAAAGTGCTGGCCGGAACCAGAGCGGCTGGGGCTTCGCCGTCCAGCGAGACAGCGCCATGCTCAAAGGTCTCAAGCGCGGCATCGTCCTTGGCCATGGCCATCCAGCAGACCGCGCCCTTCCTGAGCACGCTGCAAACCGTTTCGACGGTGTACGTAACCTCGGGGTGATCTTTCAGCACGCCCCTGGCGCGTTCGACCCACATGCTGTGTGTGCCCAGGGAGTAGTCGCCGCGGAGTGAATCCGCGAGGGTAAAGCTCTTTCTGAGCCCCTCAGAGGCACCCGAGCCAAAATCAGGAAGATCCTTGGCGGTCATCGTCTGCCCAAAGCAGTCGAAGGGCAACACAACAACGACGACTACCGAGGCAGGATCGCCATGGCGGGCGGTCAGCGCAACCTGAGCGCAGGCTGCGCCTTTCTTTTCATCCGCACTGGTTGCCTCATTTTCCGCCTTCTGCTTCACTGCAGGGAGCGCCAGCCTGGTGTCAACGACATTCCAATCCGAAGACAGGCTGTATGTGAATCCGATGTCGCTCGAGTGGGTTATGGGAACCGGCGAGGAAACGGGCGCCTGGGCCAGCAACGGGGCTCCGCATAGAACGAGGAGAATGGTGAACAGGCAGGGCTTCATAAGGCCGCCAGTCTACCACAATCCTCGACGCACGCGAGAGAACTAAATGACCGATTACCTATTTAAGGAACAGAACTGAAATCGACGACGCAATGCCGCATAGCGAAAAGACCAGCCCAAGATACCAGTAAGCGCGCTTGCGGGTGAGCAGAGTGACCGATGTGATGACAAGGCCGATCTCAAGCAACGCCTCACCGAGGTCAAAGCGCACGGCGTGAGCCTCGTCCTGCTCAACCTTCTTCTCCAACTGCTCGGCCTGTTCCTGCTCTTCTTTCAGGTTATCGGCCCACTTGGCCTGGTGATCGGCATAGCCCTTGGCGATCTTGTCAGCTGCGCTCTTGTCGGCTATGGTCACAACGCTCAACAGATCGGCGGCCAGGTATGTATCGTTGGAGCGAATCTTGTGCGCCTGATATTCATTCCATGTGTCGGTGGCCTTGTTCTGGTCGAGGATAGCCTCGGTGTGGGTGCGATGACCCAGCACGGTGGTGACGGCTACCAGCACGGCCAGCACGGTCATGGTCAAGGCAACCGGGCGCAGCGAAGATTCGTGCTCAGCATGCTCGGCTTGTTCCTGCAACTCCTGGGCTTCATTGGGTTCCATGGGGACGATCTCCTGATTCGTAGGGATGTGTCGAGAGATTACTTCCGCTTCCAGCGCACTCCATCTCTGGAATCTTCTATTACCACACCCTTTTCCGCCAACTCGTTGCGGATCTGGTCGGCACGGGCGAAGTTGCGCTGCTTTTTGGCCGAGGTGCGCTCGGCCACCAGCGCCTCGATGGCCTCATCAGTGAGCGACTGGCGAGCCAGCAGCTCGGGAGCCACATCGGCTTGGCGGCCGGCCTGCTCAGCGTATGCAAGTGCGCGGCGCGTGGGCTCGGCGTCGCAGTCCTCGAGCACGTCGAAGACGGCGTCGAAGCTGGACAGCACGGCCAGGATCGAGTCGCGGTCGGCGGCCAGAAGCTGCCCCTGGTCGATGGCGGTGTTGGCGGCACGTAAAAGATCGAAGATGGGCGCGCGAGCCTCAGCAGTGTTCAGGTCGTTGGAGAGTGCGGCGAGATAGTCGGCCTGCGCAGTTTGAGAGGCAGCCTGGAGGGCGGGGTTCGTGCCCGGAGCAAAGATGCCCTTGAGGAGCCGCTGGTAGAAGGTTCTGAGCCGCTCGACGGCGCTGGCGGCTTCGACGAGGCCGTCAAAGGTGAAGTTGTGCTGGTGCCGATAGGGCACCGAGATGAGCGCCATGCGGATGGAGGAGGCCTTGTAACCCTTAAGGAGCAGGTCGCGCAGGGTATAGAAATTGCCCTCACTCTTAGACATCTTGCGCTCGTCCACCAGGAGGAAACGCACGTGCATCCAGTGGCGCGCAAAGGGCTTGTGCGTCGCGCTCTCACTCTGGGCAATCTCGTTTTCGTGGTGCGGAAAGATGAGATCTTCGCCGCCAGCATGCAGGTCGAAGCTCTCGCCCAGGTACTCCATGGCCATGGTGGAGCACTCGATGTGCCAGCCGGGGCGACCGCGACCGATGGGCGTGTCCCAGAAGGTCTCGCCGGGTTTGGCGGCCTTCCACAGGGCAAAATCGCGGGCGGAGTCCTTCTCATACTCGTCGAGATCAACGCGGGCGCCGTCTTCCATGCCGGAGAGGTCTTTTTTGCTGAGTTTGCCGTAGTCGGGAAAGGAGGCCAGACGAAAGTACCATGAGCCGTCCTCTGCCTGATAGGCCGCGCCGACAGCAGCCAGTCGCTGGATCAGCTCGACCATGCGTGGGATGTGCTCAGTGGCGCGGGCTAGCTGCTCGGGGCGCTGCACCTTCAGGGTTTCCAAGTCGTCAAGGAAGGCCTGCTCAAAGGGGGCTGTGTAGTCGTGTATGGAGATGCCCTGGACGGCGGCGTTGCGAATGATCTTGTCGTCCACGTCGGTGATGTTCATGACGTGACGAACGGGGACACCGAGCAGTTTGAGGGTGCGGCGGAGGACGTCAATTTGTAAAAAAGTGCGGAAGTTGCCGATGTGGCCGTAGTCATAGACCGTGGGGCCGCAGGCGTACATGCGGAGAGCCTTGCCGTCCATGGGGACGAGTTCGTCGAGTTGTCCGGTCAGGGTGTTGAAGAGACGGAGAGTCATCGGTCGGGCTACTTGCTCATTCCGGTTTAAAAATCGGTTGAAATCGGCGGATTTTCGGCCATTTCGATTGTAGCAAGGCGAGGGAACAGGGGGCAGGGATCAGGGGTCAGGGAGTAGGGAGTAGGGGGCTATACATCGCGGAGCCACGCGAATCTGCGGTTTAAAGATCGCTGATTCAACAGCCTCTACCGTCCCAGGGCTAGCGAGGGGTCGGCGGAGAGGGAGGGCAAGGCGAAGTCGCGTACCTGGAGGCGGGGCCAGGCAGCGGCGGCGATCATGACGGCGTTGTCAGTGGAGAGGGCCAGGGTAGGGAAGGCTACGCGAATGCCGCGTTGCGAGGCTTCGGCGATGAAGCGGGCACGGAGTTCGCGGTTGGCGGCGACGCCGCCGGTGACGAGGATGCGACGGGCACCGAGGGCTTCAGCGGCGGCGAAGGTCTTCTTCATGAGGTCGCCGACGACGGCGTGCTGGAAGCTGGCGACGAGGTCAAGGGTCTGCTGGGGGCAGAGAGTGAGGGCTTCGGCTTGGGTTTGGGGCGGGGTGGGCAAAAGCTGGTCCTTCGACTCCCCCTTCGCTCCGCTCAGGGTTCGCTCAGGATAAAAAGCGTTTATTGATTGTTCAGGATTACAACTTTGTGGATTGAGATTCGTGGTATCCCAGGTCTCAAAATCGAGACCTGGGGCACCCGGCATTTGTGGCGGGATGGTCTCGAGGTTATTGGTTGACCGGCCGAAGAGACGGGCGGCGCGGGCCTGCGCTTCGGGGCGGAGGTTGTGGAGTTCGACGTAGCGCAGGACGGCGGTCTTGATACCCGAAAACGAGAAGAGAAAACGGGGATCAA
>Ga0182027_10012697_pt1 | contig 11813 bp, 14 predicted proteins | sample 712E1DmetaG_FD_121300 | JGI IMG/M metagenome (GOLD analysis project Ga0182027, IMG submission 121300) | Permafrost microbial communities from Stordalen Mire, Sweden - 712E1D metaG (Illumina Assembly) | ecosystem: Environmental > Terrestrial > Soil > Wetlands > Permafrost | place: Sweden...
ATCACGTGATGCGCGTTAGTAGCGAAGAATAGGAGAGTAGCCAAAATATGGTGAAATCTCGATGCGACGGACATCGATACCCCAGTGCCGGGATCGACAGTCGCCGCAAACGCGAACCCTGATTGCGAGTCTATCAAGTGCCCTGCCGCCTCGATAGCGCTGAACACCATCGTGCAGACGAATCCGATGACCAGCCCGATCAAGCCTTCCCTGGCCACCATCAGCGCCATCCCACCGATATCGCCCGGCAACGGCCCGGCGACCCGGACGATGGGCGTGAAGATCAGCGCCAGACCCAGCGCAATCGCCAGCCTGATTTGTACCGGCACCTGACCGTTCCCGAAAATCGGAGTCAGCGAAAATATACCTGCGGTCCGGGTGAACACCAGCAAAAAGATCAGCAGTTTTTCAACGCCAAAAGCAGTTAAATCCATTTATCTGACCAAATGCGGCACGCTTAACAGCAAACCGGTAGTGAAATCCGTGATCTGCTTCAACATCCACGGCCCAAATATTACCATAGCAATTACCACCGCTATGATCTTGGGGACGAACGTCAGCGTCATTTCATGGATCTGGGTCGCGGCTTGGAATATTCCCACGATGAGGCCGACCACTAGCCCAAACCCTAGCACGGGAGCTGAGATCATCACCACGAGCATCAAGGCCTTATGGCCTATATCAAGTACAGTTGCGTCAGTCATCTTTTTCTCCTTAATGGAAACTTAGCGCCAGCGACTGGGCTATCAAATGCCAGCCGTCGACGAGCACGAAAAGCAATATTTTGAATGGCAGCGATATCATGATAGGCGGAACCATCATCATACCCATGGACATTAGCGTGACCGAAATCACCATGTCTATCACAAGGAAAGGTATGAATATCAGAAACCCCATACTGAACGCCGTCTTCAATTCGCTGATAAGAAATGCCGGGATTAGAACGTACATAGGAACGTCCGCCTCAGTGCGCGGTCGCTGGATGTGCGACAGATGCACGAACAGCCCGATATCTTTCTCTCTTACCTGATGGAACATGAAATCGCGTATCGGCGTCTCCGCACGATCCAGTGCCATCTCTATCGGTATTGTCTTGTGAAGGTACGGCTGCAACGCAGTATCGTTCACCTTATTAAACATCGGCGCCATTGTGAAAAATGTCAGAAAAAGCGCCAAACCTATGAGTACGGAGTTCGGCGGCACCGCCTGAGTCCCCAATGCGCTGCGCGTAAATGAAAGCACGATGATAATCCTCGTAAACGAGGTAACCATTATCAAGAGCGCGGGCGCAAGGGAGAGCACAGTCAAAAGAATCAAAATCTGAAGGCTCACCGACACATCCTGCGGACTCTTCGCGGCATCTATGCCAATATTTAGTTTAGGGATCGACGGCGCGGCATACGCGGACGCCGAACAGAGCAGGCCAATCATGGCCGCCCAAATAGCGGTCTTACGATTCATCTTTCGCACCTGATTTCTCTCCGGCTGTCCCGACTAGCCTGCGATTGCGCAGATACTCAGAACAATCACGCAGCATACCCGCCACTCTGGAAGTCGGGGTCTTATGCCCATCGGCCTCAGAATAGCGGGCAAGATAGCTTTCAAACATGCCGTTCGATTTAGACAGTGGCTCCCCTTCGAACGCCTCGTCGAGTTCCCCAAGAATATTGACCTGTCCCGACGTACACCCTATGAGAAGCGACTTGCCTCGCGCATTAATAATATGCACCGCGCTGTTCTGGGAAAGCTTAACCGTCTCCACAATCTTCAGGTCATGAGTGTTTTGCGCGACAGGCATTCGATTTCCTGAGAGATGTTTGAGAGCAAGTATCGTGACATAAGCCAGCCCAAGCACCAGCGCAAGCTTGAGCAGCGTGGACAGCAGCGATCCAATCGTGAATCCGCTCTCCTCGGTACTGGCCGCGACTTTGGCTTTCGGCTGGTTGAGCAACGCAATTTTGTCTTCATGAGGCTGGTCGACGCTATTAGTCAAAGGCGACTGATCTTCCGGCACGGACTTGCGGCTTTCAACCTTCTCTGCCGCGACAGGCGCGGGCGCTTCAGTAACAACGATGGCTTTGTGCGCCTTCGCCTTAACCGGAATAGTGCGCTCCTCTACGGAAATATCCGCATCCTTCAGTTTCGCTTTTCGAGAAGTTTTCGCGGGAAGATCTGTCTTCGCCTTAACACGAACAGGTCGTTGGGGAGAAATTCCCCTGTCGGAGAGTTTATTCGCCTTAGCGTTCTTCGGTTGAGGTTCCCCAGCGTCAGAGATGGAAGTCTTCTTCACAATGGAAGAAGACTTCCTGAGAATCTCAGTTCTGGGTCGGGGTTGTGGTCTCTGGTAGATACCGACATCGCTTTTGTTGCCGTCGGGATCTACCCAAGTATTACCGCTTCGCGTCTCAGGCGACGGAAAATCATTTCCACCACTGGCGTATGAAACCCCAAAAGACGCGAGGGTCAGAACTCCTATGAGCAGTACCGTGTTCAAGAACACGTTGATACTGGTTTTCAACTGGCTCCACCTTCTAAGCCAGACCGGTTAATCGCTCCGTTCGACTAGCTATTTCGATCACTCGAATGCCGAAGTTTTCGTCTACAACTACAACTTCACCCTTGGCAATCAGTTTGCCGTTGACCAAAATATCTACCGCTTCGCCGGCCAGCTTGTCCAATTCCAGGATTGAACCGGGGCCGAGTTGAAGGACGTCTCTGACTGGGATTGATGTATGACCCAGTTCTACGCTCAGATCGAGTGATATGTCCATGATGAGGTCCATAGAGCCTTGCTCGCCACTGACCGGACTCGGTTGCAGCGGCGCGAAACTCGCTCTCTTTATTGAACCTGCATCATTCATCGATGTACCACCCGTTCCTTCCAATATCGTTACCCCATTCTTGCCGATCGGCGCTGTAGGCTCGACCGCAAAATCCTGGTCTGGCATATTACTAGCAATTTCCGTGCCAGCACCAGCATCTTGTACGGGTTCTTCAGAAAAAATATTCTCGTTTTCCATTTTGGCTACCTCCGACCCTTTTCGACTACTCTATCCGTGATCTGCGCCGACATTCGTCTGCCGACCAGACCGGGACGAGCGTGGAATCGTAGTTTGCGGTCTATTCTTACCGCCAGTTCGTCGTCCACCTTCACATCCAGCATTACTATGTCTCCGGCTTCCATGTTCAGAATCTCTCTCATGGAGACCGGACTGTGTCCTAATTCCACGGAGATCGGCACTTCCACCGATTCAAGCAATCCGGCCATGGACTCCGCGTCACCTGCCAGTTGCACGTCAGATCCGCCTAGCCATCTCTGGGGATTTAAGGAATCTACCAAAGACTCGGCACTCTGGGTCGGCAACGTGATGCTCACGCTTCCTTTGGCTGCACCCGTATTCCAGAACATGCCTGAGATCAACATAGGTTCATCCGCCGCGAGTCCAAGTTTGTATTCAGACATGTGAACCGCGGAGACTGTGAAATTCGTTGTCAATACAGGTGACCATGCCTTGTCCAGATCAGCAAGCAGACGGCTTATCAAGCATTTCAATATGTTCCCCTGAACCCGAGTGACGCTCGCGACACGTTCGCCCATTACGCCGCTTCCGCCGATCATCCGATCCGCAATGCTCAAAGCAAGCCCCGCCGGAATGTCTATCAGTATCGCGCCCGGGAAGGAGTCCGAAGTCGCCTCCAAAATGATTCCGCCGGGACGAAGCGAATCGACATACCTGCCGAATGATGTCTGATATATGGCGTTAGACTGGACAGTGGCCCTGCACTTCAACATGGATGACAAGCCCGCGCCCCAGGAATGGTCGAGACTGGAGAAGATCATCTGAAGCGCCTTCAGATTCATCTTTGAGAGCTTCTCCAGGCGCACGAAGTCATACTGACGAACATCCGATTCCGACGGCTCGTCCAGACGTTTCGCCGTCGCAAGAGCGCTCGACAATTCTTCCAGTTCTTCATTTGAAAGTTTCAAAGTAGACATCATTTCCATTTCTCCCTGCTGGAACAGCAATTACCGTTCCAGAAGTATCAATTCCCAATCGCCCAAATACCACCTACTGCACATTAAAATAGGTGAAAAGTATCTCATGAACTTTGACGGTCTTGATCTTCTCATTGAGATTCGCCATCAGTTCGCTCTTCAAATGGACTCTTCCCGTATCGGCTATAAGTTGGCTAAGCTTCTTGCTGGATATGACACTGTTTGTCACGTCCAGCATCTTGCATCGATCAGGGTTATCCTTTTCCTCTTCGCGCCCCTTCGCCGACGGATCAAGGATTTCCAACTCCACCGCCATGCTGACCTTGAGGTAATGAAGGTCTCCTGAATCCGCAAGAGTCAAGAGCATATCATCGAATTTCCACTGCACGAGATCTACCTTTGCAGGCTGTTTCGCCCCGTGAGATTTTAGCTTGCCAAACCCCAAAATCCCTCCAGCCGCAAGCAACACTATCAACGGCACTGCAATCAAGATGGGCAAGGGCAATTTTACTCTTCCTTTTTTTGTGCTTCTCATCGCTTCCACTCCTTGTTTATGAATGACTATCTTTTCCGACTACAATATCGACGCGCCTGTTTTGCGCTCTGTTTGCCTCATTCGTATTCGGCACTCCAGGTACCGGCCTGCGATCGGCGTATCCAATCACTGAAAATCTATCCGGGGATAGTCCACCATCCTCTACAAGATAGCGAACCACCCTGCTTGCTCGAGCGCTCGAAAGTTCCCAGTTCGTAGGATACTTATCCGACACGACGGGAAGATTGCATGTATGCCCTTCGACCTCGATATCATTTGGGCCTATCGCCAGTACTTCGGCAACGTGGGTGAGAATCCTCTTGGCGGTCGGAGATAATTCCGCCTGTCCGCTCTCAAATATGACGCTATTCGTTGACAGACTTATGACTAGGCCGCGATCTTCTTCATGGACCTTGACATTGCCTATCATATCGCCGTTCTTTTTCATCATCTCGCGCATTTTCTTCATCATCTTCGGCGTCACCATAGTGCTTCCCACATCAATGGGCGACGGCTTGATGCTGAAGTTGCCGGACTGACTGAGAATATTCTGCCCCGCGCCATCTGCCTCTCCATTGAAACCGCTCTTGATGGATATGGCGACCGCGTTAAACTTGTTCAGGTTTAAAATGGACATGGAATAAAGCATGATGAAGAACGCCATCAACAGCGTAATCATATCCGCGTATGTCAGCAACCAGCGCTCTGAGTTTCCGTGGCCGCCGCCGTGTCCATCTCTGTTCTTACGTCCCATACTATACCTTCCGGACTACTTCACTGCCGACTGCCGCTCTGTCCTTTGGCGGCAGGAAGGCTTTCATCTTCTGCTCGACCATTCTGGGGTTGTCGCCCGCCTGGATCGATAGGATGCCTTCGATGATCATATCGTAGGCAATTATCTCTTCCGTGGTTCTGACTTTCAGCTTAGTGCCTATCGGCAGGAAGACCAGGTTGGCAAAGCTTACTCCGTACAACGTCGCGATAAACGCAGACGCAATGGCGGGACCCATCTTCCCAGGTTCATTCAGGGTAGACAGCATATGGATGAGTCCCATTACCGTGCCGATAACTCCAAGCGTTGGGGATAAACCACCCATGGTGTTGAATATTGCCTCCCCACCCTTGTGTCGCTCCTGGAGTGAAACCACTTCTGTCTCCAATATCTCACGAACCATTTCCGATGGAGTTCCGTCGACCACCAGTTGCATGCCCATTTGCAGGAACTTATTGTCCAAATCCCTGACCTGGCTCTCCAGCGCAAGGATACCGTCACGTCTTGCCTTCCGAGCAAACTCAAGCATGAGCGTAATTATCTCTGCCAGATTCATATCTTTGCAGATGAACGCTTTTTTGATTACCGCCGGCAGTCCAAGTAAATTCTTTAGCGAAGAAGTAACTATGGTTGCGCCCAGAGTACCGCCGATTACAAGCATGAACGCGGCTGGGTTGACAAGATCAGCTATCTTACCGCCCTCTGTCACCAATGAACCGAGAACCGCTCCAAATCCAACTATTAAACCAATGATGGTTGCAAGATCCATGGAATTACCTCAAATCAAGATCTAAAGGTGTTTGATCGTCTTTCGTAATGTCTTTCACCTTGATGCCGATAGCCCGACGAAACGCTATTATCCTATCGACAACTTCAGCCACATCCTCTTTAACTATCATCTTCTGACCCGTGGTCAGAGTGATGATAGTATCAGGCGTCGCCTCTATGAACTCTATGAGATCGGAGTTCAGCACGATGTGCGTGTCATTGATCAGTTTCAGCTCTATCATCTTCTTTTGCCTTTAATTGAGCGGACCGAGGTTGCCCTCGATCCGCTCACCTTTTGCTTATTGCTTCATCTGAACCAAATCCTGAAGGATCTGATCTGAAGTCGTGATGATTCTTGAGTTAGCCTGGAAGCCGCGCTGTGCGACTATCATGTTCGCAAACTCGGTGGCCAAATCTACGTTTGACGCTTCCACCGATCCGGACATGAGCTTGCCCATGCCGCCAATCGCCGGCTGGCCTATCTGAGCAATTCCAGAGTTCGGGCTTTCAGCCAGAAGATTGTTTCCGCCCTGTCCCAGTCCCTGAGGGTTAGTGAAGTTCGCGAGTGCGATTCTTCCCAGCGGCCTGCTCATACCGTTTGAGAATATACCGGTAATAACGCCGTCTGTTCCAATGGAGAACTTCTGCAACTCGCCGGGAGAAAGACCATCTTCCGATACCGCGGTAGCGGTAGAATCGCCCGCCATCTGAGTAAGCTTAGAAGTCGCTATCTGGAAACTCACAGGATTGGTAGCGCCGTTCGGGCTGGTCATTGTAAGGCTCAAAGCAAGGTTGCCGCTTACACATGCTCCACTCGAATCGAAAGACGCTGTATTGGCGGGAGGCGTCGGCACTGTAACGCTACCATCAGCGAAAGACGCCGTCCATGACCACTTGGAATCCGACACGTTGGAAATCACCGGAATTGTCCCGCCGTTTGCGGTGATCCCCGAAGTATCAACTGCGATATCTCCCGTCGTGGCGCTCAACTGAAGAGCATAAGTGGGAGAAAGCACGGTTCCAGTATTCACGACGTTTGCGGTAACGCCCGCGCCTGAACTGTTTATCGCATCGGCTAGTCCCTGTAGAGTGTTGTTCTGCACTGGAGTCGTCGCGGGAGAGACAGGCGGCCCGTTCAGGGTGATACTGTAAGGCGTACTTCCCACTGAGAAGTTGAATGTTCCGGTGCCAACAGTATCCGTAGTAGCCGTATACGTTGCTTGACTCGTGTAGTCGTGGAGCCTGGTGAACGCCACATCCACAGGATGCGCCGCGCCGAGAGAGTCGTGTATGTTAGTCTGCACGGAATACGCAGTTGTGTCGGAAGAGATATTCCCCGAGAAGACAACGTTAGAAGTCTGCTTTGCTATCGAAAGCTGCCCTATCGGAATCTGAAGAGAAGACGCCGGGGTCACAGGCTGATTCGTGTTGATATTCCACGACGAATCGGCAGTCCAGCCAAGAACCTTCATTCCCGACGATGATGAAACAAGATTACCACTGGAATCCAGGATGAAAGAACCATCCCGTGAGTAATACTTAGCCTGGCCGTCACCAAGAACAAAGAATCCGTTGCCCTGAATTGCGGCGTCGGATGCGTTTCCGGTAGACTGCAGAGAACCCTGGTTCTCATTCACATTTACGCTGCCGATGTTCACACCCATGCCGACCTGTTCCGGGTTCGCGCTTAGTCCTGATCCTGAATCCGCGCCACCCTTTATCGTCTGGCTGAAGACCTCATCGAAAGTAACCGAGCTGCTCTTGTAGCCCACGGTGTTGATATTCGCAATGTTGTTACTTATAACATCCATATCCGTCTGAAAGGCGGAAAGTCCTGAAACGCCATTGTACATAGACTGTATCATTTTACTTTTGACCTCCTAAGTCAATTTGCTGCCATGCGCAGCTAGTGTTCTGAGCGCGGAAGTATCCGCTGCCCGAATGTTCCGGCGATTATTCACCGGGTTAGGGCCTCCTCAGAGAGGTCCGGCCCAAAAAGTACCAAGTGCGAAGAATTTCCTCTGTTAACACCCCCTTACGCTATTACAACGCTGTCTATATTCGTGAAAACGCCTGCCTGCATTCTCGGCTCGTCTACTGCGGTAATTACCACCTTGTTCTTAACGCTCACGACGAACGCCATATTATCCAGCATGATAAGTGACTGGTTAGAGCCTTTTTGAGAGGCCTTCTCCACCGCGCCGCCGATTCGCTGGAAATCAGAGTCGCTCAGAGTGACTTGAGATGAGTTCAGGCGTTTCTGCGCGTGAGCAGATATCTTTAACTGCTCATCCGCTTTGGAAAGAGCCGCCGCAAAGTCGCTGTTCTTGCCGGTTACTCCCGGCGAGTTAGCTTGCTTTTGCGGTTGCTGTATCCCTGTTACATTGCCTATTTTGTTGATCATCATCCACCGCCACGGTTACGCTTATTGAGCCAATACTGGTCTCAATTGGAACTATCAATGCCGGCGCTATGCCGGAAAACTCGACATTCAGGCCTTGAAAAACCACCGGCCTGCTGATTTCACACTCAAGCCCCTGGGTTGCCAGCAGATTTTCCGTCTTCGCAACAAGAGCATTTCCTAGTCGGGCAAGTACTTTGCCCATCTCACGGCCAAACAATTGAGTATCGATACCCGTAAACGATCTCGCAAGCTTCTGAGCCGTCAGGGTCGACATGCTGTAAACGACATCTCCTCTCAGCGCGCCATCTACTCGCATAGCGATGTTGACATTCGCCGTCGAAAATGTTGTTCCTGATAAGCCGATCACTCCTGTCTCCGCGTCGCCTATTGCAATCTCCAAAAGGTCGCTTGCCGCCTGCACGAAAGGCGCGACATATTCCACTTTCATGAAACATCCTTTCACAAGAGGCTTTGAGACGGCCGCTCGACTACTAATCTATAGCAATTCTCGTGCCAGGTTGAGCCGACCGTCTCTCGGCCTCCATATTAGCCACTGCATTCGGACTCGCCGCAATCCGAATGCGATGGCCCCAATTGACTCATTTACTGCGATATGCTGTTGATGCTCGACATCGCGATCTGCTGCCCGCCAACGGTGAGTAACAGATTGCCGTTTTGAAGCTGGGCGCTCTGTACCACCCCGCTGACACCAGTAGTTCCGTCTGTTCCGGTATAGGTGACAGTCTTTCCAATCAATCCTGCCGCCTGCTGCAAGGACTCAGTCTGGTTCAATGTGCCAAGTTGAGTGTTCACGTTTGTCATCTGCTCCAGACTCGAGAACTGAGCCAACTGAGCGATGAATTGCGTATCATCGGTCGGTTGCAGCGGATCTTGATGCTGAAGCTGCGTGGTCAACAGTTGCAGAAACGCGTTCTTATCCAGAGTCGTCCCGGACGTGCTCTGGGTCTGCGCTGTTGAACTGTTACTTACTCCATTAATAGCTGACGTTGACATGGTATTTTCTCCTCTAGGCTAGATAATCCAGCCCGTAGTTTTGCCGCGCTGCCGTGGCCGAAGCCACGATGGCCGGCTCGATATTACTCACTCCGCCCGTAAATCGCGGAAGTTCGTATCTATCCTGATATGCGCCCTCGCCGTTGAAACCCTGCTGCGGGTTATGAGCGAGATTGCCGTTGCCTACCGATACATTTATTGAGTCCACGTTTATCCCGGACTCCGCCAATGACTGCTTCAACGCCGGCAAATCACTTTCCAGCATCTGCTTTGCAGCGAGAGTGCTGGTTTGCAGATGTGCCGTCACCGACCCACCCCGCGAAGTCACATCGAGTTGCACCGTGCCGAGTTGCGGCGGATCGAGCCTCATAGACATACTTGCCCCATCCGCAAACGAAGTCAGTTTCGCGGTTGTGACGATCTGATGGATCATCTTTGCGCTCATCTGATTGTCTGATAGACTTACATGCGCGGTCTGTAACGCCGCCTGAAAAGTCGTACTGCTTGCCGAAGCCGGAGTTGACTGCGCTGTGCCCAACGGCTGCTGTGTCGGAGCTTGAAGCCCTGGATTTATGCTGCGTTTTGCCGCTTGTTCGACCGGCTTCACGTCGGTTTCAGACTCAAGCGAGTTCCCGATCATTGTGCCAACCGAGTTTCCGACTGGGTTAACCGCTTTGCCTCCCGGCAGAGCAGTTCCTGGGGTACTCGCGGACTCCGCAACTACCGCGGATTGCGTCGCATCGACTTCAACGGAATTTCTTCGCGCCGTCGCCGTCTTCGCGTTTGCCGCATTGACTGAACCCGAGGTCTGCTTATCTGAGAGACCCGTAACATCCGTTGTTATCGTCTCTGGCGCAGCCTGAGCAGCGATCACGGCCTTTGACTCGGCATCAACCGAAGGAGACGTTTTGGGCGCGACATCCGTCGCCTTAATCGCGGCAGCATCTTTTGCGCTTGCCGTCGCTATCTCGGCATTCACGGAATGCGTTATTTTCGGTGCGATCTCGCCCTTATTCTCCGACTCCACGGTCAACTGCGCCTTGTTGCCAACCTGAGACTCACTCGCGGCTGCTTCCAAGGACGCTTGAAGCTTCCCTGTCTCTACAGAGAGCGTGACAGCGTTTTCAGCAGTCACGGTCTGAGCCTTCGCATTCGACGCAGTTGCCTTGTCTGCAACAGAATTGGCCACCGCCGTTACCTGTGCTTTCTCTGCTGAGGTAGCCTTATCCATAACCTGGGCGACCACCGCCGCCATCTGTGCTTCTGATGTGATTGCCTTGTCTGTAGCTTGACTAGCCACCGCTGCCATCTGTTCTTGCTCCGACGCGATTGCCTTATCGGTTGCTTGACTGACCATCGCTGTCATTTGCGCTTTATCTGATGAGCCTGTTGCGCTGAAACCCACCGAAGCAAGTTCCTTGCCGCCAGGCATCATGACCGCAACCGGTGTTTGCGCGGACTCTGCCGATACAGCGTTTTCATCCTGCTGCTTCGGCGATAATCCGCTAACCACATTCGGAAGCGGCTGCGCTAACACTACCGGCGGATTTACAACGCCGGTGGGAATCCCATTCGACCCCAAGAGTTGCGTCGGATCGGTCGCGCTTTTACTTGACTTGTCGCGCTTCCCCGTCTGCACCTCTTGTCCAGCCTTCGTGGGATCGTTTTCCTTTGCCTGTGACTGCGATTCATTCATGCATTTCCCGATCACTTCGCCGAATATCTGAGTCCCCGGACTCTGCCCGGATGCCTCAGATTTCGGCTGCGAGTCGGTCTTGCCTGAGTTAGCCGATGCTATTTCAATCGGCATTCTTACTGATTCTGCCATCCATATCACCTCCTTTCCAATCGAAATAAAGTATTCGAAAAACAGTTCAGTTTTTGGGAATTTCTAGTTTGTCATTCTGAGCCCGCAGGCGAAGAATCATCTAACTAGAAAGATGATCCTTCGCTCTGCTCAGGATGACAGTATGCGTTTGATATTGTTTCCCGCAAAACTGAACTCTGACGTATTCAACGCAAGACTATCCGCCCTGCGAATACTGCTTGATATAGCTCTTGACCTTGTCCACATATCGCCGCGTTTCCGCATAGGGCGGAACTCCGCCATGTCGGACAACGCTTCCCGGCCCCGCATTATACGCCGCAAGCGCCAGGTCAACGCTTCCAAATCTGTCCATAAGTTGTTTGAGATATCGCACCCCGCCATCGATGTTCTGCTCGGGATTTGACGGATCGACCCCCAGCGCTTTGGCGGTGCCGGGCATCAGTTGCATCAACCCCTGAGCGCCGACCCGCGATACCGCGTCGTTCCTGAATCCGG
>Ga0182027_10012698_pt1 | contig 11811 bp, 5 predicted proteins | sample 712E1DmetaG_FD_121300 | JGI IMG/M metagenome (GOLD analysis project Ga0182027, IMG submission 121300) | Permafrost microbial communities from Stordalen Mire, Sweden - 712E1D metaG (Illumina Assembly) | ecosystem: Environmental > Terrestrial > Soil > Wetlands > Permafrost | place: Sweden...
AGAAGACTTTTATCTGGTCTGTCGAGGGATCAAAGCCAAGACTATCCAGTTTGAGTGTATTGACGCCGAGTTTGGGGCCCGCTCCAGGCGTTTGCACGTTTGCGCTCGAATTCTGCGTGACCACGGACCACAGGCCGCCTTTGTAAATCTGCGCACCGAAATAATAATGAGTTTTCTCTTGGAGACCAGAAAGGAGAATGGTTGTGTCCGTGGGAGCGGGCGACGCTACAAAGTACCGCGTCGTGTCGAAATAGTAATTGTTCATCGGAACCACGGTATCTGCGCGGTACACGACTCGTATGCCGTCAACCACGGAAACGGGTGGCCATGACAGTCGTATTCTGGAGGCCGATTGCGCCACAGCGGAAAGCGCGATTGGATTGGCAGGACGGTCCGCGCCCACCGAAAACGAGGCCTTCACAATCTGGCTATACCTGCCATTCTTCCCCTTCAGAATCACAGCGCACCATACGGTTTTGATTGTCCCGGAATTGAACTGAGCGTTGATTATTACGATGCTGTCCTTTCCCATTGTCGATATCACGGTCGAAAGGTCCTGCGTCCTGAACCACTTTGTCGCGGCAGCATTGCCGAAATCAGGCATCGTGTCCGTTGCCGTGCCCCCGCACCAGACACCCACCGAGTCTACCGAAGACATGTCGATAGACCTCATGCTGTCCACCACCACCATCGCAGAGTCGGTGCTGACATATTTCCCGCGCACCACACATGCATTCACCGGCCTGCTCGTATCCTTCACCACGACGAGGCACCCGTTACCGGTTGCAAACGCGCTCCATATGCCGTCAGTCCAGTGTACCGCCGTAATGAATCCATACACAGTGTCGGTAAAAGGTTGCGGTATCGGAATCACGTCTTTGATCGGGGTGCCTTTGCCTTGGGTCTGCATTGTCGCAGGAAGATAGGTCTTCGCGTACGTCGAGCCCGTTGCCGAAGGCGGTATCGCACCCGGCCGATACCACAGGGCAACGCTGTCGGCATAGGGTGGCAGCGGGCCGGTCGGCAGCACGCTATAGTTGTCATAGGTGATCTCAACACTTCCTGGCGAAATCAATCGGCCGCTGATGAGGACTGGATTGTCTTTGTAGGTGCGGATGACGACACTCATGCTGTCCGCGCGCCTTCCCGCCCCATCAACCACCACGAGTTTGGCGTTGAATATTCCTTCGGTTGCGTAAACGTGCACCGGGGAAACCGACGAATCAGGAACAGAATTGTCCCCGAAAGACCAGATCCGCCTCGTAACCACGCCGCTTGACGAGTCGGTAAAGGTCACGGAGAGCGGTATTTTTCCAGTTGCCGCCGATGCCGTGAAATACGCCTTTGCCGGCGGCAGTGTGATGGCGATCGAAAGCGTCGTTGTCGTGGTACCCGAGACATTTTTCGCGGTGATCGTGTACGGCGTCGCTGCCTGGGGGACACTCGGCGTTCCGCTGATTATTCCTGTTGCCTTCACAATAGAGAGCCCTGACGGAAGAGGCGGAGCGATCGTGAAAGAGTCCACCGTTCCGGTCACCTGCGGCGTGTCGGGCATGGCGGGCGTGCCGGTCACGCAGGTCAGGGGATTGCGCTGGTAGCTCAGGTTCGATGGCAGGGGCACCGATGTCGTTATTGTAATCGAGAGAGACACCGTGGTTGAACCCGCGGCGTTCTTTGCCGTGATCGTGTAGGGTGTCGCGTCCTGCGCAACATTCGGCGTTCCGCTGATTATTCCCGTAGCCCTGGCAATGTTGAGGCCTGCGGGAAGCGGGGGCGTTACCGTGAACGAGTCAACCGTTCCGGTCACGACCGCGGAGTCAGGCATGATCGCCGTATTTGCCGTATAGGTTACCGGGTTTTGCCTGTAGCTCAGGTTTGCCGGCGGAGAGACGGCCAAAGGATTTGTATTTGAAAGAAAAATGTAGTCGACGTCAAGTTCCATAGGCGCGTGCGTGCCGATCTGAAAAGCATCGGAACCATTGACTAATGCGAGTCCATTTTTCTTCATGTCAACGACAATGGTTTGAAATTGGCCGGTAATGGCAGGCACCGGTAGTGAATCGGGCCCGAGTAAGGTATCAAGCTCCCGTTCGCTTTTACCGCCATTATCGGAGATTCCTCCGGTGTCTGCGGATCCTTGAGCGGCTATTCTGGTGTAAATCTGATTATTCTTCGCCCTGGCATCGCCCTTGATTCTGAAAATGCAATAGGCATAATTGGTTTGCGTGGAGGTGGCAAAACGGTAGAATCCCCCGGCATTATATTGGGCAATCAACACGCTGTCCTGAATCGAAAATGTGCCGTTTCCGGTTTGGTTCCAGTACAGAATCGTACCGTCGCTTAAGGTCACTCCCTGACTCGGTACAAGGAGCGTTGTTCTGGAAAAATCGTCAAGGTAGGCGCCCGGAACTGTCGCGTTTGGGGCTGATTGGGCCGGGAGAGTGAACACGATCACGATAGTCGCACAAATCAACGCAAACGTATTTCCTGTTTTCATTGCACTATGCATTCAATTTCGCACGACCAAGGATGCAACATGGTTCTTGGCGCCCGAAATTTTGATGCTATAAACGCCCGGTAACAACCTGAAGGTGATTCTTTGATGAACGGAACCGTCACTACCGGCATTTATCGCTTCGGTTGCAATCAGGTTGCCCCGGATATCGTAAATGGCGCACGCACCGCGCTGGCGGGGTTTGAGCCCGTCCAGGTGAATCATGACAAACGTTCTCGCGGGATTAGGACATACCGAGAAATTGTTCACAGCCGCCTTGACTCGATTGAACGAGGCGGACGTATTGACAAATTGCAAATTATATGTCGGGTAGGTATTCACCCAGGGCGGGTTCATTGCAATGTTTGTCATTGAAAGGTTCGCGAACGTCGCGCTCCCTTTGGAGGCAAATACCAGGATTCCGTATCCTTTGCATGGGGCGGTGAAGGCGGAGGCGGTGTCTCCGTCCAAACCGGTCCCGTCAATTTTGACATCGGTAAATTTAACGTTGTCGACGGATTGGTTTCCTCCTATCTGTATAGCATGGCGCTGGGATTTGTTTATATCGATATTTTCAAAGGTAATGTTCTTTATGGCCGCGGCCGAGCCGTACAATTCAATGGCGCCATGTTCCTGGTCGAACAAATCGATACTGGTCCCGCAGCCCGAAACGGTTATTTCAGATACTTTCATTTCGACGTTATCGTCAAAATAGAAGCCTTCGTAATCCGTTGTAAACCGAATGGCGGAACCCGCGGCCCCGTCTTTGAAAATACAGTGGTGAATTTGGTGGTTCCTGCCTCCAAAGATGCCCGCGCCGCCTGCGCGCCAGTTGTTTTCCACGGTGTTATATCTGAAGACCAGATCGTGGCATTCCGCGGCATTCCCCATGTCTTTGGCCGGCCAGCTTGCCATGCCGTCATCGCCGTTATTGCGAATGCTGCACTGTTCCAGAATTGAGTTTGAGGTCCCCTGCGAGAAATTGCAGCCGTCGGCATAATTATTTCTGATTCTGCACTTCGAAACAACCAGAGTGTCGGTCACAACAAGCGGTTGTTCATCATAACCGCCTATCCATAAACCGCACTCAAAATGCTCTTCCCAAATGTCGTGGATTTTGGACCCGTGGCCGTACACACCCATGAAGCATTTGTATACGCGGTACACGCCATTTACCCACCGCAGATTGTTTGCGGTGCCAATATACAAATTGGAAATATCCACATTGGTCGTGCCATTTCCCGACAAGATTCCGCCGCTGAAATAATCGTTTTTCGAGAAATAGATAGTGGAGTACCATATCCCTGCGCCCTGAATGCCTATATTTGCCGCATTGAGTTTCAAGCACGAATTAATATCGAACGTTCCTGCCGGTATGTAGACGCCGGTGCGTTGTGCGTTTGCGGCCGCGATGCAGCTGCTGAAAGCGGCTGAATCATCTTTGCCGTCGTCGGCAACAGCCCCATAGTCGGTCACGGACAAATACCCGGCAGGTTTTGGCAATGGTGCTGGAACATCCTCCATTTCAATGAAGTCAACGCCGTATTCGATGGCATCTCCATTATCTTTTTGAATCTTGAGAGTATCTCCGGGATTCAGTTTGGATGCCAACCTGAAATGGACCTCATCAAAACGCATAAAAGTCCTTGCGCCGCTGCCAGGGGCAACGTTTTTCGGATCGCTGTCATACATGACGAAGTATTGATATGCGTGATACGAGGAGAGAACCACGGTTTGGACTTTTGCGCCGTTCACATATACATTCAAGGCCCCGGTTAATCCCGCACCATCGGGCGAATCCGGCATCGTGAAACGCAAGGTAATGCCATCACCCGTTGTGGTTACAGGCCATGAAACATACGCACCATTTGAGGGCAGGCCTACGTATTGTTGATTCGAAGCTTCACTGGCAATGTCGGATTGCTTGAATTGGGGGGATGCATGCAAAACGGCAGTGCCCCCCCTTTTTCCATCCTCCGATTCGTACCGCGAGTAAGGCATCGCAAAGCATCCGCGCTGGAGGCCATCGGTTTGCGAGTAGACTTTTTGGGACGCAAGACCGACTGTTAATAGTGCTCCCACAATGATGCTTGGCACGAGGCCCATCAATGGTCGGGATAACTTCTTCGTGGCCAGTATTGCATTTTCCATTATTGCAGATTCTCCCAAGGAAGGCGGCGATCGGACTGGGCGAAAGGAATGCCGCCGACTCACGTCGACGGCATTCCATCTTCAAAGCAGTAATTCTGCAAAGGCATTCCTGGGTTATCGAAGGCTGATTTTGCCCTTCCCAAGAATTGCTCCCGTCGCGCCGCTCAAAGTATAGAGATAGACGTTTCCACGCAAACTTCCGGTCAGGGGGACTTTACAGAGGCTACCCTGGCTGCGAACAGCAGAGGATTGGACCGTTTTTCCCTGCAGGTCGTACAACGACAACGCGCCATTGACGTTTGCGCCGTTTGTCTTGATCATGATCGTATTGGAAGGTCCAGATACCCACACATTCGCCTCTCCTACGTTGGACAAACCGGAACCTGATTTGGAGATCTTCACCGCCGACGACGTGTCCAGGGGGTTCGTATTCGACATAAAGATATAATCGATGTCAAGCTCCATCGGCGCATGCGTACCGATCTGACATGCATCGGCCCCGAGCCCGAATGAAAGCCCGTTCTTCTTCATGTCAACAACAATAGTCTGGAATTGGGTGGTAATTGCCGGCACGGGAAGCGAATCCGGTCCTACCAGTGTGTCCAGCAAGCGCTCGCTTATTCCGCCGATGTCGGAAATCCCGCCGCTGTCCGAAGGTCCCTGGGCGGCAAGCCTCGTATAAATCCTGTTGTTCTTTGCCCGTGCATCACCCTTGATCCTGAAAATGCAATAGGCGAACCTTTTTGAAGTTGATGTTGCGAAACGGTAATAGGCAAAGGAATCGCACACGGCAACCAGCACACTGTCCTGTATGGAAAAAGTACCCTTGCCAAAAGCATTCCAATATATGAGCGTTGCACCATCGCTGAGGGTAACCCCGGCGGCGGGAGCTAGAAGTGTAGTCCTGGCAAAATCCTCAAGATATGTACCTGGAACAGTCGCATGAGGAGCGCTTGAAACAGACATGGCGGATAAAATGAGAACAGACGCGGACATCAAAGCAACAACGAGCTTATTCTTTGGTTTCATAAAAACCTACCTCCCTATAAATGGATTAAATGTTCTTCTAACTAAGTCGTCCCCCGCATTCCATAAAATACAAAGATATTTTCAAAAAACACTAAAATTGCATCAGCAATAAGTGAACAACACCATCAAAATACAACAAAATAAGGCACGAACAGGCTATTTTGCAGTAATTATCGATAATAGTAAGTGAACAATTTGTTCAAATTAATCAAAACCATGGGTTTTCAAGTCCAAGTTCAAACCACCTTGCATTTTATTGTTCACAATTTCATATTCAAAAACAGCATATTATACTCAAAAAATGCGCAAATATGCCTCTGTGCGACCCATCCTGTTCACTTTATTGTCAGCAAATCATGATGTTTTGACCCTATCTTTTTTTATATTATCAATCGTGGTCGCAAGAAGAGTGCAGTTGGTCTGATCTTAACAAGGAGAGGTGCCTTATGCAGGGAAAAATGTTTCGAGTCATGTTATTTGCCCTTATGATCGGTTCTCTTGCCGTTGAGGTGCATGCACAGTCAGTCACCACGGTAACGGTGACTGGGAATATCGTCCGGTGCGTGTTGTCGACCGGTAGCGCCGTCGATTTCTCTCCGGCCACCGAAAACATGGTACGCGTAGAATTCCGCCAGGCAAACGCGAACTCCGCCGTCAGCAACCTCATGGACCCGAACTACACTTCAACGCTCACGTTCACTAATGTGAACCAGGCCGGCGACCCGATTGTCCTGACCGGGCCAAATTATTCGGTCTCAATCGCGAAGAGCGCCTTCGGCATCATTTTCAAGAATAGTCAGGGAACGACGCTTTTCAGTTCTACCGCAGTCGGGCAGTTCAGCCTCAAGGGAACGATCGTGGCGGGAAACTACTATGGACTTAATAACCAGACCTATAACGATCCGTATATTCCGAGCAGCAATCTTGTTATTTCCGGAGACAAGGTCCTGTTTGACGACTACCACATGCAGGAAGGCGGAGGTTCCTCGCCATTCACATGGACGACAAAAGGGTTCGGCATCTTTGTCGACGTCGAACGCGGGGACTTCAATTTTGCAAATGCAACAACGCTGAACATAACCAGAACCAATCCCGGCTGCGCAAACACCAATTGCCTTTTCTGGCTCATCGCAGGAACACCGCTGCAGATTATGTCAAGCTACTATAAAGCTTCCGGCGCGTTTCCGGTGCCCCCGAAATGGACCTGCGGGTTCATGAATTCCGAATGGGGAATGGTCGAAGCGGATTTCAAATCGCATGTCCAGACGTATCGCGCAAAAAGCATCCCGCTGGACGCGTTCATCCTTGATTACGACTGGTTCGATTACAATAACCGCAACGGCGTGACGGACGGAGATTTTCAATGGGATGTTACAGCGTATCCGGATGTTTCTTCCAGCTACAGCCAGGCAACCGGTGGAGATCTGAAGCGATGGGCCGACGGCCAGGGCGTAAAATTCATCGGGATCCGCAAACCGCACGGCATTTGGACTGGTGTGGGCACCTGGGGAAACTGCGGCAATTTTTCCGATCCCGCAATTCGCACGAAGTATTGGGAAAAATTCGTCAATCCTTCGTGGGATGCTTACGGCCGGGGCATCATCGCGTACTGGAACGACGAAGCCGAAGCGTGCACAAACATCAGCGATCCCTTTGAGCCCCTTAACATGCAAAAAAGCATGTATATGGGTCAGCGATATGATTCCACGGCCGGCGTCCCGCAATACCGAAACAATCGCGTCTGGTCGCTTAACAGGTCGTATTTCGGCGGGGCACAGCGATACGCCTTTGCCCAGTGGTCAGGCGATATCGATTGTTCGAATCAATCCATGCAGGACAACCGTACCTTCATGTTGACAAGTATCAATCTCGGTTCGGCATGGTGGACCCAGGACATCGGAGGGTTCCAGACCGATCCGACTGCAGCCGATTATCAGCACTGGATGCAATTCGGCGCATTCACCCCCATATACAGGGTCCATGGCAACAACGGCAAGAAGCGGTGGCCGTGGGTCTATACAGCCGGATACGCGGGTCAGCCGGCCGACGGCGGTGTGGCGGAACGGGTGGCCACAAAGTACATCCGCCTCAGGTATTCTTTGATTCCCTACATTTACTCTTCGTATTGGAAACTTCATCGCGACGGAGTTCCTTTCGTCCGGCCGCTTGTCATGGATTTTCCCGCAGACAACAATGTCGCTCAAACCATCGACTCATGGATGTTCGGCGACAATATGCTGGTGAGTCCGGTCGTGACAAATTACTCCGCAACCACAAAATCAGTGTATTTACCTGCGGGAAACTGGGTTAACTACTGGACCGACGCGGTATACACGGGCGGCGCGGCAACGGCCGTTCCGGTCAATGCGGACACGATTCCCCTTCTGGTCAAGCAAGGCGCGATCATTCCGACGCAGCAGATCGTGCAGTTCATAAACAATTATCCGGTTACCCAGAATGCGGCCAACGCCGTAGTTCCGGTCACGTTCAATGTTTATGGCGGGGCCAACGGTTCGTATGAATATTTCGATGACGACGGGGTCACCTACAACTACGAACAAGGTCAGTACCGTTCCATCGTATATACGCATGCGTCAACAGCATCGGATGAGCAAGTCGTTATCGGCGCAAAGCAGGGCGCATACGCTCCTGCCGACAGTAACGGATTCTTCGTATTCCACGATATCGGCTGGACGCCGGTATTAGTGTCGGTTCAATCCGGCGACATCTCCGCAAACAAGGTCGCGGTGACGGCATTGAGCAGCGCCACTGCGCCGGCATGGGCATGGGATAATGTTGCAAAACAGGTGTTTGTCAAGGTCATATCCCCCTTTGTTGCCGGGGCCGTCCGCATTTCTTCGACAACGGGAGTCAAGAGAGTTCCGTCGACGGTGTCTCTCAGGTCCACACGAATCATGCTGGTGCAGGGAAGGATGATAATACCCATCACCTTTACCGGTAATAGCGGTCTCAAGGTCAGGCTCATGACAAGCTCGGGAGCTGTCGCGAAAGAGTTTCGATTCACTTCCCTGCCGCAAGGTGAACAGACGCTTTCCCTGCCAACGGGAAACCTGGCGCAGGGAGTGTGTTTCGCGCAGCTGACGTCCGGCGAGTACTCGGTTCTGAAGAAAATCCTTGTGGTCCGATGATGCGGCGCACCGAAGCTGTTTGATACTGCTCTCTCCTGCAGGGAGAGGGCAGTATGCCAAAAAGGCAGGCCGGGAGAGTATCTGGGCAATTTTTCCGGCCACAATCCCGAGGTCTTTTCACCAAGCAACAATTCGTACAGGAGGCAGGAATATGCGAAAGATCGATCTCCTTTCCGTAGCTGGGTTCTGTGTTCTTCTTTTGTCATGTGTTGCATTTGGACAGGGTGACGATGCCGACACCCTGAGCGATTCCAGTAATCACAGCACTGCGACGGAAAGTCCTAAGAGCTCCGGTGCCCAGTCAAACATCATGGATCGCATCAAAATATCCGGGTGGGGCGGCATCGAGTTCGGCCAGATAATGCATGGATTGTATTTCAATACACCGTTGGACCACAAATGGCAGGAATGCTTTCGATCCAGGCTGGACCTCACCGCGTCGGTGAACGACAGGCTGACCATCAATGTCGGAACCGAAATCTGGTACCAGTACTCCACCTTGCAAACGGCAACAAACGGACCGTCTTATTTGCCCGGTGTCAATGTGATTATCGATGAAGCGGATCTGACCTACAACCCGCTTCGTGGGAATTTTCCCGTTGCGATCCAGGCCGGATATTTCAAGTTCAAATACAATGCTGAAGCGACAAACCTCGGCGAGTATCTGTTCAGGAGCGGATGTTATCCGACGTTCGTGACAAACAATTTTGATTTTCCGATGAGCCGCCTTCTCGGCCTCAATGTCGAGAACACTTTGTTCAAAGACAACAGCCTCTTTTCCTTTCACCAAAATCTTTTATTGACAAGCGAGACTGAACTGTATCCCTACGAAGATATTTCTCTTTCCTATCTCCCGTCGGTGAGTATATGGAAAAACGCTTTTACGGTTGGCGGCGGGATATGCGGGCAGAGAATGTTCTCCGTCGATGAGAAAAGCACGACGCCGCACGATTCCAAAACAATCGCCGAAATAAAGAACATACGGCCGGTCGCCGACTCAAATAACGTACCGATCCCGGGCGACACAACGGGAGACACCGCCTTCTACTCGTTTGCCGGAACAAAAGTCATGGCGCATGCGACCTTTGACCCGAAGCCGTTCATTCCTTCGGACATCTTCGGACCGGAAGATCTCAAGCTCTACGGTGAAATTGCTATTTTGGGCCTTAAGAATTATCCAATCTACCAAGCCTCCTCGGCACGGTACGATCTTCTCTCCGAACGCATGCCTTTTATGGTTGGTTTCAATTTTCCAACGTTCAAGTTCCTTGACGTATTGTCACTAGAATGGGAGTACTTCAAGAATCGTTATTACGGAAGTTACTTCAATCAAACCGAGGGCAGCCAGGGCGTCCGGCTTCCTCTTCCGCTTAATCAGGCCATCGCTGACAGACCCGGCATGGACAGCCTTAGTTGGCACCACAACGTGAAATGGTCGGTGTATGCAAAAAAGTCCATCGGCAGGAACGTGCAGATAGTCGCGCAGGTCGCCAAGGACCACAGGCACGCTTTTATCAATTTGTCCGATCCCCGCTACGGCGATTTCGGAGACAATCTGACAAATCCGAATGATTGGTACTATTACATCAAGTTGGCGTACGGTTTCTGACCACTGGTTTCTCATAACGAAAGGACTCTTCCATGACTTGTCGCGACGCGATCGCGGGGCTTGCGTTTATCACCTGCGCCATTTGTGCGGGTCTTTGCGCCAATGCCCTCCCGCGGGCCGAAAAGCCGTCATTGTCCGTCAGCAGTTCACGATTCGGCAAGACCGGCGATGGAACCCAGGTGGACCGATATGTATTGACCAATAATAATGGGATGAAAGTGGCAATCATTACGTACGGGGGTATCGTGACCTCGATCGAGGTGCCGGGCAGAAACGGCACGATCGAGGACGTCGTGCTCGGATGCGACAGCGTCAGCCACTATGAAAAGCAGACGGCTCACATCGGAGGCATTGTCGGCCGCTATGCAAACCGGATCGCCAACGGAACCTTTGCCTTGGCAGAGAAGAAGTATTCGCTGCCGATCAACGATCCTCCCAACCACCTTCACGGCGGCCTTCGGTGCTTCGACCGGGTGGTGTGGACGGCAAAGCAAATCCGTGCCGGTTCGAGTGTCGGCGTCAGGCTCTTCTACCTGAGCAAGGACGGCGAAGAAGGATACCCTGGAAACCTTTCCGTAACCGTGACCTACACACTGTCCGACAAGAACGAGCTCGGGATAGAATATTCGGCAAGAACGGACAAGGCGACCGTGGTCAATCTGACGAACCACTCCTATTTCAATCTGGCCGGGGACGGCAGCGGTCCTGTCTTGAAAGAGGAACTGTTTATCAATGCGAATCGATTCACTCCGATAAACGCGGTTTGCATACCAACCGGCGAGTTACGAAACGTCAAAAACACGCCTTTTGATTTCACCAAGCCGGTCGGGATCGGGCTGCGGATCGACGGCAATGATTCCCAACTGGTCCTTGGAAAAGGATATGACCACAATTTCGTGTTGAACAAGAAGGGCAATGAGCTGGGGTTGGCTGCGCGTCTTTTTGACCCGGCAAGCGGCAGACAGCTTGAAGTGTTCACGACAGAGCCGGGGATGCAATTGTATACGGCTAACTGGCTTGACTCAACGGTAATCGGAAAGGGTAACAAGCGTTACGGTAAACACGATGCCGTTTGCCTGGAAACGGAGCATTTCCCGGATTCCCCGAACAAACCGAATTTTCCCTCCACAGCTCTAAATCCGAACCAGACGTATTCAACAAAAACGATTTTGAGATTTACGGTCAGATGATTTGCTGCGGATTAGTTTGAGGTCGTCGTAACGTGGCACGCCGCGTTACGACGACTATCTTCCACTATCTCACGGCAGGAGCGTCAGTTTCCGTTCGAACACGCCGGCAGTACGCTGTTTGGAATCATACGCCGACATACGCAGGATATACAGCCCGGCTGCCGCGGAACGGCCGCCCTTTGTCTGTGG
>Ga0182027_10012699_pt1 | contig 11811 bp, 9 predicted proteins | sample 712E1DmetaG_FD_121300 | JGI IMG/M metagenome (GOLD analysis project Ga0182027, IMG submission 121300) | Permafrost microbial communities from Stordalen Mire, Sweden - 712E1D metaG (Illumina Assembly) | ecosystem: Environmental > Terrestrial > Soil > Wetlands > Permafrost | place: Sweden...
ACGCGCATAGGAGATCAATAGCATATTGCTTGCTGGTATTTGTGTTAACACTGTGCCCTTGCGTCCATTGTATCCATCACGTTTTAAAACAAAATTAGAAAGATCACGCCCGTCTGTGAACATAGGACGAAGAAGATTTTTTTCCGGAATATAAGAATACTTTGCCAGCGAAGACATCCCTTCTCTTGTCCATTTATTAAAATCACTTCCGCTGTCACCCAGTTCTTGCGCAAGCTGGATTTCCATTAGAGCATTCGTTGAGTAAATAGTCTCAATATGTTTTTTTAAGAGTATGGTTCCTTCCAATGCATTGGGGCCGAATTCAGGACCAAACTGACGCTGCACTCGGTCACCATACATTGAAAAAGTGTTGCTGTCTGCAGCAGGTTCGGCTGTCTTCCTCGGCTGTGTATATTGATAAGCGCCTAATCCGGTTTTGGGATCACGGCACAGAACATATTGATCCGCCAGCCGTTTCGACCACAAGAGAGCCCCCTCATCATGTGTAAATTCATAAAGTTTTATTCCGGAATATATAAGGTCATTTCCCGCATCTAAAAATGATAAACCGAATGTTTCAAAAAAGGGTTTTTGCTGTTCGAATTTAGAATTCCAGATATCACCTGGGATTTTTCCATACCTCCCATGTCTGCTTATTTCCAAAGTGTTCCAGTTATAAACATGAGCATTCCAGAAGGCTTTAATAAATCTTACTGTTGCCGCCGGATTAACTTCGTACCAAAAGTCGTAATACGGAAAAGCGTTTTTCAGTTCATGTACTTTATCTTTATCACTTGGACCTACTGCGGTCAGTGATTTAAGGTCAACAAATTTATGGCCTCCCCACTGAAGTAATCCGCTGGTATCCTGAAAATGCGCAAAATAATATTGCAGCATATTTATAGCGGCAGTTTTATATTTCTCATCACCGGTAAGATTCGATAAGCTTAAAAGAACCCGCAGGAGATTCTGCTGACATGCAAAATCGGCCATTACTGCTTCTGTGCCATCTGAGAAAATCCATTTTACCGGTTCCTTTGTGAAAACGTTTATCCCGTTTACCAATAGCGGGGTCGCTTTGCCGCTGTATACATCCTTTCCATCGGCCAAAAGTTTATTCGCAAACTTAATTACCGCATCCATCCGGGCTCTATCCTGCAGGGCGATATCTTTGGTTTGTGCATGCAAAGTTACTGCACTCGCAATGAAAATGAGGATTAGGACTTTACTCGTTTTTAACATGAAGCGGATTTTCCAAATTATTTATATTACAAAATACAAAAAAGAATTTCTTCAGTCACTTTTGAGTAGTCATGAGTTTGTACCCCTTGCCGTGGATATTCTGGAGTGTTACATCGGGATCGTCTTTCAGATATTTTCTTAGTTTTGAAATATATACATCCATACTCCTTGCATTAAAGTATGTATCATCCCCCCAGATATTCTTCAATACAAATTCCCGCTCTGTAATTTTATTCATATTTATACAGAGTATCTTAAGCAGATCACTTTCCTTAGATGTCAGGACTTCCTTTGAATTCCCCGATTTGAGTGTCTGCTTTTCCCAGTTAAAAATATATTTGCCTATATTAAATTCAATAACTTCCTGAGAAGGAACATCATTTACTCTGCGCAGTATGGCTTTAATCCTTAAAAGAAGTTCTTCAAAGCTGAAAGGTTTTGTTATATAATCATCAGCGCCGATTTTGAATCCCTCTATCCGGTCTTCTTTTAATGATTTTGCAGTAAGGAATATAACCGGGATCTTCTGATCTGCCTTCCTTAATTCTTTCACAAAGGTAAATCCATCTTTCTTAGGCATCATAATATCAACAAGACATATATCATGTTTTGACAAAGCATATTCATTTGAGCCTTCTACTCCGTTGCGGCATAGTTTTACTTCATAACCGTTTGTTTCAAGCTGCTCTGATAAAATCAGTCCGAGGTTCATATCATCTTCAAGCAGCAGAATTTTCTTTTTCATTGTATTTCTTTAATCACTGGTAAAGTAATATCAACTGTAGTTCCGGTGCCCGGTTTGCTTTTTATTTTTATCTCTCCGGAATGTCCTTCTACCATCAGTTTCACATAACTTAATCCCAGTCCGAATCCTTTTATGTCGTGCAGGTTTCCTGTAGGCACCCGGAAATATTTATCAAAAACTCTTTTGAGGTCATCTTCATTGATTCCCATTCCGTTATCTATAAAGCTCAGTATAATTTTGCTCTCTTCATTATGTGTCTGAACAATTATGTGGACGCCTTCAGGAGAATATTTAATGGCGTTATCAAGGATATTGTTTATAATATTTATCAGATGCACTGCATCGCCTTTTATCCGGTAGTTTGATGCCGAGAGGTTTGTTTCCAGTTTCCCGCCCAGGTTCTCTACACGCACACTGAGATTACCTACGGCATTATTAATTAGTTCATGCAGATCGATGGTCGATAAATTCAATTCATAATCTCCCTCCTCAAGCAGGGCCATCTGCAGAATTTTATCCACCTGCTGTTTCATCCTGCTGTTTTCATCCTGTATAATTCTATTATATTTCTTCAGCTTCTCTTCGTTATTATTAATTTCGGGCTGGGCTATAGCATCAGAGGCAAGTGCAATAGTGGAAATCGGAGTTTTAAATTCATGTGTCATGTTGTTGATGAAATCCATAATCAGTCCCCCGAATTTTTTCTGCAGAAATATTATCCTTATTGTATAAACAAAACTGCCAATTATGATTAAAATAAAAACTGCCGAGAGTATTAATTGAGGGAGTATCAATTTATAAAAGAAATACCTGCTGCCGGGAAATACAACAGTGAGGAAATTCTTAAACGGCAGAATATCAGAAGGATAAAGGAGTGCTTTTAATTCTGATTTCTCCAGTGCAGTCTTATTAGTATCGCACAATACTAATTTTGAAGAATCGCCCATTTGTGTTATTACGCCGTAATTAAAATCTATATTTATACCATAATTCCTGAAATTTAATTTCAGTAAAGAATCTATCTGTGAACGGGAAATTCTTTTCTCAATTGGAGTGCGGTCGGCCAGAATCAGTTTATCCATTACTCCGCTAACCATCTGTTTCTTATGGAGACTGTCTAACCCCTTCAGACTGTCAACAATATCATAATAAGAATATGATGAAACAGTCTTTTTGCCCCCCTCATCCGAGAAAAATTTGTAAACTCGGTTATGAGTAAGAGTATCCAGGTTAAAGTTCTCAGGGAGAATTTTATCTTTACCGGATGGAATATTAAATGAATAACTATAACTGACAGAATCAGTTTTCTTTCTGCCGGGTCCTGTTTTCACATGTACTTTTACTTTATCATCATCGTTTGATAAAACGATCATCTCAGTTTTTCTGTTTTCAGATTTTAACGAAAGAGCATTTGGTGAATGAAGTTTACTGGATTTGCCTGGTAGACTGGTTACAGCATAATTAATAATGTTAACTTCAGTTTCATTCACTTCAAGCATTTTGGCTGTTGAGTTGAGCGCTGAAATTACATTCCGGTTAAACACCTGTTCCTTCTGGTCATAGGAATCTTTCAGAAGCTTCACCTGTATCACTATCAATCCCGCAAGAGCAGCGGTAATTGATAGAATAAGTATAATTATTTTTTGTTTGTTCAGTTTCATACAGCAAAGTTAAGTGTTACCAAATAAACATTCCTCCCATTTAACATAATTTAACATTTGATAACAGATTTTAACTAGGGGAATAATTTACAATGCAGTATGTTTTTAAAAACGAAAATAAATATTAAACGGAGATAAATAATGAAAACAACTTTAATGAATTATAAATGAGAAGCATTATCCTTTCATTACTGCTCTTGTTAGCTGTTACTGCATCTGCTCAGGTGAATTACAACCAGAGGGATGATAAGTACCGGCTGCTTGGTCTTAAACGCGCAAAGGAATTGTTCGAGGTTGCTAAAAAAGATTATGACCGGGCAAAGGATCTGTTCTCAAAGAAATATATGTCGGAGGCGGACTTTGAAAAAATTAAAGGCACCTACTCTGATGCTGAAGTAAATTACCAGCAGTCCCTTCTGGCTGTGCTTTTTGAACAGCAGTTTGTTTCCGTAGAAAAAGCCGTAAAGTACCAGGCTAAGGACGGTAAGAAGCATGTCCGTTTAAGAGTTGCTAATACTTCGGGGGGTTCAGAGGAATACATGAAGCTGGTAAATTTGGATGATCCATTATTCCGGTCACTGCAGCCGGATATTGTAAATAATGTGTATATCTCTCTTACTAATAATGATAACTCAATTATTAGTCAACCGTATGAGGCAAAAATTAACATATTAAAATTCGGGCAGCCGCGTGATATCGATTTTACTCTGCTTCAGGATCTTGACGCAGTGATGGTCAATATTATCTATGGAAACGGTTCTACACGATCGATGAAAATTTTTCTTCAGAAAGATGCTTCGCAGAATACTGTCGCTGTTCAATCACAGCAGTTCTCACAGGAAGTGGAACTAGGCAATACTGCAATGTATGATATGAATTTAGAGTTGTATAGCGGAACAGAAAACACATTCAGTCTTGAAGTGGTAGACCTGCCGCAGCAGATCAATCGTTATTTCCGTGACCCGGTAAGCAGCGCCCGTTTAAGCCAATTCAAATTTACCGAGAATGTAAATACAAGGAAAGCCGCTCTCGATATTTCACTCCCCGATAGACCCTCAGGTGAGATAGCAATGGATAAACCTATTACATTCTATGTGCTTGTAATACCTAATGAAAAATATGATGAAACCAGAAATCTTCTTAATAAAAATTTAACTGAAGATGAAATTAAGAAAATGAATGTGGGATATGTGAAACTCGAGCTTGTACCGAAAGGGAAGGGGCGGCTGCTTGTCCGCGCCAACCAGCTATATTATTCTATTAAACCGGACGGCAAAGTTGAAGCAGTAATTGAGCTCGTGAATGAAGGAACCCGCCGGCTCGATAATATAGAAGTTAATCTTGATGTCCCATTTAACTGGCAGAAAAAAATTGAGCCGGCCATTGTAACATCCCTGGGAATTTCCGAAGAGAAGCAGGTTAAATATACTGTTACTCCCCCGCCTGATGTTTCTGTCGGCAGGTATGAGGTCAGGATCAGGACTTCTGCATTGACGGATAATGAACCAATAAACGGTGAAGATAAAATTGTAACCGCTGAAATTCTTCCTGAGGCGAATATATTCGGAACAATAATTATAGTATTACTAATTCTCGGGGTTATAACCGGGATTGTAATTTTCGGAATTAAACTCTCACGGAAATAAATTGAAAAATGTTGAAAATGGTGCTCTATTAAAAACTGAAAGGAATTAAATATGTCAACAAATTTTATTGAAGCTGTAAACCTTACAAAAAAGTATAAAGATCTATTGGCTATTGATCATGTCTCCTTCTCTGTATCAGCAGGAGAAATATTCACAATGCTGGGAGGGAACGGTGCCGGAAAAACCACAACAATAAACCTGTTCCTTAATTTTATTGAACCGACTGAAGGGGAAGCAAGGATAAACAATATCCCCGTCCATAAGGAACCGCTTAAAGCCAAACAAAGCGTGGCATTTGTTTCCGAAAATGTAATGCTCTATACGAACTTTACCGCAATCCAGAACCTTGATTATTTCTCAAAGCTCGGCGGGAAAACAAAGCTGTCTGAAAATGATTATAAGAGAGCTCTCCTTCGTGTGGGTCTGCAGAAAGATGCCCATCATAAAAAACTGAAGGAATTCTCAAAGGGCATGAGGCAGAAGTGCGGTATCGCTATTGCTATTCTTAAGGATGCACAGGTAATTTTTCTTGATGAACCGACTTCGGGCCTTGATCCGCAGGCAGGCTTTGAATTCATTAGGCTTATCCGTTCCCTCCGCGATGAGGGAAAAGCAATCCTCATGTCAACCCATGACATTTTCAGGGCAAAGGAGATTTCAGATACCATCGGTATTATGAAAGAAGGTGTTATTGTTATGAAAAGCAGCCGCCGGGAACTCGAAAATAAAAACCTTGAGGAATTATATATGCATTATATGGCAGGCGGCGGGGACAGGGAGGCTTAAATGTTAAAGCATATTGTTGAAAAAGAAATCCGCGATATATTAATATCAACCAAATTTACTGTTACATTTACTATCTGTTCTCTCCTGATAATACTTTCATTTTATACCGGGGCTAAAAACCACCAGCTTGCTCAGGCAAAATATGAAGCAGGTAAGTCTGAAAATCTGAGGCAGATTGAGGGACTGACCGACTGGCTCTCAGTACGGCAGTTCAGAGTTTATCTTCCACCCCAGCCCCTTGAATCATTAGTATCGGGTGTTTCAAATGATATCGGCCGGACTGCGGAAATTTCAGGCCGGGGTGAAATCCCGGTTGAAGACAGCCGTTTTGGCGACGACCCTATATTTGCAATTTTCCGGTTCCTTGATATTGAATTTGTTTTCCAGATTATTCTTTCCTTGTTCGCAATCCTTTTTGCCTATGACGCAATCAACGGTGAAAAAGAGAAGGGGACACTAAGACTTACTTTTTCAAATTCAATCCCAAAAGATATTTTCATCCTGGGAAAATTAATAGGTTCATTCCTTGCATTGGTTATCCCGCTTTTAATACCGGTTTTAATCGGAACTCTTCTTCTCCCTTTGCTGGGTATTCAACTTAAAGGAGATGAATGGATCCGGTATTCTTTAATTATTCTCTCCGGCTTCCTATTTACAGGGGTCTGGCTTTCTCTGTCGGTTTTTATCTCTTCTCTCACGGAAAAATCATCCACTTCTTTTCTTTATCTAATGGTATTATGGATCTTCGCGGTGATGATTATTCCGCGCTTGTCTGTTATTGTGTCCGGTGCAGCCGTCGATGTACCGGCTCTTGATGAAATGAATTCAAAGAAAGCTCGGTTCATATCGCAGCTGTGGAGTGAGGACAGAGAAAAAATCAGCCTATTTAAACCGACAGCCGGTGACGATATGCAGACAACAATGAATGAGTTGAATAAATTCATGCAGACAAATGCAGACGATCGGGATAAAAAAACAAATGAGTTCTCCTCCAGGCTGAATGAAGAAAGAGTGAATAAGGAGAACCTTATGCAAAAAGTCGCTTTCACAATTTCAAGAATTTCACCAGTGTCATCATACTCATTCGCTGTTACTGGTCTTGCCGGTACTTCTGTTGATCTTAAGTCCTCTTTCAGAAAATCTGTGGAAGATTACCAGATTGAATACTCGAACTTCATGATATCTAAAACAGGCCAGAACCCCGGTTCAGGAATGAGGTTTGTTATAAGTGATGATAATGATGAAAAACCTAAGAATATAAACCCGGGAGAAATTCCGGAGTTTAAGTTTAGACCGGTTTTAAGTTCTAATCTGATTTCGGGAGCACTTAAAGATATCGGGCTCCTGCTCTTCTTTAATATTATCTTCTTTGCGGGTGCTTTCTTCTCATTTAGAAAATTTGATGTAAGGTAAAGAGATCTAAAATGGAAAAAATAATTTTACTGCACGAATTAAAGAATATTGTTTTAACTCCAAAATTCTATTCTTCATTCCTTGTTATCACAGTTTTACTTTTGTTAAGCGTCTTCCTCGGGATAAGGAATTACAAGGACACTGTTAAACAGTATGAAACTGTAACACGTTTATCAAACCAGGAGATGAGAGAAAGCTCTGACTGGATGGGGCTGAATGCAAAAATGCACCGTAAACCGGATCCCCTGCAGATATTTGTTTCAGGAATAAATGACGACATCGGGCGTTATTCAAATATCAGCACTTTTAACCCGGTTAAGCTAATTCATAGTAATTATTCCGATAACCCGGTTTATGCTGTATTCCGCTTCATCGATTTTACTTTCATTGTTACAATTATTCTTTCTCTCTTTGTAATAATTTTTACCTATGATGCTATAAACGGGGAAAAAGAAAGAGGCACACTTCAGCTTGTTCTTTCAAATGCTGTCCTGCGTAAAGATTATATCATCGGCAAAATAACCGGAATATGGCTCGGCCTTATTGTTCCTCTTTTTATTCCTGTATTACTCAGCATACTCATTGTTTTACTGTACAGGATTCCCTTTGCAGCAGATGGCTGGCTCCGGTTGTTTCTCCTTTTATCAGCTTCCTTCTTATTGTACACATTTTTCATAGTGCTGGGAATTCTTAGTTCAACATTAACGCCGCACAGCAGTACTTCTTTTCTTATCTCTTTAAGTGCATGGATATTATTTGTTTTTATTATTCCACGGGCGGGGATAATGACCGCAGCTCAGATCATTAAAGTCCCCGGTTTTGCCGAGATCCAGGGAAGAGAATCAAGTTTTGAAAAACAGCGCTGGGAAAAAAACATGAATGACGCGCAGGAAAGATGGAAATTCCGTAATGCGGAGATGGCAAAATTTCCGAAGGAGAAGAGGTCTGCTATCCGTAACCAGAAAATGTGGGAATGGATGGAGGAGGAAGATAAAGACAGGAAACAGGTGCAGATTGATATAGATAACTATAATGTTAAACTAACTGAGGATTTCAGGAATAATAAATTGCAGCAGGAGAAACTGGGGTTCATACTATCATCGTTCTCCCCGGTATCAGCTTTCCAGCTCTGTGCCATGAATATAGCCGGAACTGATATAAATTTAAAAAACAGGTATGAGGACCTTCTTACAAAATACCGAACTGATTTCAATAATTATAAGGAAAAGAAACAGAAAGAATCAAAATCCCCCGGCGGTATAAGGATTACTATTGATTCGGAAAGCGGTTTAAAAATTGAAACTTCGCGTGAGAAGGGGACTCTTGATCTTTCCGGTCTCCCTGCACTTCACGATTACAGTTATTCATTCGGGCAGGCATTTCTCTCATCGGTTAAAAGTGGAGGTATTATAATATTCTTTATATTTATTTGTTTAGGCGCTTCTGTCTGGAAATTTATGAGGTTTGATGTCAGATGAGTGCTGTTTATTTGGATTTATTAATGTTTGATTGTTTTACCCAGAGACAATTACCCTGAGGATCGTATTTGGCTACGAAAGTGTCGAATTTACTATTGCCGCTTAATTGGAACGTACCGAATGTTGCTAATCCCTGGAAGCGTCCTGTTATATAACTGTTTCCTCTTGAATCAATAGTAATGCTGTTTCCCCAATTATTATTACTTCCTCCTGCGGGTTTGGCCCAAAGACAGTTTCCGTCTTTATCATATCCGGCGATGAATATCTCAATGCCTCCCAGTCCGGTTAAATGAATTGTGTCGAATACTGCATCACCCTGGAAACTTCCTGTAATATAACTGTTCCCCTTTGAATCAATTGAGATACCACGGGCAAATTCAGCATTGTTGCTGCCGGCCTGATTTGCCCATATACAATTACCATGGGTATCATACTTTGCTATAAATATATCCGCTTTACCAAATCCGGCTAATTGCTTTAATCCAAACTGCGCGGGTTCTTCGAATAATCCCGTAACATAATTGTTCCCGTTTTCATCTGTGACTATTCCATAACCGTAATCCTGATTAGGCCCGCCTGCTTTTTGAGCCCATAAACAGTTTCCGTCAGAATCATATTTTGATATGAATATATCGGATTTGCCAAGGCTGTTTAATTGTGTTTTGCCGAACTTAGCGGGTCCCTGGAAATTTCCGGTGATGTAAATGTTTTTATTACCATCAACGGAAATGCTTAGTCCCGTGCTTGAATTTCCCCCATCATTTTGTGCAGCCCATAAACATTTTCCATGCGTGTCGTACTTAGCTATATATACTTCTTTTGTTCCTATACTTATTAATTGTGTTGACCCGAACGAAGCCGTGTCCTGAAAATATCCGGTGATATAGCTGTTACTTCTTTCATCAATAAAAATACCCAGACAATCATCCTGATTTTTACCACCGGCTTTCTGAGCCCATAGACAATTTCCATCAGGATCGAATTTAGCTAGAAATATATCATCACTCCCGTAACTATTTAATTGATTTGTTCCAAATGATGCAGTTCCTCTGAAGGTCCCTATTATACAAATATTCCCCTCATGATCAACCGAGATACCTTTACCGCAGTCAAAATCAGAACCGCCGGCTTGTTTTACCCATACACAATTTCCTGCGGAATCAAACTTTGTTAGAAAAATATCATAGCTGCCAAAGCTTGTCAGATTTATTGTCCCGAAAGATACTGTCCCCTGGAAATATCCTGTTTCATAACTGTTCCCATTTGCATCAACCGAGATTGAAATTCCCTCAGAACTGTTTTTGCTCCTTGCCCAGGTGTAGTCCTGAGCCGTCAATTCAGTCGAATACAGAAAAAGAAGTGACAAGATTAAAAATAAAATGCATATATAAATTTTCATAAGGATATTAAATTACTTACAAGAAAGTAAAGTTGAAAGTTAAAAAGGATAATGGAATGGAATAAAAACCGATTTTGCATTATTTATTTGATTCTTATCCTATTTTTTTTTATTTACCTGTACGAGTTTTATTCATCAGATATTAATTGTTCAGCAGGCTTTGAATAAGAATTTCAGATTTTGATATTTTTTAATTCATTTTCGTGCTAATATGATTTCTGCATTATTAGGTTTTGCTGCCGGCTCGCTCCACGTTTTAACAGGTCCCGATCATCTGGCCGCTGTTTCCCCGCTTGCAATTGAGAATAAGGATAACGCATCAATTGTTGGTTTCAAATGGGGTTTAGGCCATACCGGAGGAGTTTGCCTTCTTGGATTTCTTGCCCTGGTTTTAAGGGAAATAATGCCGCTGAATTTTATTTCCGGCTACAGTGAAAGAATAATTGGGATAATTTTAATAGGAATTGGATTGTGGGGGATAAAGAAAGCATATTTTAACAAAATTCATGTTCATTACCATGAGCACGACGGGCATAGACATATTCATTTTCACTCGCATGGAAAAGAAACGTCACCTGAAAGCCCTAATACCCACTCCCATACACACACAGCTTTTGCAGTCGGTATAATGCATGGATTTGCCGGGACTTCGCATATTTTCGGTATACTTCCTGCTCTGGCGTTTACTTCAAGGATTGATGCCGTTTTCTATTTGTTGTCTTTTGGAGTCGGAACTGTAGCAGCCATGACAATATTTGCCTCTATAATCGGATACATTTCAAAAAAGCTTGAAGTCAAAGGTACTTTAATTATTCAAAGAATGCTGGCCAGCTTCAGTACTGCAGCAATTTTTATCGGATTTTACTGGATATTATTCTGATGCATGAACTCTCTATGGCTTACGAAATAAACAGAATTGTTGACGAGTCCGTTAACGCTGACCAGAAAAAATTTGTTAAATCAGTCAGGGTCCGGATAGGTAAACTTCAGAATATTCTGCCCGATTCACTCAATTTCTGTTTTGAAGCCGTTAACTCTACCTGCGGCACAATGGGACCGAAACTGGAAATTGAACAGGTTCCCATTACCGCAGAGTGTAATAAATGCGGGTCGGTGAATGAAATTGAAGGGTTCGTATTCAGATGTATTCGCTGCGGCAGCTCCGATATTAAAGTGATAACCGGAAATGAATTATCGGTGATAGAAATTGAACTATTTGAAGAAGAGGATAAGGAGATGTAAAAATGAGTTTGATTACAGTTGAACGGAAAGTCCTTGAAAAAAATGATGCCATTGCAGCAAAAATAAGAGAAGGTCTCAAAGACAAAAACATTTTCTCTTTTAATATTCTGAGTTCTCCCGGATCAGGGAAGACAAGTCTGGTGGAAAAAACAATTGAGTACCTGAAAGACAGAATTAAGATTGCAGTTATTGAAGGTGA
>Ga0182027_10012700_pt1 | contig 11811 bp, 10 predicted proteins | sample 712E1DmetaG_FD_121300 | JGI IMG/M metagenome (GOLD analysis project Ga0182027, IMG submission 121300) | Permafrost microbial communities from Stordalen Mire, Sweden - 712E1D metaG (Illumina Assembly) | ecosystem: Environmental > Terrestrial > Soil > Wetlands > Permafrost | place: Sweden...
TATACTAAACCATGATATTGTCTGATTGTTGCTGGTATTTTTATAATTAGAATCTTTAACATTAATATCAATTGCAATTATACTAAGCGGAAGATTGTATCTAAACCCGATTGCCGGGGTATAAATAAAATCTGAAGTGGAACTAGAGTTCGGTAAAGTTGAGTTTGAATAAACAACACCGGCTTCAATGCCTATATAAGGTTCAAAACCAAGACCGGGAATATTAATGAACAGTTTAGGCCCTAACGTAACGGGGATTGAATAAATAATTATATTACTGTTGGACGGACCTGGATGCAATGTGTAAGGCCAATTATCATACCCTGCAGATAGTGCGATTTCAACAGGTGTTAGTGGAACCGAATAACCGGCTGAAGCTGATAACCCATAACCATTACTTACAGTATTACTAAAATTTCCGATTGGTATTTCTACCCCCGCATTTAAAGTAAGACTAACCTGAGAGTACGATGTGCTAAAATTAACTAAAACGAAAGCAACTAAAATGACCGGGAATATTTTTTTCATAAGACTTTCCCTTAATAATATTTGTTAATGTATTTTTCCTATAATATACGTTATAAGAAGTTAAACTACTGAATAATTTCAACCGCCTGTTTAAACTACTTAAAGAGCAATTTTATTAATAGAATTAATCAATTGAAAGATTTAATAAATACGAGGGAAGATAATCTTAGGATAGGTATCAAATCCAATTTATTCTGAAATCAAAAATTCCCGAACTATATTTTGTGCATCAATATAAACTTAGTGATTAAAAATTAAAGTTTCAAAATCGATATGGAAAGATCGGAACGACGACACAAAACATTCCAATGTTTTTCAGCTGCCTATTGCGTTCTGATGAAAAGGTAACTGATTCTATAATAAGGCGTAATAAAAAACTGACCTAATGTCACCACTGGCTGAAGGTAACACTTCTTTAAGTTCCCCTCATACACTCTGACCCTGAAACCGCGATCAGGTAATTTCCTGACACGAATTCAAGTTAATAATTTTTTTAGGGGGTAGTTTTTTTAGTCCTTATAGGCCGAAGCAGGAAACATAACCTGAATGTTTTGTTTTGCTATCTTATAGCGTATTCAAAAAACAAAACAATACATGCAACACAATTTTTTTCAGAAAAACTATATTAATTCAGTTTTATTTTAAAAACCAACTTTTAACGGGTTAATCTTTCTGAAAAGTGAACATATAACTGACCCGAATTACTTTACAACTCGCCATTATTCTCATAAAAATATGGTTCGGATGCTACTTGCAGAATTAATCTGTATTTGTTGAATTAGTAATCTCTAATAACTAAATATTATCTGGAACGCATATCTCTGTACCATTGAATCTCTGAATATAAGCCCGCTGTCACTGCTATTAAAAAGACCGGTTGGTACTATTCGATAGTCCAAAAAATTATACGGATTTATAAAAAATGCAAAACCAAGAGTAGACCTTCCGAAATCAAAGTAAATAGAAGGTCTTATAGAAAAAGGGATGATTGAGATAATCCCCATTCCATTTTGATTAAACACACCTTGGTCTAAAATGCCCACAGCACCGCCAAGATCGATTAAGCCTAATTGTAATCTAGGAACAATCGCAATACCGTTCTGAAGAATCAAAGTATAATCAATAGCAATATCCATTGAGAAAAAATCAATAGTAGCAGTATAATATTTAAGATTTGTCGAACTGTAATTTGTAACGATTGAATCAGTTGTTCCCGAACCGATACCTGCACCGATTCTAAAAGCACCACGCAATGAGATATTCACCTCATTGCTGGAATTGACTAGTATTGAGGCTAAATTGGCTATTCCATATTCACGAGAATACATTATTCCATCCTGCCTGAATTGGTAACCTCCTCTATAATCAGGAAGTGTCAAATATGTTGTTAAATAATCGAACGTTGACTGAGCATTTTTTCTGGAATATACTTCATAATTTCCCCAGGCACTTGTCTGTCCGAAATTAATTGAATTAAGTTCAATAAATAATAGTAATATAAAAATGAATTTAACAGGATAAGATTTATTCATTTAATCACTCCTTTAATAATTATGAATAAAATTTTTGCATTGACTTATTTATGAATAAAAATAAAAGTACCTCCACCTTCATCTCCTGCCTGAGAAATAACACCGTATTGAGGAGTTTGATTAGTGGGACTGTTATTTATAACAGCGTCTTTAATATTATAGTACAAATTTTCAGCGGGCATATATTGATTTTTATTTTCAGTTAGTCTTTGAATTAAATAGCTTATGAAAACACTTTCGTCGGGTACAGCTGTTAAGGTACCGCTGGTCATGGCAGAGCGGCTGGGTGTATCATACATCTTCTTTATAGATATTGGAGCATTTATTAATACCTCCCTTGACTTAAATATTGCGCCGCCAAAGCATGCGTCGGCAATAAGTAGTGTATGCTTCGATTTTATGCCCCTAATATAATCGCGTATATTTCCATTAGACAGCCATTCAGATTTATCATTGGACGTAGCATTACTAGGCAACCAAAATCCTTCCTCCTGATCAGCTTCCCATACTCCGTGTCCGGCATAAAAAATAAGAAGATTATCGACATTAGTTACTTTTTTTGAAAGGTTATCAAGTGTCTTAATTATTTTTGCCCGGTCAGGATTTTCAAGTAATATTACATCTGACTTATTAAATGTGTAATAATCTAGAAGTGTCTTTTCCAATTTTTTTGCGTCTTTAACCGGAAATTCGAGATCAGGGATATTGATATCATGGTAGTTTTGATTTGCAATAATTAAAGCATAATATTTACCGGTTATTACACTATCCTGTAATGAAATTTTATCGTTCTCTACTATAAATGTTTTGAGAGAAACATTTCCAAATTTATCAATAGCCTTAAAATGTAGTTCTCCCGGAAAAGTGTTAAAACTTAGGATAAATTCGTTTTTAGAATTTAGAGAAATGGAACTATCATTAACCCAGGCTCCGTATAACGGGGAATCATCATAAATATTACCATGAATTTTTATTGAGTCGCTTTTCTCGGAAGCACGTACAACATTTATCCCCCGTCCTGTGATAGATGAATCGATATTGATTGTTGGAGGTGTAATATCAGCATCTTTGTCTTGAAATATTTTTACTTCCTTTTTTGTTATATTACCTTGCTTATCAGCAGCCGTAATAACAATATCATTAAGTCCATGTTTTAAATTGACGTATGCAATAAATTTATCATTATTATAAGAGTCCGGAGGTATTTCGTTAATTAAAAGCCGTTCTACCTTAACATTATCAGTGGCTTTACCCTCAATTATTGCAGTACTGTCTCGTTGGTAAACAGGAAGTCCATTTATAATGTTCGGTAAAGGTAGAGAAATAGTCAATTCAGGGGGTATAGTATCCGGCGGAGCAAACTGTAAATTTAGCGATGTTCTGTTACTTTTTATATTAAATGTTTGAGCCATTCCTGCCTGGAAGATTAACAATATCAAATTGATGAAGATAATCTTTTTCATTTCAATAACCTTTTAATTAATTAATTTATTAACCACCAAACACAATCTTAAAGTATACCTGAAAATAAGTTCAAAATAAAACTTTAATCTTTCACAGAACGAGCAACTCTGAATCCTATGTCCATGCGTTGACCGTAGGGATAATAAAAGCTTCTAACGGTAGTTCTTATCCCGAAAGCAGAATTAAACCAGGAGCCTCCTCTTATAACTTTATATTTCCCAAGCCAAGGACCTGTGGGTCCGTCAAATTTGCTCACCATATAGTAATTGCTTTGATACCAATCCTGGCACCATTCCCAAACGTTTCCGCTCATGTCAAATAAACCCAATGCGTTAGGGTTATAATTTCCTACTCTGACAGTAGCGCTGTCTTTACTTCCTTCCAACGAAGAATTATTAGAAATTATTTCAACACCATTAAAATTTATATCCGCATGCACAGCCGCATTCTTTCCATCACCGAATTTAATTTTTTTACCCATTTCTCTTGCGGCATATTCCCATTCCGCTTCAGTAGGCAGTCTATAATTATAATACAGGCAAAATTCATATGCGCCATACCAGGTTATACCTACAACCGGGTTATATTCTTTACCGGGCTGAACTTCCCATACAAATAAGTCTTTTATAAGGCCATTCTTAGATGCATAAATCATCGGCTCATTTTTATATTCACCGGAAATTATATAATCTGCCCCGTATTCTGCCAGAAACTTTGCGAACTGAACATTCGTAATTTCATATGCGCCGATTTCAAAATTTTCAAGCTTAACATCATGAGTATAAGTTTCATCGGTTTTTCCTTCTCCAAATGTATCTCCCATAATAAAAATTCCTCCTTTTACAGGGACCAGCTCTATATTTTCACCTCCAACAACACTGGCTGAAACATTGAAGACAAAGTTATTACCGATAAGCTGGATGCTATCCTTAAGAGGCAGCCAATAAATTGTTTTATTTGAGCCTGTCTCTACTCTTATTCCTATATCTCCCCACATCGATTTAGGAATTATTGAAAATATATTACCGCCGTCATCTGAAACCGTCAAGGTTATTTTTAACAGATCATCCGGTCTTCCCCCAATTATATCATAAAAAATTTTTACGGTATCATTACTTTGAAATACCTTTATGTTTTGAATAGCCTGCGAATAACTGTTTGATAAGGATATGGAAATTAATATAGAAAGAAATAGAAATAATCTATCCGTTCTACACAGTAATTTTAGATATTTTAACATTTCTATCCTTTTAATGTTTTATAATAGGTTTAATACTTAATTAACTTTTTTTAAGGTGAATAAATCAGAAATTATCTTTTATTTATATGAATAATTTCAACTAACAGCGCTACCATATTAGTATTCCCGCCTTGGGAGGTAAAATGTATTTCACCCGAGCTTTCCAAGTTTAAATTTATATCTTTTTTATTGACAAGCTTTTCACCCAGTACATTTTGTATCCGATCATAAAAATTTCCATTCGAGTATTCAATATTTTTTGAAATTGAATCAATATCTAATTTTACAGGCGAGTATAAAAAGAGGAAATATGTCTTCCCTAAGGTTGTATCAAGTTGAAAATTATAACCCTCACCGGGTAATGCAATATTATTTTGTTTATAAGGAAGATATGGATTTATATTATTGTTAAACGGGAAGATTATCTGGCATTTAAAAGTAAGATCAGAACCTATTGCATATACATAGGCAGGCTCATTATTAGATAAAGTAAGATTAAACCGCGTTCCTGATAAAAGCGGTTCTTCTGTTTGAAAATAATTCTCTTTGGTAATCAACTTCACAGGCTCACCCGAAATTAATTTGAATGAAATTGCTCCTGATAATCCGGTATTTTCTTCCTCTTGCTTTTCAGGCGGGATTTCTTCTGCAGCCCAAACACAAAAATGATTAAAGTCGGGATATTTAATCCATGTAAATCCGTTATTCCCCCAATTTTTCCCCCAACTGTTTATCACTTCAAAAGCGCCTCCGTATTTTTCATCATCGTAGCCTATAACTGCTAAAGCATGGCCGCCATAGTCTTTTAGATATTCAATGCTGTCCGGTTTCCATACATCTCCGGCGTTATAGAATGAGTCGGGGCAATTAATTGCAATAACTACAGGATTTTTCTCGAAAAGGCTTTTCTTTACATAAATTGTCTTATTCTTAAAATTACCATAGGCTATCGTTCTGTATTCTTTTATTTTATATCTTGATGCAAGCGGCTTATATTGATCTTTAACTTCCAGATTACAATTGTAAGAAAAGTCTGTAAACTTTAAAACGCCTTCATTTTTTAATAATTCAAGGCCTTGAACAATGCTTGTGCCTGAGTTGCATCCCGGCTGTGTTCTAATTTGATTATAAATATATGAAGGAGAAAAAACGTTTTTATCGATTTCCGGTTTGCTCCAGCCATTTTGAATTGCAGCTACCATGGTTCTTACTGAATATGCCAGAGCCCAACCTGCACATGTAGAAAGAGTTCCCTGATCACCGGGTGTGGGCGCATAATTACGAAGGGATACGCGGGAAGGTAAATTAATTAAATCCCTGCTTAGCAGTGCCGGAGCTCTTGGACAATTAACGAAAATGGAATCATCCAGTAAAGCGCCTGTACCATGTTCCTGAGAATAACCTGTTATATATATAAAACAGGTTATAAGGACTAATAGTTTTTGCATATACTAAAAAGTTTTTAACTTTTAATTCGTCTATCCCTGCTATCCTCTATAAAGCGAAAATGTGGGTTATATCATAAGGTTAATTTATAGACTTGACTTAATATAAAGAAAAAATTAAAGAAATGTACTATTTAGATAAATTATTCTAAATTTACTTATAATTTCCATTTCTTATATATTTTACCCGGAAGAGGTATAAATTTTTTTTTCTTGACAAAACCTCATAGCCGGAAACCGGAAGGAAGAAATCAAATGAGCAAAGTTGTAATGAACCTAATAATAATTATTTTCGCAGCCTTCATTTGCAATATACCAGCCCAGACTGATTCATTTACTATTTTGGCAGTTCAGGGGAAAGTACTATTGTCGAAAAATAAACCGGTTATGTGGAGCAATTTAAAAATTGGAGATAGATTTTCTGGAGATTCTAAAATAAAATTAAGTAAAGATTCATATGCAGGTATGATTTATTCTAATGGAACATCAATTGAACTGCATCAACCGGGTATTTATGATTGCAGCACATTAAAATCTTTAACGCTCAACACCCAAATATCATCAAATAAAAAGTTTATGGATTTTGTGCTGAAAGAACTGTCAAAAAAAATTGATAACCCTTTAGAAATGAAGGTTACAGGCGCCGTTGTTAGAGGAAGAATAAATTACATAGCTGCCGGAATGCCATTTAACACTTGTATTATAGATCCCATAGTTAATTTTAAATGGTATCCCGATGAAAGGACTGATTATTATAACTTTAAAATACTTGACGGTGAAAATCGAACACTTTATATAAAAAAATTGCAGGATACCTCCATTACAATTAATATTAATTTATTTAATAATCCCGGCAATTCCTGCTTTAAGTGGATTGTTTCTAATTACGAAAAACTTGAAATATCCTCTGATACAAATTATATAATTAAATTTACTCAATTACAAACAGAAGCTATAAAAGATTCGGTTGAACAATTAAATGAAATACTAGGGAAAGAACAATCGGCGCTTAACCAGATAATTTTAGCTGAATTTTATCAAAGGAATAATCTTAATATTGATGCGCTTAATGGGTATAAAAAGGCTGTAAGTTTAGCGCCAAAAGTAAAAATTTACTCTGCTATGTTCAAAGAATTTTTAAATAAGGTTGATTTAACCCGAATTTATTAGTTTGGTCCCCAATAAAATAGCATAAAAGGAATGATATACCCGCCTAGTCGGGCAGGCCTGTCCGCCGCCAGGCGGATTTATAATAAATGACAACCCCATAAAATCTATAAAATCCCGCAGGGATGGATGCCCAGGAAAGATGATATAGAATTTAGTTTACTTTCTTATATAGTCTTTCCAGATACGATAGCCTGCTAACATAAAAGCGCCGGAAAAATTGAAATAGCCCATTATATTTTGAAACTCTGTCGGTTTTGATTGTAAATAGATATTATTAAGATAATTCAAAAATTCTTTTTTATTTTCCGAAAACGTGTATTCTATAGGCGATGTTAATGATAATGCAGGTAAAGATAATTCATCATTATTAAAAGAGGTAGTGTCGTTAAATGGGAAATGCAGTCTTAAAAAAAATATATCTTCCGGTGTAAATAATTTATTTTCTTTAATCAGGTCGCTATGCATTATATTAAATTTAGTAACTGTATCCTGGTTCTGATAAATAGTATTGTCCGGTTTAATTTGTCCGGTACCGGATGAATCAGCAGGTAATACCTGGCAATTAAGTCCTTCTGCAATTAAACAAAAATAAATAACCAACAATAAACGATTCATTTCAAGCTTCCCTCCATTTCTTGAATTAATGTTTTATTAATTCAATATGTATTAATATACAAACTATACCGTTAAAAATTTTGATTTCCGAATACATTAAATTTGTAGTAACAAACAAATTATTTATTCATGTTACGCAAAAGATATTTAAAATAACCCCGCCGCCTGCATGCCAGCAGGCAGCTTAATAATTCCCTTTTATTAAAAAAAATATTGTAATAATATTGTACATAATATATTCAGGTTTTATTATAAATGTTTAAATATACTTTACTCTTTTTTTTATCTTTAATAATATTTTCAACAATTAATGCACAGCAATTAAGCAGCAGTAAACTGGATTCATTGTATTACTCTGTAGTTAAGATTAAAAGACCTGACTTGTTAAGAAACAAAATACCGGCTGTTAGTGCGGCTGCTGCTCATATAAAGAGTGCGACAGGTTTGTTTAACGCCGTAAGAATGCAGTTGCAGTTTTTTAATAGTCAGCAGAAAAGCGTATTACAAAGCATCCTTCAGGGACCTGTCACGGATACAAGCTTTGTTTCACCGGGAGGTTTTTTTAGAATATTTTATGATAACAAAGAAGAAGCGGATACCCCGACCTACAGTATTGACTCGCTGGCTTTAGCATTGGATTCAGTCTATAATTATGAGGTGAACTATATCGGCTTTCCTCCTCCGCCTTTTTCGGATGGCGACAACAAGTATGATGTTTATGTACAAGCTTTAGGATATGTTTACAGCTATACTACGCCTGAAACCGAAACTCCTGCGGGATCAGGCAAGTACACGTCATATATTGAGATTAATAATGATTATACAGATTTCTATACAACCGGAATTAATGCGGTAAGAGTTTCCTGCGCTCATGAATTTGACCATGCAATTAATTTAGGGAATTATGTTAACCGGTATTTTGCAGGCGATGAATTCTTCTATGAGCTTTCGGCTACAGCTATGGAGCATTTTGTTTTTGCCACTATTAAAGACTACCTGCAATACCTGCCGTCATATTTTGACAATACTTCAAACAGTATGGCTGTTAACGGAACATTGCAGGAATTCGGTTTGGGTATATGGAATATATATCTAAAGGACCGTTTCGGGTTTGATATAATCAAAAAAGAATGGGAGCTAATGCCAACGGAGGTAGCTATGGATTGTATAAACGATGCAGTCCAGGATTACGGTTCATCTTTAGGAGCAGAGTTAAATAACTTTGCCGTATGGATGTATTTTACTAATTACAGAACCATCCCGGGAAAATATTTTGAAGATGCATCTTACTATCCTCTTGTCCTGCCTTTATCTACTTTAAATTTTAATTCCGGCTTATCATTCCAATTAGAGAGCGGGGTATCATCAAATAGTTTTGTCACAATAATAAACCCGGTTTCTCTTGATACCCTGGTTATTATTATAACAAATTCCGATGTTCAGGACGCAATAGCTAATACGGATTCACTTTATCCTTTTAAAGTTAGCTTATATAATTCTGATGTTAGCGGAACTACAAAGATAACCAATAATTACTTTATCAATTTTTCTGCCGTTAACAGCACATTTTGGACGAATGGTGAAATCCTCAATAATGCAGTTATTCAATCCGGGCAGAGTTTAGCAGGCTCCATAAATTATCCGTTCCCTTCTCCTTTCAACTATTTAAAAAATGCTTTTATATATATTCCTATTAATCCGGTAAACAATATCGGCATTCAATTTAATGTTTACACGATTGCCATGAAATTAGTTTATTCTTCTAATCAGCCGTTTAATTATTTCAACGGTCTAAAGGTTATAAAATGGAACGGGCGAAATTCAGATAATAACAAACTCCCAACCGGAGTATATATTTATACTGCTAAAACCGGGGACAACCTGGCAAAGGGGAAATTAGTTATCTTTAATCAGTAATTTTGTAGATACGAGGCATGCCCCGTCTCAAAACTTTAAACATACAAGGTTTAGGATTCTCACCGTTTTGACTCGGCTCTTTCTCGACTTGATGGTCGTTTGACTTACAAGAAGTTGATAGAAGATTGACGTTTTTTATAATACAAGTTATTATTAAATTAAGTATAGTATCGTGAATCTCTTTTACATCCTGACTATCAACGTCATCATTTAGGTATTTGCTTATTTCCCAACTTATAAATTTATTTAAGGAGTCTTTCGTGGGTATAGATGGGAAGAATGGTTCGGTTACAATTGCTTGGGGGCAATTATTATCGATGGTCGGATTAATATCGGTAAATTTTGTTTCTCTGGAATATTCAATGATAAATGCCGTATCGAAGTTAACATCAACAGATTTGAATATTACAGTTCGTTTATTGTCTGGCGATTCATTCACTATTTTGTTAAAAAAACTCACAAGAATAATCCATTATAAATTTGATGATGAAATAATTAAATCTTTCAAAGAGGTATATAATTCATTAGATACAGTTGGCAAAAAGAGAAATAAATATATACATTCGAAATACTATATTGATAAAAACAAAAACATATTTAGATTTAAGATTAATCCCAATTCTGAAACATCAGTAGTCGAAATAGAAAAAGAAGAACTAAAAACTATAGCAAATCTTTCCACTGAAATTAAAGAAGCGGAAAAACAATTATTATTATTTGTTGACGAAATCATATTAAAATTTCCACAATATTTTAAGGATACAAATGGAAACAACCAAAACGAAACCGAACAAAAAAACAACCAAGAAAAAACTTGAAAAGCCGCTCAAGCTTAATATGAGTTTTGATGAAGCTATTAAGAAAATCATAAATGTAAAAGTCCCTAAAAAGGAATAAAGGAAATTTTTTATGCCTAATCTTGAAGGCCTTAAAAAGCTTTGGGATGATTTTGAAGCACAAAAACAGCCGACTATAGAAGGTATGCGTGAATTATTCATACAAATTGTTAAATTACAAACTCGTGTTTTGGCACTTGATGAAATACTCATTTCTTTCCTCGCTGAAGCAAAGGGTGTAGAAACAAAAGAAATCTTTGATGAATTAGATAAAAAATACGACGAATGGTGGAAAACCCTTTCGGCTTTTTATCCGAATATTTTATAATCCAACCACTTTTAATATATCTTTCGGCAAGTTCATTTTTTAAGTTAGTCATTGTATATCTCCCTTTCCCTATATTCATGAGAGTAAAAATATGAAATTAATTTTTCCCAAAAACCCGTTTTATTTACCAGACTTTTATGATTTGTGGTTGTCATGTATATACGTCCCTCTAGGGAGGGGTATCGGGGGTGGGTGAAGCGATTATATTTAGAAAACCTCTGCAATTGTCTTTATCCATACATCGTAAAATGGGTAATATTGGAAGTATAACAAATGGTAGTTAGTATAACAATGATGTTATTGAATCATGCATTTTTGAATTATACCGTTTTGTTTATTAACTTGACTGTGATTGAATAATTTTATAGATTTATTTTGTTAAGGTTATCATGCTTTAATTTTCATAAAGGTATGGCAGCCGTTATAGGGAAAAAATAGGTGAGCAATGCAGGGAATTTTTAATACAGGGACTTACAATTTATCCTCATAATTGGTTTCATTAAATTAATTTATTTTATAAATTATCTTCGTAGCCTGAATACAAGCTTTGACGAAGAGTTTTAATTATGAAAATATTTTATTTATTAGTATCGGTATTATCACTTTTACTTATAGGCTGCTCATCAACTTATAAAGTTAGTGATTTCCCTTCAAAAGATAAATTCTATGAGGACTTTAATAATTTTGCTTCTATCAGAAATATGGATGTAACCTTAAAGAATGACAGCACTTTTAA
>Ga0182027_10012701_pt1 | contig 11810 bp, 10 predicted proteins | sample 712E1DmetaG_FD_121300 | JGI IMG/M metagenome (GOLD analysis project Ga0182027, IMG submission 121300) | Permafrost microbial communities from Stordalen Mire, Sweden - 712E1D metaG (Illumina Assembly) | ecosystem: Environmental > Terrestrial > Soil > Wetlands > Permafrost | place: Sweden...
GAACTTGAAAGGCGAAGACGTGGACTGGCAGAACGGCACGGTGAGTTTTATGAGAAAAAAGACCGGCGTGCCCGTCATCGTCCACTTGGGAGCAGAGGCATTGAACCTGTTCAAAGACCTGCCCGCCGAAGGCGTGTTGTTTCCGTATCTTTCGAGCGTGCGGGCGAACGACCGGGCCACGGAATTTAGATCACGTTGCCGGCAGCTTGGCATTAACGGCGTGACGTTGCACAGCTACCGTTACGCCTGGGCGGAACGGGCTAAAACCGTTGGCTACCCGGAACGCTTCGCGCAGGAGGCTTTGGGCCACAATAGCAAGGCGGTGCATCGCGCCTATGCGAAGCGGGCGCTGATGAAAATTCCATCACTGGAGGATTACGAACAGCGGGCAGCGGCGGCATAAGCCGAATTCGTAGGAGCTTATTTCATTGCCTCGTCAATCTCCTCTTGAGACAGGCATCCTATAGATTTCATTTGCCGCAGCATTTGCAGAACCTGTCTCTTATGAAGGACTGGTGGCCCCCCAGGGCCATAACCAAGCTTCAGCTTACCACCGCTTGACTTTGTGTCCTTATAGTATGCGAACCAAATGTCGTTCACAGGCTCGTCTGGCTTATAGCTAACGAGATAAACAAAAGGTTGGTATGTGTCGTCTTCGATTCCTAATGTGATTATGCCTCTGAGAAATGGTTCCCATGTTTCGCCTTCCTCTTGGAGGTCGAAGTGTTTTTCAATGTAACCATGTTCCCCGCACTGGCAAAGAAACCATCCGTTACTATCCCTGTGATTCTTGATAAGATCAACAATATTTACCGCCCCCGTTTCTTTTCCGCATTTATTGCATTTGATTATGAATGGCATTTTTTTATGAAAACGAACTTGTGAATTACTGTCAAGAATTACACTAAAGTAAATAATTTCAAAACCTCCTGCCCCGCCGACCCTTCGTCTCACGCCAGTTCTATCGGTGAAGAATCACCGTTTGGCGAACCATCCGCCAGACGCTTTTCCTTCGCCTCATTCCGTTTCTGCCAATGCTGATTCAACGCATTTGTGACCTTCGCCAGCCTATCCTGTTAGGCGACTTCGGATGTTTAGAACGGAACGTCATTTGAATCGTCAGCCGGTTCTGGTGCCGGCCGTCGAAGCATAAACTTATCTTCATTGCGTTCGATCCAATCCCAGCCTTTGTCCGTGATTACAATCTGCTGATAATTCCAGCCTTCTTCGTCTGTCGCCGGGAGCAACTCAATCAAATGCTTGCTGCGGAGCCGCTGGACGCCTATGGAAAATCCGACTGATGTAAATCCAGCACGCTCTGCATCTCGCTTTGCGGCGTGTGCGGCGACGCCCTCGCCCGGCAGAATGACACTACCAGCGACGGTCGCTATAACAGCAAGCTCCGGCTGGCTAAGTCCCTGCACTGTTGCAACCTGTTCGGAAGCTTCGATGACACGCAACGCTTCTGTCCGCGTGATGAGTGCCTTGACACGGTTCGTAATCTCTGACTTGAGCTTTACGAAATCGCTCGGTGAGTGTGCTTTATACTCAATGATTGTCCGGTGCTGAATGTCGAAGGGATACTTCTTTCCGATGCGCTCGTCAGAGCAGACCATCACCACGGGACGACTAGCGGCGAAAGCGAAGCCAAGTTCATACCAGACGTTCACATTGTCGGTTGTGATGTCAGCAAGACACACGGCAGCACCACGGATTCCGCTCTCAATGGCGTCAATAGGAACTTCCACCGAAGGGTCTTTATCTACGCGATAGGGGTCGAGGCCAGCGTCCCGAATGGCCGGCGAATAAATCTCCTCGAATCGCTTATCGAATTTGTCGGCGTCGAATGGTTGGATTACGAAACATGTTGGCATAAAGCTGTCAAGTGGCCTAGCCACCCGCTGCCATTGGCGCACCGACAGGCGAAGAATACTTGTTTGGCAAACCATCCGCCAGAAAGTTTTTCTTGGCGGCATTTCGTTTTTGCCAGTGCTGGTTCAGCGCATTCGTCACCTTGGCCAGCCACATTCGGTCTTGAACCTGTTCCAGCAATTCCGACGCGGCAAAAAACTTCACGTTGTATGGCGACGGATTGCCCAACGGTTTGAGCAGTCGCGCCGCCACCAAAATCGGCACATCATGCGGCTGGCAATTCAGCACCCACGCCGCCTGCTCCGCCGTCAGGCGGGCTGGCAACTGGTTCAGCAGCCGCAAAAATTGATGCTGTTCCTCTCTCATTCCAGTTTGAATTGCTTGAACACCGGATGCCGCTGGCCGAGCAGATTGACGCCCCACCAGGTGTTTTCCTTCGTGACATACTTGGCGCAATAATCGGCCACATCATCCCGGCTGTTCACCGGCTCGATCCGCGCCCGGCCGTAACGGTGAAACCATTTGTCCCAAATCTCCGTTCGCCGCATATTTTTGCAGTCGCACCACAACGCATGGACATGGTAGCCATCCCGCCCCGGATTCTGTTCCAGCGCGTAGAAATACGAAACGCCCCGCATCTCCGTGCGCATGAATTTTTCGTAACACCGTTGCGCGGACCAGATGGATGCTTCCCACGCGAACGTCATGTGCGAAATGACCTGCCACGGTGCCAGGCCGTGAACCCAATCGCCCATCTCCACGTTCATCTGCGCCACTTTCAGCCGCAAATCCGGCTCAATATTTCGTGCATTGTTCATTTTTCACCATTTGCTTTCCGCGTCTGGACACACCTCTCGGACAAGGATGGGTTGCAGGCGGCGCGCGCTCCGCGCGCATCCGCCTGCAATCCCTTCCCTTGGGGTCGCCATGCGTGACCACAATACGAACTACTCCAAGGGCAGCACTGAACCGGCACGGATGATGACGCCGTTCTTGGCGTCAAACCCGTTCGGCTCCATCGAATCGAACTCGATCACCAATTTCTGCCCGTCCTTGAACTGGCACGGACATTCCTTGGCGGCCTGCTCGACCGTCTGGACACTGCGCGGACACCACACTTGAACGGTGGGTGCCTTCCCGTCGGCACATTGAACTTCGTAAAGGTTCACGATGCCGACGACCTTTTTGGCCTTGTTGCTGACTTCCTTGTAGTGATGCGCTACAAACTTGGCGAGAACCACGCGGCGGCCCGCCAGGAAGCTTTCGACTGCTTGTTCTTTTTTCATTTTGTTCCTATTGGCTTACTGCGCGACAGGGACGCCACGACCTTCGCCGCCGGACTTACCGGCGATCTGTCCTTGACTGGCTCCATTCCCGCTGGACGGGCGGGCGGAGTTTGGGCAGGAGCGGCGGTTGCCGCTGGCTGGACGCCCAGGTAGCGATTCAATTCGGCCTGGGTAATCCGCTTGTGGCGGAGACCGGGCAGCGCCCGCAGGTGGCCGCGCTTGATCAGGTTGAGAACAGTTTTATAGTCCACGCCCAACAAAACCGCGACCGCCCCTGCGGTATGAATTTTTACAACGTCACTCATGCTTTTGGGCGTGGCGGCGGCGTGACCACATGGACACGCCACCGCACACGCGTTTTCAGCGCGGTGAGTTCAGGGAAACCGATTTGGCAGAAGCACACAGCCCAACCATTGAAACAATGGTCGGGCTGGAGAGAAGACCGTCTTTTTGGTAGTTAAATTTTTATGGCGAGACTTTAATAAATTTGTTTAGGCGCGGATTTTTATTCATTCAATTTTTTGGCCCTTTTTTTGATTTTAGATTTTAATTTTTATTTCGGGCATTTTTTTATCGTTCACATTACCGCTTATAGATTCGTAATGGTGTCTCTTGTTCGTTTATTTTTTTTGAGTCACGGTTGACTCTCACAAACAAGTTTCAAAGAACAAACCACGCCGGAGGAAATTCATCCTCCACTTGATCAGACACCGGAGATGCAAAATAGTTTCAAAAAAGTTTTAGAAACCATCATTTTTATTGGCTTTTTTCCATTTGGTTCCATTTGAAGTAATTTGCGGGGTGGTCGTGACCAAACTTCGCCGCCTGCATTCCGCGTCAACCTGGCCTCCGTTCCGCCGTGTGCTCGTTCCGTCGCGTCAAAATCCACCCGGCCCCCGCGCCAGACTTTCGGCCAACGGACAGGAACCGTCAGCCAAAAGACTGGCTTGCCCCAGAATACCCTCGCGACCGGACTCCGCCACCGCTGCACTGCGCCCAGTTTGCCGCTCCATTCCGCCGGCAAAGTTTCGTCACTCCGGGGAATTCATCAGCGCGACCAAAGCGGCTTTGGATTCTCCGCTGTGCTGGCTCCGAACCCAAACCCGCTTTCGTCACGAAGGGCTGGCGCACCCACCACCCACCTTGCGTTGAACTACGTTCGCACTCATCACCAGTGGCTCGATTTAGAGCCTCTGGCCTGGCATCCGATGCGGATGCTTTTAGCACGGACGCCCCACCCCTTAACTTTTCATAAGGTTTTTTGGCAATGCACCGGCCAACATGAAATCTCAGGTTGAAATGCGTTGATGGATTCAACGCCACTCAACACCAGTGGCAGCGACAGCACCGCGCAAAATCTTAATCGCCATCCGGCTTTGGCGCAGCCAGCGTAGTCACAGGTGGAGGCCGGAGGCACAACCTTGACGACGCGCAGTGAGCCATAAAATGAAAAGGCGATTCGCGCGGCGACGGGCTGCTAAAAGGCGGCAAATTGCGGCAAATTGCGACAATTTTTCATGTCCAAAGGCGACAAATTGCGACAAATTCCTTGCCGCCTTTTGTCGCTTTTTGTCGCCCAAGTGCGGCTGCGCCATTTTGACCTCTACCGACGTAAGGGGATGGTGTCTTTGAATTTTTGCCAGCGGATGCAGGCAAGATGAGCGCGAGAAATTCGCGTCGAACGGATGTTCGGGAATGTTCCCGGCAGTCCTTCTAAACGCATCGGCGAAGATGTCGTGCGCGCGAATTGAATGTTCCATTGTGTGTCGCCGGGCAGCGTATCAAGATATTCCTCGCCCTGTTCCCTCTGCGGTCCATCTTGACACGCCACCCGGCTCCGGGGCTTTTGCTGTTTAGGTCGGCACGCACGAAAACATTTATTGCAGAGAATTATGGTTTCTGCTTTCCGTTTGTCTGTAAAATTTGTAGATGTCAGTCATGCCATCCCGGCCGGGTGCAAATCAATTCAATGATTCATTGCGCGAATTTGCGCAAGACATCAAACGCAACTTCCGTTCTCGCATCCCGGCGCAACCGGAAGACCAGCTCAAGCCGGGCGTGCAAAAAATCATTCAGGCAGCGGCTCGGCAAATCCAAACACGAACAGAAGCACACGCCGATGACGTGGACGGGCGACCTGACATCGGCGTAGCTTCGAATCGCTTGCTTTGCGGCTTTGTGGAGTTGAAAGCTCCGGGCAAAGGCGCGCGTCCGCAACGATTCACCGGCGCGGACAAAAGGCAGTGGGAGAAATTTAAGGCGCTGCCGAATCTCATTTACACGGACGGCAACGAATGGGCGCTATATCGGAGCGGCAAGCCGTGGCCGGAAGAAAACCCGGCAATTGTTCGTTTCTCCGGCGACATTACCACGGATGGAGCGGAAGCGATTTCCGAGGATACGGCGCAGAAACTTCACGAAATCCTGATCGCATTTTTCAATTGGCAGCCCATTGTTCCGCGCAACGCACCACAACTTGCCGAAATGCTCGCGCCGCTTTGCCGGCTCGCGCGTGAGGATGTTCTTCGCGCCGTGGCTAACGAGCAATCCAACCTCGCGCAACTCGCGCGCGAGTGGCGCAATTATTTGTTTCCCGACGCCGATAACGCCAAGTTTGCCGACGCCTACGCTCAAACGCTCACTTATGCGCTGCTCCTCGCGCGGTTCAACGGCGAATCCCGGCTCACAACCGACTCGGCGGCCCGTTCGCTCGACAGCGGACACGGCCTGCTCGCCCAGACGTTGCGCGTTCTCGCACAAACGGAAGCCCGCGCCGAAATTGCAGTCGCGGTTGATCTGCTCGAACGAGTCATCGCCGCCGTCGAACCGGAACGGCTGCGCGATGCTGGCGACCCGTGGCTTTATTTTTATGAAGTTTTTCTCGCCGCCTATGACCCGAAACTCCGGCGAGACCAGGGCGTTTATTACACGCCGCAGCCAGTCATCGGTGTTCAAGTCCGCCTTGCTGCCGAACTTCTGGAAACACGATTCAACAAACAGCGGTCATTCGCCGACGACGGTGTGTTTTTCCTCGACCCTGCCGCCGGCACTGCCGCATATCCGCTCGCCGCTGCGGAATACGCGCTGCGTCAATCCGCCGAACGTTTCGGCGCGGGCATTGTTCCCGGCGCGGCGACAAAGTGTGCGGCGAACATTCACGCATTCGAGAACATGGTCGGCCCGTATGCCGTGGCGCATTTGCGCCTCACGCAACTCATCACGAGTTACGGCGGCACACTGCCGGATGAAGGCATTCACGTTTATCTGACTGACACGCTGGAATCTCCGAATCAAGAACCGCACGAAACGAACCTGTTTGCCCGCCGGCTGACGGAAGAACATCGCCGCGCGCAGCGAATCAAGAAGCGCACCCGCGTTTTGGTCTGCATGGGCAATCCGCCTTATGATCGCGAACAAGTCGAGGACGGTGAAAGGCCGGAGCACATGCGAAAAGGCGGCTGGGTGCGGCGCGGCGACCCACGAGTGCCGTCACCGGACAATCCAAGCGACCACACACGCCCGATTCTCCAAGATTTCATAGAACCGGCGGCGCAACATCCAGCAGGGCGACGCAACATTCAGAACCTTTACAACGACTACGTTTATTTCTGGCGCTGGGCGTTGTGGAAACTGTTTGAAAATCCCGAAGTCAGCGGGCCGGGCATCATCACTTTCATCACGGCTGCGTCCTACCTGCGCGGGCCGGGCTTTGTCGGAATGCGGCGGAAAATGCGCGAAGCCTTCGACGAACTTTGGATTATTGACCTTGAGGGCGACAATCTCGGTGCGCGCAAAACCGAAAATGTTTTCAACATTCAAACGCCCGTTGCCATTGCCATTGGCGTGCGTTACGGTGAACCAAAACCGCAAACACCCGCGCATGTCCGTTACACGCGCGTCACCGGAACACAGGAAGAAAAATACGGCAAACTCAATGAGGTTCGCGCTTTTGCCAACCTCGAATGGCAGGATTGTTTCACCGGATGGTATGACCCGTTCCTGCCAAGTCGAGAGGGCAATTACTTTGAATGGCCGTTGCTGACTGATCTCTGCCCGTGGCAGGGTTGCGGTGCAAAGTTCGAGCGCAACTGGCCAATCGGCGAATCAAGAGAGTTACTAAATGAACGTTGGCGATTGTTGCTGGAAGCTCCGCTCGTAGAAAAGAAACGGATGTTTCGAGAAGATGACGACCGAAAGGTCGAACGCCAATACACCGCGCTCATGCCGCCACGCAACAGGCTTCCAGCAATCGCCTCTCTTACACCGCAAACGCCTCCCTTGGAAATTGTGCGCTATGGTTTTCGGAGTTTCGACCGCCAATTTGCGATTGCTGATAATCGTATCGGCGGAAGATTGAATCCGTCTTTTTGGTCTGCCAACGGAGACCGCCAACTTTTTCTCACAAGTCTGATTACTGGCGTTCTCGGCCTAGGCCCAGCAGCGACAATCAGCGCCCTAGTCCCTGACCTGCATTATTTCTGCGGACGCGGCGGCAAAGATGTCATTCCCCTTTGGCGCGACGCGGGAGCGACACAAGCCAACCTCACCGGCGGATTGCTCGACGCGCTCAATCCGCGCCTGGGCGAAGTCACGGCGGAAGATTTCTTCGCGTATTGCTACGCGCTGCTGGCCACGCCCGCTTTCGTCGAAACTTTTTCCGAAGAACTCACCGTGCCCGGCCCACGCGTGCCGATGACAAAAGACCGCAACTTGTTCCAGCAAGCCGCGCATCTTGGCCGCAGATTGATCTGGCTGCACACTTACGGCGAACGCTTCGTGCCGCCGCGTCAGCGCCGGGGACAAGTTCCGCAAGGCCGCGCCCGCGCCCGTCGCGGCGTGCCGGATACGCCAGACCGTTACCCGGAAAAGTTCTCTTACAACGAAACGTCACAAACCTTGCACGTCGGCGAAGGCGAGTTTGCACCCGTGCCAAAGGCTGTTTTTGATTTCAGTGTCTCCGGCTTGCAGGTTGTCCACTCGTGGTTGAGCTATCGCATGAAAGACGGCGCTGGCCGCTCATCATCACCGCTCGATGAAATTCGCCGGGAACGTTGGACTACCGCCATGAGCGGGGAATTGTTGGAACTAATTTGGGTTCTCGAAGCCACTGTCGAAATGTTTCCCGAACTCGAACAGACGCTTGCGGCCATCGTCGCTGGCGAAACTTTTCGCGCCGACGAATTACCGCAGCCGACGGCAGACGAACGTAAACCGCCGAGCGAAGAAGAACCGTCAGAACATGAGCAACAAGAGCTTATTCGCTGACGAAAGGCGCTTAATCCTATTCTTTACAGATTAACGCTGGCATGGAAGCACAATACAACGTAAATTTGCCCGGAACGGCGGGAGGGTTGGACTACATTTGTCCAACCTCAAATGCTAATTTCCCAACGATGATATTGGCAATAGCAAAATTCCATTTGCAAGTATGAGTGCCGTTTTCCAAAACGAACGGCATGAAAGGGCGTATCGTGCCGTCATCAAATGCTTGCGCGGCATTGGCTATACTCGCGACTTGATTCAGGAAAACTATGAATTCAATGATTGGTTTGAGGCTGACGCTCCCCGGCGGCACATTTGCGCGGCGTTCGGACAAACGCCATTCTCATACGATTCCGCCTGCGTTGCCGTTTTGCCGACGGCCTCGATGCCGGCAACGCCCGGCGTCATAACCAACTACCGCGCGCTGGGCGCGCCGCTGGCAATCGAGGTTCGTGAAGATGGCATTGTGCCGTGGCGGGTTGGCCGCGATGAGCAAACCACAAATCAGTTCGCCGGCCGCATTCCGCTGGACGCAATTGAAGCCGCCTTCAAACAACGGGAGCCGGAATGGAATCCTGAAACGATTCTTCGCGCGAAAAACATCGGGCGATCAATCGGGCCAAGACAATTGACCTTCATTGACCTTGGTTTGATTCCGGCGTTGGAGGAGGAAATCAGCCAAAAGCTTCACGAGTTGTTAAACGATGCCATCAGCGAAGCGCAGAAGATTTATCGGAAACGCACAGGCCGGCAACCAGACGTTCAGCAATTGTTTCGCATGGTTTTCCGGCTGCTTGCCGGTCGTGTCCTTCATGATCGCGGCGTCGCCGGTTTCCGAAACTTGACCGCGCCGATTGACCCTTCGGTCATTCTTGCGAAAGTCGGAGATTACTACCGGGAAAAACTCCCCGTTCTCCAGGACAGGGCCGCGCAACAAGCTGCTTTGGAGCGGCTGTGGGCGGGATTTAGTTTTCAGAACCTTTCAGTTGATATTCTGGCCTACATCTACGAAAACACCCTGGTGGATCCAAAAACGCGCGAAGAATTGGGCATTCACAGCACACCACGCAGCATTGCGCGTTACATCGTCAATCAATTGCCTTTCGAGAACATCCCGTGTGACGACCGAATCGTGGTTGAGCCGTGTTCAGGCCACGGCATTTTTCTTGTCGCCGCGCTTAAGCGGCTGCGGGATTTGCTTCCGGCCAGCATGGATGGTCAGGAACGCCATCGGTATTTCGTGAAAATGTTGCGGGGCTTTGAAATTGATCCATTTGCACTGGAAGTCAGCAGGCTTTGTCTAACGCTGGCGGATTTTCCGAATCAAAACGGCTGGAAATTAAATCTCGCGGATGTGTTTCGGTCTGAAACCTTCAACCAAACATTGAAACGAGCGCGGGTGGTCATCTGCAATCCACCCTTCCAAGATTTCAAAAAGTCGGCAACTCACCGCGATCATGGACTGGTGAAAAAGCCGGTGGCCGTGCTTGAACAGGTTCTTTCCCATTTTTCGAGCGCTGGAATTCTCGGATTCGTCCTGCCACGACAATTTATTTCGGGGTTGAGTTACAGGAAAATCCGACAGGCGCTGTCGAAACGCTATGACGAAATTGAAATCGTCAACCTGCCCGACCGGGTTTTTCCCAAAGTTGACCTTGAAACCTGCCTGTTGCTTGGAAGAAAAGTCAGAACGAATACAACGCAAGTATCCGTTCAGTTTGCCGAGGTGAAAGAAAATGACCGTCAGCAGTTTTTGCAGCAACATGCCGTCACCCGTCGGGATGCTGGCCGAAAGACGATTGCCGAAGCAGTCGAGGCGTTATCCATCCCGGCATTGGATGAGGTCTGGAAACATCTTCAAAAATTCCCGAAGCTTGCCAGCATTGCTGAAATTCATCGTGGGGTCGAATGGCAGCAGCCATTTGACGAGAAGGCTTATCTTTCCTTCACGCCAAAACCAGGTTTTGTTCGCGGCATAAACAGCGCGCAGGGCAAGTTTAATTATTTCCAAATGCCCAAACCTATTTTTCTAAATGCAAAGGAGGAAAACCAACGCGGCGGGGCATGGAATCTGGCGTGGGATAAACCCAAAGCAGTAATGAATGCTGCCAGAGTTTCAAGAGGCGCATGGTGCATTTGCGCATCTTCTGATTTTCAGAGTCTGTTTTTTTCCCAAAGGTTTCATTGCTTTTGGCCAAAACGAAATTGGACGGCAGACACAATTTCAGCGGTTCTCAATAATCCAGTTGCCGCCGCTTATGTAGCCACGCGCGAAGGAAAACTTGACATTCGCAAAATGACTTTGAGCAATGTTCCAATTCCCATTTTATCGTCCGAAGAAATTGTTACGATTGATAAATTGGTGGAATCATATCGAGCAGTAGAATCCGGCCGGAGCAAGTATGAACTTTGGAATGGAAATGACGGATCAAGCGGTTTGCGCAACCTACTGTTGCAAATAGATGCCGTGGTGCTGCGAGCCTACAATCTCCCGCCGCGACTGGAACGACAGCTTTTGGATTTTTTCCGCAATGAGAGGCGTCCGGTTCCGTTCGATTTTGGGAATTATTTTCCGAATGATTTTACCCCCACAATTCCGCTTTGGCGCTACGTCTCGCCGGACTTCAAACAGTGCAGCGGGCAACATCTGCTCGAAATCATGCCTAAAGTCACCGATCCGGCATTGGTTGATGTTTTGGAGGAGGTGGAATGATGGACGGCTATTTACTGGATACAAATGTCGTTTCTGTTTTGGCAAATTCGCGAAATTTGCGCCATGCCGAGTTTAAGCAGAAGCTTGGAAACTTGCAGCACGTCTGGCTGCCAGTCGTTGCCATCGCAGAAATTGAGTCCGGCATGGCAAAGGCGGATAGACCCGATGAAACGCAGCGCGATGAAATACGGCGTTTCTTCCGGGAATATCCGCAGCATCTGGGCATTGGTGATAATACCGTTGAACCTTATGCGCTTTTGCGTGGTGAATTATGGAGAATGCACGCAACCCGCGAAAAACGCGGTCACAAGGAAAAACTGCCGGAAGAATTATTTGACAAGGTGACAGGCAAGCAACTTGGCATTGATGAACGCGATCTCTTCATTGCAAGCGTCGCGGCGGAAAATGGGTTGATTTTAGCGACCAACGATAGCAACGCCGGCATGAAACGCATTGAGGAAGCTGCCCAACAATTGCAGGAAGCAGGGAAAGCAGTAAATTTGAAAATTTCATACTGGTAAGGAGTTTCAGGACACCGACGGACACCAAAACGGACACCAAAGGAGTTAAAAAGGGTTAAGCCGGGTTAAGACGATTATGCTTGAGTAGCCAATAAAATCGGCTATATTTGGGGTGCAACAGCGGGGTAAATTGGCCGATTCCGACCCTCGCCTCCA
>Ga0182027_10012702_pt1 | contig 11810 bp, 9 predicted proteins | sample 712E1DmetaG_FD_121300 | JGI IMG/M metagenome (GOLD analysis project Ga0182027, IMG submission 121300) | Permafrost microbial communities from Stordalen Mire, Sweden - 712E1D metaG (Illumina Assembly) | ecosystem: Environmental > Terrestrial > Soil > Wetlands > Permafrost | place: Sweden...
ATACGCAAGCGCGTCCTCGCGCCGCCTGCCAGGCCCGCGCCGGCGAGCCCGAACCCCAGCGCCTGCGTGAACCGCCTCCGGCTGAGCCGCATCATTTCTCTTTTCTCCCTCTTTATCGAGCCGGCAGCGGCCGCGGCGTAATATCGGCGTCTACCAAACGCAGCGCCCAGCGAATGGCCTCGAAATACATCTTCTGCATGTCTGGCCGGTCCCAGTTTTCCACGGGATGGCCGAGCGTGGAATAGAATACGCGGCCCTTGCCGTAGCTCTTGGCCCAAGCCACGGCAAAGTCGCCGTCGGTGCGATGGACGCTTTTCCTGCTTAGGTCGAGCCGGGTTGGGTCCAGCCGCAGCAGCACGCGCAGCTTTTCCCGCGAGTACTGTCGCATCTGGTAAATCTCGTCGCGCAGCGTGAATGCCGCGGGCCACTGCGCCATGCCCGGAAACGCGGGGTCTTCCACGATCACGGGCGCGTCGAAAGTGCCCCAGGGATGCTCGTCGAAGTAGCCGCCGATCATCTCGCCATATTCAGGCCAATCGGTGAAGGTGATGGTCGCGCTGTGTATCCCGATGAAGCCTTTGCCGTCGTCGTGGATAAACGACAAAAAGTCAGTCTTTTGTTCGGGCGTCATTTCGAGCGTTCCGCCGGTGTAAAACACGACGGCATCGAAATCATTCAGATTCTTGGCGTTGTATTCCAGCTTTTTCTTGGTGAGCACTTCGGTATCGGTGCGGATCGTGGTGTCCCACAATCCGCTCTCGCGGCCCAGGCGCTCAATGGTCGCCATGGCGTGGGAGACGGCCTCGTGGCGGTAGCCTTTCTCCTCGCCCAGCATGAGTACGTGCTTTCTGGGCGCGGCCGCGGGTTGGGCCAGGGCCGCGACGCCGAGCGCGGCGAACAATGCATGAACCATGGCGAAACCGGTTAATCGCATACAAAACCCTTTTCTCGCGCGAAGCCGCGCCGCGGGCCGTTGGCGGCAGCGCGGATCAGTGAAGCCGTTGGCGGCTGAGCCGAGGGAAACGCGCCGGGCCGCGGCGGCCCACTGGCGCTCCGGCCATCCGGCTCTCTCGTAACATAACAAGGTTCGCCGGGCCAGTGGAGATTCGCGGATTGGCGGACGATCGCCGTCCAATCCCGTTCCGGCCGGCGGCTGGCTGGCGCCCGGCTGGCGGGGCCACGCACGAGAGCGTCGAAACGCGGCGCCAGAGGTGGGATTATGGTGCGTATGAGCGCAATCCCGACTGACACGTAGGGGCCCGGCGCGATGAGCTGGCTGTGGTTACCGATTCTGCTTCTGCCTCCCTTGCAGCCACCCAACCCGCAGCGGGCAGTGGCGGCCGCGCTGGAGGGAAACGAACTGGCCAAGGCGCAGGCGCGGCTGGAGCAGTCGAGCAGGCGGGAGCCGAATAACGCGCGGACGTGGGTGCAACTGGCGCAGGTTTACTTCAAACGCAAGAAGGCGGAGCAGGCGCTGGCGGCGGCCGCCAAAGCCGAGGCCCTGGGCGGGGACGACCCGGGCGTGCTGCACGAACTGGCCAACCTTTACATCGAGCTTCAACCGGACCTGAAAAAGGCGGCGGCGCTGGAGGCGCGTTACGCCGGGAAGACGCCGGACGACCGGACGGCGTGGCGCCGGGCGGCGGCGTTGTACCTGGACGCGGGGCTGCCGGAGGAGGCGATTGCGGCGGGGCGGCAGGGACTGGCGGGCGATGCGAGCCCGGAGCTGCGGACGATCCTCGGCCAGGCCTACACGGCGGTCGAGGACTGGGACAACGCGGCGGCGCAGTTGCGGGCGGCGCTGAGGCCGGGGCACTACGACGAGGAGGCGCATTTCCGGCTGGCGCAGATGTATATGCTGCGGCGCGATTACCGGGATGCCGTGGAAGCGCTCGAGAATGCGCGGCGGATGTTTGGGAAGAGCCCGCAGGTGGAGCTGGCGCTGGGGGTGTGCTACTACGGCCTGCAGCGTTATGGCGATGCGGTGGACGAGTTTCTGAAGGCCATCGCGCTGGCGCCGGACGCGCCGCAGGCATACATTCTGCTAGGAAAAATTCTGGAGCACGCCGGCGGCCGGCTGGCGGAAGCGACGCAGCGGTTCGTCGAGTTCAACGACGGCAATCCCAACGACGCCCTGGGCTATGTGCTGCGCGCCAAGGCACTGCTGGCGCAGCCGGGAGCGGCGGAGGCGGAGGCCGAACAGGCGCTCGGGCTGCTCAGGAAGTCGCTGGTGCTGAGAGCGGACGGGGCCGAGGCGCGGTACCTGGCGGGGTGCGTACTGGAGGGCAATCGGCAGTACAAGGCCGCGGCGGAGGAGTTGGAGAAAAGCATCGTGCTGAATCCGCAGGGGTCCGCGGCGCACCTGCGTCTGGCTGATGTGTATGGGCAACTGGGCCGCGCGGAGGATGCGGCCCGGGAGCGCGAATTACATCAGAAACTGGCCGCGGCGGAACAGGCGGCGCCGGACAATGCGCTGGGACTGGAGCCGCCCGCGCCGGCCGGCGTCGCGCATCGGAAGCCGTGAGTGGCCAGCCAGGCGGGCGCGTTTTCGAGGAGTGGCCCGCAAGCGGTGGCCCGGTCCGCCAGTTTGGCACGCGATTTGCTAAATATCGGCTGCATGCGCCTTTTGCCAGTCAATTCGATCGACAGTACCATTCGGGGACTCGTGTATGTTCCGATTTGGGCAGGGAAAACCATTATGAGTATGCGGAGGACCGCGCTATGCGGCGCCAATCGTCATATTCTGAGGGCGGCGGCGATTCAACGCGAGTTCAGGAAACGCAGTCCGGGAAGTGGTTGACGAGGAGATTACAATCGTCGATACTACATGCAGTTTGCTTGGCTTGGCGTGGGCTCCAGTGCAGCCGCCGGGTGTGCCGGCAAAGGCGGCAAGCGAGCTCTTTTGGGGGAGTAGTTTAAGGAGGAACGCTCAATGAAGTTCTCACGTTTGATTTGGCTGATTCTGGGCGCTTCCGCGCTACTGGCGCAGCCGGTGGAATTACCTTCGCGGCGGGTTTTCCCGAAGGAATCCACTGGTCCAGGCTTGGGACGCTGGGAGGCACGCCCGCCGCTATGGACGCGGGGCCGCTACCTGGCCACACCCAAGGCGACCACAACGGGCGCGCCGTACGTGACTCCGAGCCAGATGCAGTCCATCTACGGGCTTTATCCGGAAAACTACCCGGCTACGATTGCGATTGTGGACGCCTACGACTCGCCGAATGCGGAAGCCGACCTGGGCGTTTTCAGTTCGAAGTATGGGCTGCAGCCGTGCACGACCCAGAATGGCTGCTTCAGCAAGGTGAACCAGCTTGGCAGCAAGACTCCTCCGCGGCGCGACGCGCAGTGGGAATCGGAAATCAACCTGGACACTCAGTGGGCGCACGCCATCGCGCCATATGCCAACATTTTGCTGGTCGAAGCTAGTTCGTCTTCCGACTCCGACCTGTTTGCCGCGGTCAACTACGCCAAGCAGCACGCCAGCGTCGTTTCGATGAGCTGGAGCGGGCCTGAGTGGCAGGGGCAGAGCTACTACGACGCGACGATTTTCAACCAGGTGGGTGTGACATTCCTGGCCGCCTCCGGCGATTACGACGCCACGGTGGGCTATCCGGCGAGCTCGGCCCATGTGATTGCGGTCGGAGGCACGAGTTTCGCCACCAATGGGCAGGGGTATATCGAGCTCCCCGTGATCGAGACCGGATGGACCGACCGATATGGCGGATCGGGCGGCGGATGCAGCGTCTACACGGCTCAGCCGGCATTCCAGAATGGCTGGGTTCCTTCCACGTGCACGATGCGTGGCATTCCGGACGTGGCGATGGACGCCGACCCGGCCAGCGGCGTGATGGTCTACATTTCCCGGCAGGGCGGATGGTGGCTCTACGGCGGCACGAGCCTGGCCTGCCCGATGTTCGCGGGGATCATCGCCGATGTGAACGGGTATCGCGTTTCCACGTGGGGCAAGTCGGCGAGCCAGTTGCTGAGTAATGCGCTGCAGGATCTGTACTCCGCCGCCACCTACAACTACGGGATGTACTTCAACGACATCAAGTCGGGCGGGAAGCCGTTCGGCTCGGGGCCGCGGTGGGATTTCGTGACCGGCCTGGGCAGCCCCAAGGCAAACTCGCTGGCGCCTTACCTGGAAAGCGCCAAGCAGTAGCGGTTTCGACCGGTCCCGCGCCAAGCGGTCGTTGCGTTTGGGCAGGTTTTTCGCCGGACGGGAGCAGCCCCGGTGACGGCACCGCGGCCAGCGCGCCTCAGCCAGGTCTCGTTCAGGATCTCGACCTGACCAGGCGGAGGGCGCGCAGGGCCTCCCTGCTGACCTCGGGATCGGGGTGGCGGGAGAGTTCCTCGAGCGGCTGGATAGAGTCCTGGCCGCCTGAAGCGGCGAGCACGCGGGCCAGGCCGATGAGCTCATCCTTATCCCCGAGATCTTTCAGCATCTGGTGGATCGCCTGGCGCACCTGCGACTGGCGCGCCTGTTCGGCCAGGAAGGGCTCCGCCACGCCTCTCCAGGAGCGGGACGAGAGGTTCGAAGAAAGGTAGCGCAGCGGTCCGTCGGTGGCCAGATCGACATCGCCCAGCCCGACCAGCGCGAAGGCGAGGGAGAGCCGGAGCGAGGTTTTCCTCTCGGCCTGAAAGAGCTTCTCGACGGGCGGCCGGTCCTCCGGAAGGCCGACCCGAGCCAGACCTTCGGCGGCCGAGGCGCGCATGCGGTCGTCCTTGTCGTTGAGAAACTGGGCGAAGATCGGACGGGTGGACGGGTCCGCGATCTGACCGAGTGCGGACAGGGCCGCCGGACGCGCTTTTTTGCCGCCGGTTTCGAGCACGCGCTTGAGGTCCGGCACGGCGTCGGCGGTGCGCAGGACGCCGACGGTTTCAATGGCCGCCAACTGCAACTTCTCGTTGAGATCGCGAACCAGGAAGATGGCCGCCGCGCCGGCGGAGGCATCGCGGATCTTCTGCAAGGCGATGAGTGATTCGAGCATCAGCACATCGTCCTTGGATTTCAGCGCTTCGGAGAGCGCCGGCACGGCGGAGCGGAGGCGCAGGATGCCGGCCGCGCGGGCCGCGTTGGCGCGCGCCTCGACCGAGGAAGCGTCGCGGACGAGCCGGCTGAGCGCGGCGGCGATTTCGGGGTGCAGCGGCGTGTCGGGATCGATCACCTGGTCGTTGGGCTGGCTGAAGATGCCGGTGATGGTCGAGCCGACGTGCCTGACCGGTTCCGCCCAGCCCTTGCCGACGTAGCCCGGGAGGTAGAAGTTGACCAGGCCGTCGGTGGCGCGCTGCTGGACCTCGGCGTCGTTGTCGCGGCAGGCCACGACCAGCGGATCGAGGCTGGAGAGACCGCCGATCCCGACGATTGCCTTGACGGCCTCGCGGCGCACCTCCGCGCTCTGGTCCTGGAGGTAGCCGGCAATGGCGGGGATGCCGGTGGAACCCTGCCGGGCGGTGTCTTTGATGGTCTTGAGCTTGAGTTTGTCGTCGGAATCGGAATGCGCGGCGGCGCACAGCGAGAGAGCCAGGAGGATGGTCGGAAGCCGCATATCGTATCTCCTAATTGTAAGGAAGGCGGGAGAGCGGGCCAGCCTTCTCAGTGCACGAATTCGACTTCGACGCGGCGTGGAATCACGCCCGCCTCGAACCCGAGGTCGAGCAACTTCTGGGCGGCGCGAGGAATGATCTCGCCGGCGTTCACGGTGTAGTGGTTGACGTACATGCCGACGAATTTCTCGGCCAGCGGATGCTCGAGGTCGCGCGCAAACTGCAAGGCGTAGTTCAGCGCCTCTTCGTGATTTTCGAGGGCGTAGACGATGCTCTCGCGCATCAGGCGGCAACACTCGCTTCTGATCTCGGGCGAGAGGTCGCGGCGCAGGGCGTTGGCGCCCAGCGGAAGAGGCAGATCGTACGCCTTGCGGAACCATTTGCCAAGGTCGGCGATGAGGTGGAATCCACCTTTGGAATAAGTCAACTGGGCCTCGTGGATGACCAGCGCGGCGTCGGCGGCCTTCTCGCGGACCGAGTCCAGGACGTGATCGAACTCGACCACGACCGGCTCGAAGTCCGGCTGCAGGATACGCAAGGCGAGGTAGGCGGTGGTCAGCTTGCCGGGGATGGCGACGCGTTTACCGGCCAGTTCTGCCACGCTCATCGGAACGGCCGAAACGAGCATCGGGCCGTAGTTGTCGCCGATGCTGGATCCGCTGGTCATCAGGACATACTTATCGGCCACGTAGGGATAGGCATGATAGGAGATAGCCGTCAGTCCGTAGACGCCGTCCATGGCTTTCCGGTTCAGGCTCTCGATATCCTCCAGAACGTGCCGGAACTGAATCAACTGGCTGCGGATTTTCCGCGTCGCCAGGGCATAAAACATATAGGCGTCGTCGGAGTCGGGGCTATGCGCGCAGACGACCTCCGTTGGTCCGACAGGAATCATAAGCAATACGCCTCGCGATCTCGCACCGTCTGGATCGGCCTGCCCGGGACAGCGCCCGTCAGGACTCCGAGCCTGCCATTCTGGCCAGTTCCGGGTGAATGCGGCGCATGGCCGCTTCCAGCACCTGCAAGTGAACGCCCGTCGCGGACAAATCGCCCTGGCGGGCCGGTTGCTCGACAGCGTAAGCGGCCTGGCGGGCCGCTTCGGCGCCGAATTGGGCCAGTAACCCTTTCAACTGATGGGCCGCACTGCTGGCCGAGGCAGCGTCGCGGCGGTCGAGACCCTCCCGGATTTGTGTCAGAAGCTTGGGGTATTCCTCGATGAACATGCCGACCAGTTCCTTGAGCAGGTCGGCGTCTCCACCGACCCGGGCCAGCGCCGCGCTGTAATCAATCTCGCCCATCCACTTTCTCCCTACAGTGTCGCTCACTTGAGGTTGTTCCGCATCCTGCTCGAAGGCGGACGTCTGGTTGGCGGCAAAATGCTCGACGGCGCGCAGCAGGTCGCCGATGCGGACCGGTTTGCTGAGGTACCCATCCATGCCCGCCCGCAGACAGCGTTCGCGATCGCCGGGCATGGCGTGGGCGGTCATGGCGAGGATCGGGACATGCCGGGAGTGCTGGCGCTCCCATTCGCGCAGCGCGAGCGTGGCTTCGAGACCATCCATTTCCGGCATCTGAATGTCCATCAGGATCAGATCGAAGTTCTGCGCCTGGGCCAGTGCCAGCGCATCGCGCCCGTTGGAGGCGATCTCCACTTGGTGGCCTCCGATTTCGAGCATTTTGAGAACCATTGTCTGGTTCACGGGGTTATCCTCGGCGACGAGGCAGCGGTAGCTCCGCGAGGGCCGCGGCAACGCTTCGAGCCGGGATTGTTCGGCCGACAACTCCTCCTCCGAAATGTTCACTTCGGGGCCGTGCTCGACTTCGGCGCAAAAGGCGAACGTGCTGCCCTCGTCCGGCAGGCTGGAGAAGTACAGCCGCCCGCCCATCAATTCGGCTAATTTCTCGGAGATGGAGACGCCCAGGCCCGTGCCACCGCGGCGGCGTTTAGAACTCGCTTCGAGTTGCTTGAACGGCTCGAAGACCTCGGACCAGCGGGCGGGATCCATGCCGACGCCGGTGTCGGAGACCACGAACAGCAGGCGCAGGCGCCCGTCGCGCTCGCCGCGCAGCGAGACACGCAGGTCGACCGATCCGGCGTCGGTGAACTTCACGGCGTTGCCCACCAGGTTGATCACAATCTGGCGCAATCGTCCGGCGTCGCCGACGAGCGAGTCCGGCACGTCGCCGTCCACCTCCCACTCGAGGCTGATCTGCTTTTCCAGAGCACGGTGCTTCAAGGGCCGCAGGAGTTTGTCGAGATGTTTGCGCAGCCGGAATGGCGCCGGGCGGAGTTCCATGCGGTCGGCTTCGGCCTTGGCGAAATCCAGAATGTCGTTGAGCAGACCGAGCAGCGACTCGGCGGAGCTGCGAATGGTCTGCAGGTACTCGCGCTGGTCGGCCGTGAGGTCGGTCAGCAGCGCCAGATCGGTCATCCCGAGGATGCCGTTCATGGGAGTCCGGATCTCATGGCTGACGCTAGCCAGGAACTGGCTCTTGGCGGCGCTGGCAAGCTCGGCGCTGGCGGCCAGTTCCTTGGCCCATTGGGTCGCGTTGGAGAGAAATTCGTTGGCCGCACGGAGCTCGCGCTCCACCTGAATCCGCTCGGTATCGTTCCGAACCGCGGCGAGTACCAGAGGGCGCCCCGGCGGATTGTCGATGAAACCCCAACCCCACTCTAGCCACTGCGGCGAACCTGCGATCTCGCTTTCAACCGGCGTGTGTTGTTCAAATCTCCGCTGCTCGTATTGTTCGCGGAAGCGCGCCAGGTCCAACTCGGCCGAGCCATCCCGCCGGCGCAGGACGGAGAACAGCGAACGGCCATGAAGCTGCTCCTCGGATAGCTGGAACAGGGTCTGGAACGCGGCATTGATGGCGACGATGCGGCCTTCGCCGTCGAGCAGCGCGAGCGCGGCCGGGGCGGCCTGCCAGACCGCGGGCAGGGTCCCTTGAAGGTCCTCCCTGTCGCGCTCCGTTCGAAAGCCCATTATTTCGTCGTATCCCGTCAGCACATATTGCTCGGATTCATCCACGCTCTCCAGGCGCGCCGGCGGGACAGCGGATGGCGTCCCAGGACGAACCCGGTTCCAACTCCGCCGTCCGCTCCAATCCGCGCGCGTAGATGGCTCAGCCCGGCCGTCACTGGAGTCTCCCGGCGCGGGCTGGCGCGAATCCAGGATTCCGCTTGTCCCAGTCTGCATGGTACAACTCCCGGTATGGAACGTGGCGTTTGGTCCGCGGCCGTGGAACCGGACCGGCCCATTCGTTTCCCGTATGAGGAGGGCGCGCTAGGGCGGGCCCGCGCACGGTTGATCGCCGCGCGGGGGAGTGCCATGCTCGGGAATGTGCCGTACGATCTTGGTCCGGTCGAGCAGCGAGTCCTGGGCGCCTTGATTGAGAAGGACCTCGCGACGCCCGAATACTATCCGTTGTCGCTGAACGCGCTCACCAACGCCTGCAATCAGAAGTCGAATCGCGACCCGGTGATGGCCTGCGACGAGGCCAGCGTGCGCGGGGCGTTGGAATTGTTGCGCGATGGCGGGTTGGCGGTCTTCGTGTCCGAAGCGGGCAGCCGTGTGCTGAAGTTCCGGCACCGCCTGTCGGACGCGCTCAATCTCTCCGGCGGAGAACTGGCCGTGCTCACGGTGCTGCTGCTCAGAGGGCCCCAGACGACGGCCGAACTGAGGGCGCGCACTTCCAACCTGCACAGCTTCGCCGACCTCGAGGCGGTGCAATACGCGCTCAACAGGCTCGCCTCGCACGAGCCGGAGCCGCTGGCCGCGCGGATGAGCCGCATACCCGGAACCAAGGAACCGCGCTGGTGCCACTTCTTCGCGCCGCCGCCCGAAACGCCGGAGACAGTTCCTGTTTTAATTGCGGCGGGCGCCGGACCCGGTCTGCGAGAGCGCGTCGACGAATTGGAGAGCGCAGTGAAAACGCTGCGCGAGCAACTGGAGACGATGCGCAAGGACCTGGACGAACTGCGGTCCGCGCTGCTGTAGACGGGCGATCGGCGACTTCGCCGCGCACATCGGAAGACCGGCCCTGCGGCCTGCGCCATCGTTCTCGCCCGCCCGCGGGCACCGGCGGCGTCCGCTGCTCTACTTCTCCGACCAGACCGCCAGTTCGTTCCCGCTCGGATCGATGAAATGAAACCGCTTCCCGCCCGGGAACTCGAAGATCGCCTGGCTGATGTTGCCGCCGGCCTGACCCACCTTCTGTTCCGTGCCGGCAAGATCCAGCGCATAGATCACAACCAGCGGCCCGGATCCATGCGCGGGTTTCAGCTCCTTCGAGAATCCGCCGGCCAGCCGGCCGTCCGTGAAGCTCGTATAGTCCGGGCCGTAGTCGGTGAATTTCCAGCCGAACACGCGCTCGTAGAACTCCTTCATGCGCGCCACATCGGTAGCCGGAAATTCGACGTAGTCGATCCGCCGGTCATTCGGATTGGTTTCCATTACTTTCTTCTCCCGTCGTGTGCACTGCCAGCGTCAACAGTCAACAGCAATTCCAAGGCGATCCCGGATTTCGCAGCGCGTTCTCCTCACGTTAAACCAGCCCCTGTCGCCGTGGCCACCGCGGCCCTTCGCACTGCTTGTGGACTCTCACGGCTTTCGAACTACATGCTGGCCCGCTCCTGGGCAGCGAGTCAAGCTCTGACGCCGGTCCCGCCCTGTTCCTGACCGCGTTGAGTCAGTAAGCGGTGCCGGCGCCGGGCCGGGATTCAGTTGCCCTGCCAGTGCGCTTCGAGTTCCGACCAGCGCGCGTAGAGCGCGTCCACTTCCTGCCGCGCGGCGTTCAGTTCCGTGCAGGCTTCCTCGATCTTGCGCGGGTCGCTGACCACGTCGGGAGCTTGCAGCCGGCGCTCGGCCGCTGCCAGACGCTGGTCGGCTGCGAGGATTTTCCCCTCGATGGCGTCGTATTCCCGCTGCTCGATGTAGGAGAGCTTTTTCTTCGCAGCGGCCGGAGCGGAGTTTCGCGCTTGCGGTCTGGTCTCGCGAGCCGGCTCCGCCGAGCGGCGTTTCTGGTCGAGATCGGCCTCCCACTGCGCCAGGTCCGCGTAGAGCGCCGCGCCGCCCTCGCCGTCCAGCCCGAGCACGGCATTGGAGACGCGGTCCATCAGCGCGCGGTCGTGCGTGACCAGAACGAGCGCACCGGGAAATTCGAGCAGCGTTTCCTCGAGCACCTCAAGGGTCGGGATATCGAGATCGTTGGTCGGCTCGTCGAGCAACAACAGATCGGCCTCCTGCAGCATCAGCCGGGCGATGTGCACCCGCGCGCGTTCGCCGCCGGAGAGGCTGCCCACCGGTTGCGCCAGTTGTTCTTCCCGGAACAGAAAGCGCCGGGCCCAGCCGTTCACGTGAATGGGGCGGCCGCGGTAAACCACGGAATCGCCCTCGGGCGCGAGCGCGCGTTTCAGCGGCAGCAGCGGATCGATCTGCTGCCGGGCCTGCTCGAAATACAGCGCCTTCAACGCGGGCGCGCGGCGGATCTCGCCCGAGCGCGGAGCCAGTTCGCCTTTCAGCAACTTCAGCAGCGTCGTCTTGCCGCTGCCGTTTGGCCCGGCCAATCCCAGCCTTTGCCCGGGACCGAGGACGAATCCAAGCTCGCGAATCAACAGCCGTTCGTCGTATCCGAACGACACGCGCTCCGCTTCGATCAGCTTCTTCGTGCGGCGGTCGCTGGAAGTAAATTCGATGAGCGCGGTCGAGCTGCTGCGACGCTCGTCGAGATCGGTCAAATTGCCGATCAGGCGCAGCGCTTCGCCGACCCGGGCCTTCGACTTCCGCGTGCGCGCCTTGGCGCCGCGCCGCAGCCATTCCACCTCGCGGCGCACGAGCGTGGCCAGCGCCTCGCGCTGCCTGGCCTGGGCCTGGAGGAACTCGCCGCGCTGCTCCACAAATGTGCTGTAGCTGCCCGCGATCCGCAGCAGGCCGCCGGGATACTGGCGGTTCAGCTCCATCATGTGGGTCGCCGTATTCTCCAGGAAATAGCGGTCGTGGCTGACCACAACCGAGGCAAACGGCGCGGCGGCCAGCAGATCTTCCAGCCATTCGATGCCCTCAAGGTCGAGATGGTTGGTCGGCTCGTCCAGCAGCAGAAGATCGGGCTGGCGCACCAGCGCCTCGGCGATGGCCAGGCGCTTGAGCCATCCGCCCGAAAGGCTGGCCACGCTCCGGGCCGGGCCGGTAAATCCCGCCTGTCCCAGCACCACCGGCGCCTGCGCCGGCTCGCGCGCGGCGGCCTGCACGATACCGCCGGCGGTC
>Ga0182027_10012703_pt1 | contig 11810 bp, 11 predicted proteins | sample 712E1DmetaG_FD_121300 | JGI IMG/M metagenome (GOLD analysis project Ga0182027, IMG submission 121300) | Permafrost microbial communities from Stordalen Mire, Sweden - 712E1D metaG (Illumina Assembly) | ecosystem: Environmental > Terrestrial > Soil > Wetlands > Permafrost | place: Sweden...
CGGGCAGACTGTATCCGGGCTTTTTCTCGGCGATCCACGCCGTCACACGTTTGGCCATTGAGGCTTGCTCGGCTTCGAAGGAACCTGCTCCATCTCGCTGGGTTTTCAACGGCCGATAGAGGGCAAACATATCGTTGCCGGAAAAGCGATTGTAGTCGGCGGTTTTCTCGCTGAGGGTGGGCCGGTCCACAGTCCTGATCCACATCGCGCGTTTTCTCGTTTTGCTCTTGAAGCCAGCGCCGGTCACGCAAGCCCAAATCGATCCTAGAGCGCCGCTCGCCGCAACGAATCCGCCCGCCTTCAAAAGAGTGCGTCGTCCAGTCTGTCTGCGTCCTTCGTCCACGTCAAAGAATCCCCTCGGCGGAAGTGTATTCCGCCAGACGAGATTCGTCCTCGCCCTAAAGGTTGAATGACGCGAGTGATGGGGGACACTATTCTGAACTGAAGGGCCAGTGATTCCGTGACGCAGGGCAGGGCGGCAATGCAGGACATGGCGGAAGCGCGTGTGAGTCGAACACACCGTCGCCCGTTAAGGACGACCACCGGTTTTGAAGACCGGGAGGATCACCGGAGCCTAAGCACTTCCGTCCCATCGCTTTCTCAAATACTACTTCGCCAATGGTACACGCCGCGCGAGCAACGTTCGAGAAAATGAGGAGATGATCTTGGACCATCCCCAAGCTGTTCGCTTGACGCAACAAGTAAAGGCCGGCGGCTGCGCAAGCAAACTTCCGGCAGGCTCCCTCCGGCAGGTATTGTCCGCCCTTCCGGCGCAGACCGACCCTGATCTGTTAGTCGGGTTTGAGACTTCTGACGATGCCGGGATTTACCGCATCGGATCCGGACAGGCTCTGGTGCAGACCATCGACTTCTTCACTCCGCTGGTCGATGACCCGTTCACATTCGGTCAGATCGCTGCGGCCAATGCCTTGAGCGATGTCTATGCGATGGGAGGCCGCCCGCTCACTGCGCTTGCAGTTGTATGTTTCCCTCAGGAAGCAGACCTCACGATTCTTGAGCAGATCATGCGCGGCGGTCTCGCGAAGATGGCAGAAGCAAAATGTACAGTGGTCGGGGGTCACTCGGTTCGCGACGCCGAGATGAAATTCGGATACGCTGTCACCGGTCTCATCGATCCGGCTCGCATCTACACGAATGCCCGGGCGCTCCCTGGAGATGCGCTGATACTTACGAAGCCAATCGGAACTGGAGTTATCACCACTGCCCTTAAGCAAGGCAAGTCAGAGCCCGCCTGGGTGGGCCGGGCCATCCTCTCCATGACAACGTTGAACGATAAAGCCTCCGCCATTGCGTCTGCTTGTCCGGGGGTCCACACAATAACGGATATCACAGGCTTCGGACTGTTGGGGCACGGCCGCGAAATGGCCCTCGGTAGTGGAGTCACACTGGAGATTAACGCTGATCGCGTGCCCTTGATTGACGGAGCACTCGATGCGGTTCGCGTTGGAGCGATCCCCGGTGGTTTGCTCAGCAATCGTGAATTTGCCGGGTGCCTGGTTGCAGATGCTCCTGAAAGCCACATCTCTGATGACCTCCGTTCATTGCTCTATGATCCGCAAACATCGGGGGGACTGCTCATCTCGGTCGCCTCTGAGAACGCTGCGGAGTTACTCGGGAGACTGCGGGACGCTGGCCTTCCCGCAGCGATTATCGGGTGTGTCTCGGGGCCCTTTGTTGAAGGTGCTGGCAGGCCGGCCATCATTCTGCGATGATGAGTTACGCTGCTCCAGAGTTTCTTCCGATGAAGATGCGAGACCCGCAAACCGAGGACGATACGAGCCACCAGCTCTTCAGGCTTCTTCCGTCCGTCAGTGATCTGCTTTTGACACCTGCGTGCCGACAGCTGCTCGCTACCCATCCGCGCAATGCGGTTGTGTCTTCAGCCCGCCAATCCATTGCAGAATTGCGCCTTGAAGTTATCTCCGGAATGCATACGGAACCCAGCCTGCAAGCTATGGTCGCTCAGTTGCCAGAGATGATCGCGAATCACATCGAATTGGGGAGACGTTACTCACTTCGCCCAGTGATAAATGCGACCGGTGTGATTCTCCATACTAATCTGGGACGCGCGCCATTGAGTGATGCAGCCCTTCGTCATTTAGTCGAAGTCGCGCAGGGCTACTGCAACCTCGAACTAGATCTTGAATCCGGCCTTCGCAGCAGGAGAGACATACACGTCGAGTCCGTCGTACTGCGCGTTCTGAACGGAGCCAGTGCCCGCGCAACAGAACCTGATCGGCACGGCGTGATCATCGTCAATAATTGTGCAGCCGCCACTTTTCTAGCGCTGAACTCTCTTGCGGAGAAGTCTGAAGTCCTGGTCTCTCGCGGGGAACTCGTCGAGATTGGCGGTGGCTTCCGGATCCCCGAGATTATGGAGAAATCCGGAGCAGTCTTGAAGGAGGTTGGCACCACCAACCGCACCCGCCTCGCTGACTACGAGAGCGCACTCGGCCCGGAGACTGGCCTCCTGCTCCGCGTGCATCAATCGAATTTCAGCATCGAAGGTTTCTCCGAAAGGCCATCGCTGCAGGAGTTGGTTGAGCTAGCCAAACGAACAGGCATCACGCTCTTCGAGGATCAAGGCACCGGCCTTCTTTCGTCGCTCGAACCTTTCGGAATCAACGGAGAACCCAGCTTGCTTCAGTCCTTTGCTTGCGGAGTAGACTTGATTGCCGCGAGCGGAGACAAGTTGCTCGGCGGACCGCAATGCGGAATTCTTGTCGGCAGGAAGGATCTCATTGAACGCATTCGGAAGAACCCGCTGCTAAGAGCATTCCGCGTTGATAAGCTCACTTATGCAGCGCTGGAAGCAACGTTGCAGGAACACCTGTCAGAAGACGCAACGACCATTCCCATTGAACGAATGATGGGTGTTCTTTCAGAAGAAATTATGCGCCGGTGCCGGCAGATCGCTGGGCAGATTGTGTGTTCTGACCTGGTTCTTAATGTGGTTCCGGTTGTCAGTCTCATAGGAGGAGGAACCGCACCCAAGGCATCGCTCGAGAGTTTCGCCATATCGGTACGCCATGTCACTCATACAGCCGCCGAACTTCTTGCAGCGCTTCGTAGACTCGAACCGCCGATCATCGGACGCATTGCGGACGATACCGTGTTATTGGACCTGCGCACGGTACCACCAGATTTCGACGCCGACCTCGCATCGCTTCTGAGTAGTCTCTAACCACAACACGAGGAAACAGCAGCTCCCATGGAATCTCTTGCATGACGAACCCGCCTAGATCCATCGTCATCGGGACCGCCGGTCACATCGATCACGGCAAGACAACGCTGGTCCGCGCACTCACTGGCATTGACCCTGATCGGCTACCAGAAGAGAAGCGGCGCGGCATCACCATTGACCTGGGATTTGCTTCCTTTGAGATGCGGGCACCGGACGGATCGCCTCTCCGGATCAGCTTCGTAGATGTTCCGGGCCACAATCTCTTCGTTCGCAACATGCTCGCCGGCGCCGGTTGCGTCCCAGCGGTCATGCTCGTCGTCGCGGCCAATGAGGGCATTATGCCGCAGACTGTGGAACATCTTGCCATCTGCGAACTCCTGGGCATCTCTCAGGGAATGACCGTCATCACCAAAGCGGATTCCGTGAACGCTTCTCAAATACATGACGTGACTCATTCCATCGAGAGATTTCTTGAAGGGACTTTTCTGGGCAATGAACAATCTCCCATACTGCCTGTAAGCGCCGCAACTGGCGAAGGTCTGGAGGGCGTCCGCGCGGAGTTGTTCAAATTTGGCCTGCGCACCCACCAAGAGAACTCTGACGCTTTACTGCGCATGCCGCTTGACCGCTCCTTTGTCATGAAAGGGTTCGGCGCCGTCGTCACCGGAACACTGCTGTCGGGAAGCATTCACATCGGCCAAATGCTGCAGCTTGAGCCGGGAGGCCAGGCAGTCCGTGTGCGTGGCTTGCAAACGCACAACCAGCCCGTGCAGTCAACGCAATCCGGCTCGCGCGTTGCTGTGAATCTCTCCGGCGTTAATGCCGCTCAAGTGCACCGCGGACAGACGTTGGTTTCTCCTAACGCGCTCTCGCCAGTGGATACGATCGACGTAGAGGCTAGGCTTCTCCAAAATGCGTCAACGTTGAAGCATCGAGCAAGCATTCACTTCCACGCCTTCACTTCGGAGACCATGGCGAACATCTCTCTCTATGGATATGAACCAGTCCAGCCGGGAACTGCTCGCCTGATGCGCATCAAGCTTGCCGAGCCAATAGTGCTCGTTCCTGGCGACCGCTTCGTCCTCCGCCAACCCTCGCCTGCCGGTACGATTGGAGGCGGCCGTGTCCTCGATGCCCATCCGGAACCTCGCCTGCGGAAAGCTGCCACAGCAACATGGCTGGAGCAGTTGAGGACGGCTTTTCCAGCGCAGCAGATCGTGTTGCGGGTGGTCCGCCGCAAGACGAAAGGCATCACTCTTGACGCCCTCTCTGCCGAGACAGGTCTGACCGTGGATGCGCTCTGCCATCAAATCGGTCCCGCACTGCAATGCGAAGACTTATTGCTCATCTCCGGTGATTTGCTCCTCAGCCGCGAAGGCCTCCTCAGCGCGGGAGGGGCAATCAGGTCTTCCCTGAAGACCGGCCTTCTGATGAAATCCTCCGAACTGCGCAGCCAGACAGCCCTCAGCCCTGAAGTCTTCGAATTCGTGGTGGGTTCCCTGGTGCGGCAGCGAAAGGTCCGGCTTTCTGGCGAATCGGTCTCCATCTACTGTGCCGAAGGCGAATCCTCGAACGCGGAAACCGAGCGGTTGGCAGCGGTTGCAAATACATATCGGGCGGCCGGGCTTGCCGCTCCCTCGGTCTCGGAACTGGCTCAGATACTCAATCTCAGCGAATCAGAAATGCGCCGGCGCGTCACTCTGCTTCAGCGCAACAAGACCATCGTGCGCATGGGAAACGATAATTTGTTCATCCATTCAGAGGCGCTCAATGAACTCTCAGCTAAGATCACGCAGCTCCGCGGCAGCCTGATAGATGTCGGTGGCTTCAAAAAGCTTACCGGGCTCTCCCGAAAGTATGCCATTCCGCTGCTTGAGTATCTTGACCGCCAGCGGATCACCCGAAACCAAGGTGATCGGCGCCTGGTCCTCTAGCTTTTCCACTAAGCCCGCGGGTGGATGCGGTTCCGCCCGAATCTGTGCTATATTGCCAACAACTTTGGGGCAAGAGTTGGCTACCGATGCCTGACGACGAAACCAAGATCAAGATCATTGAAGATCGTGACGCGACCAGGGAAGTGGCGCACGTCTACGACGAATGGCGCGCAAAGTCTGGCCGCCAGCAGATGCCCGGCATTTTGAAGTGCTTCAGCCACCGCCCCGACTTTCTGCGGCAGGTGATGCAGTTCAGCGATACAGTCCATTTCTCGGAAGGTCATCTCAACCGCAGAACCAAGGAAGCCATCGCGAGTTGGGTCTCGTGGCTTAATCGCTGCCCCTATTGACTGGACTCGCATGCATACTTCCTGCGTGTTCAGGGAGCAGAAGATGAAACGGTAAAGGCCATCGCGAATGGCAATCTTGAGGAAGCGGGCTTGAGTGCTGCGGAACGGGCATTGCTCGACTATGTAACCAAGGTGACAGAGGCAGCGTACCGCACCACCAATGAGGACGTGCAAAAGCTACGGGATCTAGGCTGGAGTGAGCCGCAGATCGCTGAGGCTGTCTACGTCACCGCAATGTTTGCCTTCTTCAATCGAGTAGCGGATGCATTCGGAATAGCTCCGCAGGGTTACCTCGAAATGAACGGGCTGACGAAGTAGGAGGGTCGTGAAAATCAACTTGAACAAGCGGGCACGCGGTTGGGCCATGAGTATTGCGGCCCTCTGTTTTGCCGGCTGGCTTTGCCTGGTTGGCTATGTGAACTGGGCCATGCACCAGCCGCCGGATGTCTTCGGCCACGTGATGGCGAAGATGCCCATGCCTGCCTACTTCGTGCTTCCCTTCGAGACCCTCTGGATGCGGGCGCGTGCAGGGCATTTAAGCGTGGGTGACACAGCTCCTGGCCTGATGGTAAACAAGCTTGAAGATCACACGCCAACCGACCTGGCGTCCCTCTGGGCCGACAGGCCGGTTGTTCTGGTCTTCGGGAGTTACACGTGACCGCCTTTTCGGCGGGAGGTTCCCGCCCTGAATAAACTCGCCGAGCAGTACCGCGGCAAGATCGACTTCTACGCCATTTACATTCTTGAGGCGCATCCCACCGACGTGTGGCAGATGCAGTCCAACGTGCGCGATGGAGTTCTGTTCAGCAGCCCCAAGAACGAGACGGAACGCGCCTTTATTGCCGGTGCGTGCGTGCGCAAGCTGGGCATCAAATTCCCCGCGATGATTGACAGTTTCGAGAATCAAGCGGAGTTTGCATATACCGGCTGGCCCGACCGGCTCTACCTGATTGGGCACGGCGGCCGAATTCTATACAAGAGCAAACCCGGTCCATTCAGCTTTCACCCGGAAGATCTTGCCGGGGCAATCAAGGCATCGATTCCAGCAAACTGAATACCCTCTAGCTCCGCGATCTTTGGTCCCGTCAGTTTTCAATGATAATTTCCGAATTGACGATCCGCCCATAACCACAGATCGGGCCGGGGCGGAGCTGGAAACGCTTTCCATGGACCGGCGATTTTATGCCTGCTTCGGTCGTCACAACATTCAGGCGGCAGCTTTCGTCAGGGCGCGTGCCCATTCAGTTTCGAATTCAACCGGGCTGGCATAGCCCAGCGTCGAGTGCATGCGTGATTGGTTATACAACTGGGGTTCAAGACACCCACAAAACCCAGATCCGAGAAGTGCAGTATCAGTGCCATCCAAGGCATGGGCAACGGGTGTGTGTCCACTGCGAAGTGCGCCGGGGCGGAACTGAGGTCCTTCGTTGCGTGCGAGAGGTGTCGTAGACATCAGCGATGCACCTCTCTGGTCGGGGATTCGGCTACATCAATCATTTGTTATCGAGCAATCTCGGCGGGTTGGGGTTCGGGGAGCAGATCAATTGGCCGCCCTCTGGAACTCAAAACCTGGTAGCGCGGCAGGGCAAACATAAGCAGGCACGGAATAAGGGCAGGGACTGCCAATAACTGAATCGTGATGGGCCGGTAGGAGCCGATCGTGTCAAATATACGACCTACGAGGATAGGACCAGTTGCGGCTCCAATGGCATAGGTGGTCCAGGTGAGAGCGTAGAGGGTGGAGAAGCGCTTGAGGCCGAAATAGCGCCCGAGCAGGTAGGGCGTGATGTCGCCCTCACTGCCCAGTCCGAATCCGATGAGAGCGGCGGCAAGCAGGCCCGCGGTCAACGTGTTGGCCACCGATAGCAAAACAATGCCGAGTACCGTCATCAGCAACATGATCTGAGAAACACGAGGGCCGAAAAAGCGGTCGAGAAAGAGACCCGTAAGAAGGCGTCCAATCAACCCTGTGGCTCCGAGGATGGAGACAGACCAAGCCGCGCCGGCAGTCGACACTCCGCGATCGGTAAGCAGCGCGGAGAGATGCGCGATGGTTCCATTCACGCTGACCGCGTAGAGACAAACGGTGGCGGCGAGGATCCAGAAGGCCGGCGTCGCAAGCGCCTTGCCAACGGTTTCACCAAGTTCAGTCGAGACATGCGGATCCTGGCGAGCGGCGGGTCGTTCTCGGACGAAAGCCGCGGTGAGAGGGAATCCAACCGCAAAGGCGAGCAGACCGAGCGTGAGGTAGGCGACGCGCCATCCCAGATGCGTGATAACAGCTTGAACAAGGATGGGAAGCAACATTGCTCCCAGGCCAGTGCCGGCAAGCATGATTGAAAGCGCGAAGCCGCGGCGGCGGTTGAACCAGGTTGAGATAGCGCGGGAGTACCCAATATAGGCGGTTCCATTGCCCACCAGGCCAATAACAAAGAACGTGAAGTAGAAGTGCAGCAGATGCGGCGTCAGCAATGCGAGCGAAACATAGGCCGCAGAGAAAACAACAATGCACGGCAGCACGATGCGGCGCGGCTTATAGCGGTCAAGCAAGAAGCCAAGCCCGGGCGAGGCCGCGGCCAGGGTCAGTGCGGCAATGCTGAATCCCGCAGAGGTGGCCTCGCGGTGCCAGCCGAAACTCTCTGCCAGTGGCTTGATGAAGAGGCCGAAGGTGTAAGGCACGATCGCCGCAAAGCTGACCATGATCCCAAAGAAGCTGGCGAGAACGATCTTCCAGCCGGGGTAGCTGATTTGGGATTCATCGAGTGAGGGTCCGGCGGTCTTCAGTGCTGGCTCGCGCATGGGTGAAAGCGACCTCGGATAGCGATTTTCTCAGCGTGACGGTCATAGTCTTCTTCAGGGTCGAAAGGAGCGCTCTTCGAATGCGCGGTTCAGCGCCGCATCGTGGCAATTGCGGCCTCGGTCACTCCGGTGTAACCGTGTTCTACGATCAGGGCCGCTCTTTGCCGATAGATGTCTGGATCTTGAGGAGCCCATGTACCCAGACCATCGACATAGCGATTGCACATGCAAAAGACCGCGGCAATCAGGACGGTATCGTGGATTTCCAGATCCGTGGCGCCTTTATCGCGCGCCGCGGCAATATCCTCCGCCGTTACGTGCTTGCCTCCAAGCTGCACCTTTCCGGCGATATGTAGCAAGGCCTTAAGTTTGGGGGAGATTTCTGCGCTCGGCCAGTCCGTCTTCACTTTCTGGACCAGCGCCTCGTCGTGTCCAAGTTGCGCCGCGGCCACTGCTCCATGAATCGTCTGGCAGAAAAAGCAATCGTTGCGCCAGGAGACGTGCGTGGCGATCATCTCTCGTTCACCGTTCGACAAGGTGCTTGGCCCGCGCAGCAGGACATTGACTAACTCATTCAAGGGCGCCGCGGTCTCAGGACGAAACGTCATGGGGCCGAGGATGCCCGGAAACTCTCGACCGAGTTCCTCTGCAATTGGAAGTTGAATATGGGCCATCGATAACACTCCATTCAAGGGGAATTGCGTTTACCTCTATGCAGCAAGAGAATCGAACAACAGAATGCGCTCATCGTACGTTGAGCCGGGTGCTTTGGTCTTCCACCAAACGATGGAGAGCAGTTTCCTGCCGAACTAACTCACTCCATGCCAGTCCTGAGGTCATGATTGAGGATCACTCTGACCAAGGCGTCGGGCCATGGTCGCAAGCAGCTTTGGCCGCACGTTTGGCCGTGTCCAGGGGCATTCGGCGATACAAATTCCGCACGATGCCGATTCGGCAAAGAATGGGATGCACTTGTCGAAGTCCACGTACCAGCGTTCAACGCCGCGCACCATTTGCTTATGTTCACTGATCGCGCCGGGCGGGCACGCGGCGGTACAAACCTGGCAGGTAGAGCAGAAATCATCTGCGCCGAAGCAGTCCTGCTTTGTGGCCACAAGCGGCATATCCGTGGTCACTCCGGCCAGGCGCAACCCAGCGCCATACTGCCGGTTAATCAGCGAGCCGTGTTTGCCCAGCTCTCCCAATCCAGAGGCAATCGCCGGCGGAATCAACAGCAACGCGCCTGCAGACGGCCCTGGATAAGCCTGGGCATTATATCCCTGAGAACGGATCCAATTGGCGAGCGCAAAAGAAACACGCGTCCCTCGTGCATACTGCTCGCCAATCTCCGTTACGCCGATGCCGTTGGTTTCGTCCGAAGGAACCTCTTTCAATCGCTCATAGTTGGGCGCGAGGGCCAGCACAATCACCCAGGGCTCGTCGATCTTGTATCCCTCAAAGACATAGAGAGGGTCCATTGGCGAAATGCCAACGCCGCCAGCCTCATGGGCGAGCGCGAAGGCGGTTGCTTCAGCCGCAAACTCCTCCGGTGTGGCCTTCCGCCGCACGTCAGCCACCGGAGCCAGCTCGGGATGTGTGTACGCCGCGGCAAATACCTGCGCCGAGCCCGGGCATTTACGCGAGCTCGTGCGCGCCACCACCTGCAGTTCGCCGTACGGATGCTTGTCGGGCGGATGCCAAAAAAAGGGCGACGGCCGGCGAGGCTCGGTTTCTCCAAGCCCGTTGATCGGATTTCCTGAAACCTTGAGCAGGGCAAGCGTCTCCGGCCTGGGTTGGTAGCTGTTTCGCCGGGGACGCCTGGGATTTCCAGACGCAGGCTTCGCTTCGTCCCCCATCGCCGGTTCCAAATTCGACATCGATGCTCTCCTAAAAACTGAACTTTGCGGAAAGCTGAAACTGCCGCGCGGCTCCGGCAAACGTTGGAGTGCCAAAGGTCGGATTGTCCGGGCTGGTGACTCCGTTTCCGTAGGCCTTGGGGACTGGCCCTGCGAACTCCCCTGCGCCATAAACTTGATCAACATCCTGCACGTTGACGCGATTCAGGAGGTTCAACGCTTCCGCGCTCAGCTTCAACTGGAGCTGCTCATTCAAGTTCAAGAGTTTTTGCAGGCGAAGATCCGTGTCGTAGTACGACGCCCCGCGATACGTGTTCCGGCCAATATTACCGACGCGGTCGTTGAAGGGGAAGCCATCGCCATTCACATCGGACCCCGCGAGAATACTGTAATACTGAGGGCTCTGCAACGTATTGAGCATGGAAAACTCAAAGTTGCGCAGTGGAGCGGCCCAGGTCTTCGGCGACCGTCCCAATAGCGTCAGGACCAGCCGATGACGCACATCATTGTCGCCGACCGCACGATCCAGTTGCGGCGCGAGATAGTCCTGCGGTTCATCCTGTAACTGATTTTCCGTGCCAATGTCGATGGATTTTCCGTACACATAGTTAGCCAGCACGCTGAAGGTCTGCCCAAACTCCTTGCGCAGGCTCACAGTTCCCGCGTTGTAGATGGACCAGCCTTCCGCCGATGCCTCCAGTACAAAGCCGAAATTCGGATCGGCAGGCGTGAACTTCTGCCTGCCATCGGAGAGAAATCCATTTGGGATGCCATTGATGCTGTTGGAACTCTCCAGATGTATCGCATGGAGATAGTGATATGCAACCGTGAGATACCACTTATTCCCCAGCTCGTTTTCGACTTCCAGGCTGGCTTGCTCGGCGTAGTTAGATGGATAGTTTCGTTTCACAAATCCCAACGGAAACTGACTCAGAATTGAGGGGCTTGGGTAAATTCCATTGTGTGTAAAGTTACTGAAGGCGCCTCCCGCAAGCACCGGCCCGGCAGTCCCCACCATGCCGGCCGGTCCAAACCCGACAAGATTATTTCCCGGATTGGCGAACTCAGGCAGAATCGGCTGATTCATGTTTGAAAAGGCGGACGCACCGTGCCAGCCGTTGATCAAGCTGCTGTATTCCAACGATCCGGTGTATACGCCGAAGCTAGTGCGCACTACACCTTTTCCGTCGCGATAACCATAGGCGACTCCAACCCGCGGCTGGACATTTCCAAGATTCGACTGATTCATCTTGCCCAGAATGCGAAGGTCGCTTGCTGAAGGAAGAAAATCAAGGTCGTAGCGCACCCCGAAAGAGAGAGTGAGATTTGGGAGCACTCTCCATTGATCCTGCACATAGAAGCCGGCGAGTTTATGCCAGAATGCAATTGCGTCGGCAGCCTCGTGCGCCGGTCCGTCCGGTCCGTCGTAGAACCCATTCTGCCAGGGCAATCCGCGCTGCGGAACCTGGTTCCCAAAATCGGCTCGCGTCTGCTGGAAGAGAAACTCAACCGCGGTTCCGGGTCCAAAGTGGCTGAAAGGCCCGGCGCCGAAGAAACTCTGCGGACTGAAGATTCCTACGCCCGGCGTGAAGTAAGGCGTCTGCGCGGAGAACCAGATCGGCTCAAACTCCGCTCCAATCTTGATGGAGTTGGAGTCGTGGGAATA
>Ga0182027_10012704_pt1 | contig 11808 bp, 7 predicted proteins | sample 712E1DmetaG_FD_121300 | JGI IMG/M metagenome (GOLD analysis project Ga0182027, IMG submission 121300) | Permafrost microbial communities from Stordalen Mire, Sweden - 712E1D metaG (Illumina Assembly) | ecosystem: Environmental > Terrestrial > Soil > Wetlands > Permafrost | place: Sweden...
AGAATTTTCCAATCTATGACCTTTTCCAGATCGGCGATTGCATCAAAATGTTTTGCGCTTATAAGAAGTGCATGCCGGTCGGTAAAAACAAATTTTATGCCGTGTTTTTGTAATGTGGTCAACCGTGAAACCAGCATTACGATTTGATCCTTTGCAACTTTTGGAACATTGTGACCGGTAACAATGTTATAGAGCATAACGGACCAGGGTGTGAAGTAGAATGGAATATAGTCGCTTAATGTACCGAAGGGTGCAATTTTAACTTCAATCCGCCTTCGTCTTTCGATGATTTCTTCGTGCCCAACATCAACATAATCCTGGTCCTGAGTATCTGAATTGCGGCAATGCAAACCGTTTTCGAGAATCCACGGCATATTGTCCAGATGGACAATGCGGAAAATAAGGTTTTCGCGAGGACAGAGGAAGTTATTAGTCTGCATTGGTGTGCCTTCTATTCCCCATCCAACCAATTCGTTTGCTGTTCTGACGATACCTTGGGTATTTTCGGCCCTTTTCTCATCTCTTCCGGAACCTTTGGCAGTTCATCAGCTTTATATAAATCGTTAGCCCGTAAAGCTCATAGACCAATAAAAACTAAGATTAAGCGATATATTCTTCGAATGCTCAATAGCAAGAAAACCGCCAATTGAGTTTGTTACAGCACTATCTCTCTTTTGTTAACTCATCCGCAATCATTTCCGCCTGCTTCAGTACGGTTTCTGTCGCCAGCATCTGCATGTCCGGCGGGTAACCGTACTGGCGCAGAATTCTTTTTACAATGACCTTCAGTTTTGCTTTTACGCTTTCTTTGATTGTCCAGTCTATGCTGGCGTTTTCCCGTACTTTTTCAAAAAGTACGACGGCCAATTCCCGCAGTTTGGTCTTTTCCATGACCTGCCGGGCGCTGTCGTTATTGGCAATCGCGGTATAAAAAGCATATTCCAGATCGGACAAGCCCATCTCCTGCGGCTCCTTGTCCATATGCTTAATTTCTTTACTGAGTTTTATAAGTTCTTCGATGACTTCGGCGGCAGTTAAAATTTTGTTGTGGTATTTTAAGATTGAATTTTCAAGCATCTCCATGAGGGATTTACCCTGTATTAAATTCCTTTTAATCCTCGCCTTAATTTCGTCGTTCAGCAGTTTTTTAAGCACCTCTAGCGCGATATGCTTATGCTCCATGTTCTGCACTTCGAGCAGAAAATCTTCCGAAAGAATTGATATGTCCGGCTTTTTTATGCCTGCGGCGTCGAATACATCTATGACCTGTTCGGTAACAAGCGCCTTGTCAATGACCTGCCGGATCGCTGTCTCTACTTCCAGGTCGCTTTTGCCTTCCCCGGTACGGTCGAATTTTGCCAACCTGGATTTTACAGCCTGGAAAAAGCCAATTTCGTCTTTGGCGTGCATTGCCTGTTCATGCGGAATTGCAATGGAAAAAGCCTGTGACAACGCCGTAACTTCATCCACAAACCTTTTTTCCCCATTGTCCAACGCCAGGATATGCTCTTCTGCGGCCAGTATAAGCGAAAGCTTACGGCTCGTATCAGCTTCAAAGTATTCCTCGTAGGCAAACCCGTGGAACAGCTGCGATACAATTTCAAGTTTTTCAAGCATGACCTGAACCGCTTTTTCCTGCGTAACTGCCGGGTCACCCTTGCCGCCGCTATCGGAATAAAACGACAATGCTTTTTTAAGGTCTGCGGCAATGCCGAGATAATCAACTATCAGACCGCCTGTTTTATCTTTATAAACACGGTTTACGCGTGCTATAGCCTGCATAAGATTGTGCCCTTGCATTGGTTTATCGATGTAAAGCGTATGCAGGCAAGGGACGTCAAAACCGGTCAACCACATATCGCGGACTATCACAAGCTTGAGTTCGTCTTCCGGGTTTTTCATCCGGTCGGACAATGCCCGGCGCTGTTCTTTGGTCGTGTGGTGCTTTGATATTTCTGGTCCATCGGACGATGCGGAAGTCATTACCACCTTAATGACGCCTTTCCTCAAGTCGTCATTGTGCCATTGAGGTCGTATTTTGATTATTTCCGCGTAGAGTTCGGCAGCAATTCTGCGGGACATGGTTACGATCATGCCCTTGCCCTCGAAGACTTCCTGCCGCAGTTCAAAGTGAGTGACGATATCAAGCGCGATTCGTTTTACCCTATCGGCGCTGCCGATCAGGGCTTCAAGCTGCGTCCACTTGGCCTTGGCCTTCTGGGTTTCGGTCAGTTCATCCTGGTCAAGCTCGTCATCGAGTTCCGAAACAAGTTTTTTTCCTTCCGCGCTTAAGCCGATTTTAGCCAGGCGGCTTTCATAGTAAATCCGGACTGTTGCGCCATCGGTCACGGCCTGCGCAATATCGTAAACATCAACATAATTACCAAAAACAGCTGGTGTATTTACGTCGGTATTTTCAATAGGTGTGCCGGTAAAACCAAGATACGTAGCATTCGGCAGAGCATCCCGCATGTATTTGGCAAAGCCGTAAACAACTTTTTTACCTACAATGCGCCCGTTTTCGTCCTTGGCGTCAATGGTCTTTGCCTTAAACCCATACTGCGTACGGTGTGCCTCGTCGGCAATCACAATTATATTTTTTCTATCCGATAGCGTTTCGTAAATATTCCCCTGTTCGGGTTGGAATTTCTGAATAGTTGTAAAAACAATCCCGCCCGAAGCTACCTTTAAGAGCTCTTTTAACTGCTCCCGGTTTTCTGCCTGCACTGGCTCCTGCCGCAATAGCTGTTTTGATGATGCAAAAGTATCGAATAACTGGTCGTCTAAATCGTTCCGGTCGGTAATCATTACAATGGTTGGGTTATCCATTGCTAAAACAATTTTACCCGCATAAAAAACCATTGAGAGAGACTTGCCACTGCCTTGAGTATGCCAGACCACCCCACCCTTTTTATCGCCTACGGATTGTGTTTCTGTTCCCGGCACGCCATAGCTTGCCGGGGATTCCATTACCATTGGGCAATCCGCTTGTTTGGATTTAGCAGCAACAAAACCTGATGCCCGCAGCGTAGATTCCACGGCACGGTTGACCGCATAGTATTGATGATAGGCAGCAAGCTTCTTGACCGTTTCTATCGTTATTATGCCGGTATTTTTATCTTCTTTTTTTGATTTTTCAAACACAATAAAATGCCGGATAAGGTCGAGCAGCGTAGTCCTGCAAAGCATTCCTTTTATCAGCGTTTCCAATTGGCCTATAAGCGCCGAAGCTTCGATCTTTCCATCCGATGTCTTCCAGGCCATAAAACGACTATACGCAGAGGAAATGGTACCGGCTTTGGCCTCTAGGCCGTCTGAGATCACTATAAAGCCATTATATGCAAACAGCCGAGGAATGGCTTGTTTGTAGGTTTGTATCTGCTGGAAGGCAGAATGCGTCGTAGCGTTTTCATCCACAGGATTTTTAAGCTCGATAACTACGAGCGGTAGGCCATTAATAAAAAGTAAAACGTCCGGTCTTTTATTCACGTTGTTCTCTATAATCGTGAACTGATTCATGACCAGAAAATCATTATTATCCGGGGAGCTAAAATCAATCAGCCATACCAGGTCACCGCGGGTGTTGCCATCCTTCTGGTGGCTCACCTTTATACCTTCGGTAAGCATACGGTGAAAAGCCTCATTATTCGCTATAAGCTCGGACGAATTAAGGCGGAGAAGTTGTTTTACAGCGTCTTCCCGCGCATCTGCCGGAACCTGCGGATTGATACGGGCTATGGCGCTATTGAGCCGGTCAATGAGAAGGACATCATCGAATCTCTGGCGGGCCGGGGTTTCGCTATCTGGGGCAATATCGGGAGCATAGATGTACTGATAGCCCGATTTTTCGAGAAGGTCGATGGCGAATAGTTCTATGGCGGATTCAGTGATTTTGTTCATAGCTTTGTTTTTTTAATAACCATATCGCTCATGTAAATAGTTTACCCATTCGGCTTGCAAAGCGCCATTACCATTTTGCCTGACAAATTCTACCCATTGTTGATGCGTCCAGGTTATAAACTGGGTTTTACCCGTGAATAATTTCTCCCATCCGGCTGTAAAATCCGGAATTCCTGTTGAATTTAGGCAACGAATTAACGTGTTGTTCCTTTTATCATAGGCAACGCTGGAATAGACATAATCGTATTCGCTACTCGCAGCAATCCCTTCTGCTAAAGAATGTTGCCTGAATAACTGGTATCCTGCTGCGCTAGCCGGGCAGTTTTTTAAAATATTTTCGCCGTAAGGAGAAAGTTTTAAATGATCCCAATATTTTCTGCCCCATTCCGTCTGATGGCAGATGCCTTTATAATTATAATCCTGTGCGGCATGCAAACAGCGCTCTGGATTTGGATTGGCTTTTTTATCATCCCTGTCGGTGGTTCTTCGAGCGGAACAGGGATAAAAACTATGTTCAGTATATTTGCACTCTGTTAATATAAGACTTTTCCCATTTTCTGTTTCAACCTCAAAAGCAACATCTGGTGAAGTTTGGCCGGAACCGCGTGTGCCGCCCTGTTCACCAAGGAGCTTTCCCGGGCTGAGTTCATCGGGCAGAGCGAATTCTAATTCTACATTGGAAATCTTGGTGATCTTCCCGGAAACATGCATTTGTAAAAAATTCAGCATAAGCTGTTTGAAGTCGAGATTTGTTCGGATGATAAAATAAAGGTTAGCACAAACAATCCAGGAACTGAGCAGATTATGGGTGCCGGTATGCGATTGAATGTTTTTATTATTAAGATAACTCGGTAAGTCGGTTTTTATTCCTTGCCAAAGAGTTTCTTCCCAAAGGTTACGGGGAATGATATGGGGGTAAGATTTGCCGTTTTGATATCCGAATTGGTCAGAAGCAATATGGGTTTTACGCCAATTTATCTGAGCTTGTTTTTGATGGTTATGGAATGAAATTTGGTTCATAGTATTCAATTTGAAGCCTCAACGAGTATTTTATAATGACCAGGGAAAACCGATTCTATCATTTCCAAAATAAAGGATACATTGTTTTGGCATTCAGGAACCAACGAAGGGTCAAATCCTTTCCCCGTCATATGTGATTGGTCGTTGGTGAATTTGTAAATTGCGGTTTTTTTATTATCATCGAAATCAAGTGCCATTAACTTATGATAAATGCTTTTACTGTTTGGAATCATAATCATTAGAAACGATTCAAGCAATTTGCGTGCAATATTCGGGATGTGATACACAGATGCAATAGTCCCAACCGATCTAAATTTATAAATAAGCTTGAAAAGATACTGGTATTCGCTATCATGCTTTTCAAGTAATTCGTCTAACGATTCAATCTTGGCTATTCTTTTATTTTCACTGATAGGGTTATTAACCATATAATATTGCCTGTATGGTACATTATCTCGAAAATTTAGCCACCCGATTAATAAGCGAAGAAAATCAAAGTTATGAGTAAAAATGAATACTTGAGCGGCATTTTTAACCGCATTCCTAAGAAAAGCATATGCCTGATACAAGGAATTAGAATCTAGGCTACAAATTGGATCATCTACAATTATAATACCATCACTTGCATTAAAATCCTGGTCTTTCAGATGTATTGTAAAGTAGACAAATGCAATAGCTGTTTTTTCTCCTTCGCTTAAATTCTTGGCAATTTTATCTTTTCTTTTAATTAAATACCCGCCATCCGTAACTTCAAAGGTCAATTCATCTCGGCCTAAAAACGTTTTAAGATCCCGATTAATTTCTTCGCAGGCAGGACCAGAAGTAGATATTTTGCTTTTATTATCAGCAATTCTTTGTTGGATTACTGGTATGCTTTGAATGGCAGGATTATGAGGGTCGCCGTTTTCTAATATGTTAATTTCGTGTTTTATTTTACCGATTTCCAAATCCAAATTGGCTACTTCGTCAAATATTTCACTTAAATAATGATTGCCAAGTTTATCATTCGCCTCGGTCTTTGCTTGTGTAAAGTTGTTTGTTTTTTTGTTATGTCCGCCAATTTCCTCATTAAGAGCCTTAAGCGCATTGATGAAAGGGGCTGGGTTGATGCCTGCGTCTAACTTTAAGGGAGTCGAAGTATTTATTTTTTTCTTTTCAAGGCATTTATTAATAGCGGCAATCTGGCTTAGTAATTCATTTTTACATTTTAGAAAAGAGTCTGTTTTGGATAAATATTTTTGCTGCATTTCGTCATATAAATTTGCTTTGTCTAATGTATTAACATTACGGATGCTGGTAGTTATTTGGGCAATATTATTTATTAATAAATCGATATCGTTTTTTATCTTTCTATCAGCCTCGTTAAAATATGCGAGCAATTCGGAAATGCGTGTCTCTGGTAAAGGGCGGGCGCAGAATTCACAGTTTGATGATTTCTTTGTGGTATGTAACTCGATGCCTTGTTCAACCCACCTGGAAATGTCAGGGTTTTCTTTAAGCCTCTGAATAAGCACTGTTTTTATAGTACTCTGCAACAATTTTTCGGCGGTATTAATTGCTTCTATTATATCTTTTTCGATACTACCTATGCTTAGCAGACTGAGTAACGGCTTTTCTTGCTGTTTTAGTGTGAGCAGATATTTACTGACTTCATCTTCGGAAAGAAGTTGCTTGGTTTTTAATAATGAAAAGGCTTGTTCTGCATTGGTTTTGCGATAATTTCTCGCAGTAACGCCACTTGTGTTTGTGCTTATTATTTTGGCAACATTAGTAAAGACTTTACCTTTATCATTTTCTTTTCGCTCAAATTCTTTTTTCTTTAGTTCCAATTCCTTAATTTTTCCAATATCATCTTTTTTTTCTGGGTCGCCCTTAAGGATTTTTTCTTCCTGCTTTATCGTTTCTGCTAGCTCCTTATTTTCTTTACCAAGGATAAATATCGGCTTGGCTTTTCCGCCTGCAATATCAATATTGTCGGCGATATAGTCGCGGTTAAACACCCTTATTTGTTTTATATAGGGGGTACCTTGGATATAATCTCCCTCGCCGGATTGGATTTTATATTCAAGATTAGGAAAAGAATCGGCTTTTCCGGTATTAAAAGACGAAAACAATTGTGAAAGGGTTGTTTTTCCAGAGCCATTCCAGCCATAAATAAGATTGTACCGCTTGAATTCGGGCAGGTCAGGGGTCCATTGATAATCGCTAAAGATCCCAAGGTTCTTAACCTTTTGAATTTTTGTTATCATGGATTACCCTTTCCGCTTAAATCATGGACAGCGGCTTTCAGCACTTGCCAACATATTAACGCCGTATGTTCATCTGGGTTGAATCCTGACCTCCATTGTTGATAAGGATGTATATAATTTCTGAAGTCCCGTAGAGCATGACTAAACTGTTTTACGTCCAATCCTAAAAAAGCTAACTGGTGAGCAACATTAATTAGATCGTTGAGCGACCATTGATGAAATTCTAATACCTTTCCTGTTTCTTTGTTTTTAGGGCTTGCTGGTGATTCATTAAAATATTGTGGATTTTGCGTTGCAGTTCCTAGCAATATTCCCTCTAAGGTGCTACCGCAAAGAAAAATGACAGAAAGCGAAGCTTTCGCCTGTAAACTTTTACGAATTTCCTCAATTCTTTGATCTAATATGCAGATTAAACCACTCTCTAGTTTAAGTGTTTGTAAAGAAATTTCTCCGTAATTGTGTTTTAAGAAATCTGATTCACTTTTTACCGCAGCAGGTGAAGCCGCTTGAGACTGCGTACCGCTGGATAGTCGGTGAGCAATACCCAAACATTCCTTATATAAAGCATCCTGAGGATCTGTTATTCCTGAATCAGAAAGCATTTTTATCGTACGCCAGTATTCAAGCAGTTCTAAAGTTAATTTTCCGACTAACGGGTCATTTTCTTTCGCCCAAAAAGCTCTTAGCCTTTTTGCTTTTGAACCACCGTATGTGTTGTATTTCGGTGTGTATATATCCATTCCGGTAATTTGCTGAATAAATTGATGAAATCTGGCATCCGTAAAATCCAAAACATAGCCACTGCCCATTTCAAATAGCTTTTCGAACTTTAAGGCATCAGTTGGTTTTAAGTTAGACATAATTAGTTCAATTCGACCCGAACTTCACCGCTCATGAGTTTGGTCAATAAAGTATCACGGAGTTTTTCAAGCGTTTGTATTTGGTAGGTATTCAATATCACCTTATCATCTATCGGTTTTGCTTCGGCCTGAAATTTATTGACAAGGTTAACGGGTGGAATTGAAATATCAAATGCTTCAAAATCAGTTTTACTTATGCTCCCAAAAACGGTTCCCGTGTCATTGAATCGTTCTATTTCTCTCATTAGCGACTTCATTTTGAAATAGGTATAGGTATAATTGCCTTTTTCAGTTTTATATCTGAAAGCCGCAACACCGCGTCCTATACAACATCTCTCTTGTGACATATTTTGTGCACCTACAGGAGCCCTTACACTTATCAAAGTATCATGCTTCTCGGCAAAACGTACCGGCGCAGTCGTAAACACCCTTTTCTGGGGGAAACGGAAGCCAAAATCTGCATTGCCCTGAAACATTGGAATTCCAATACCATTTTCATTATAACTTTCACCAGGCGGCGATGAGCCCATCTCGTAATCGAACTCATCTGGCATTTTACCTTGTGCCCACTCCGCATTTGCCTCCACCACAAACCACTGCCTGAAAAGCATTTCCGCCAATGCTTCGAGGGTTTTATTCTGGCGGTGGAGCAGGTCTATTTTGTCGTCGAGACTGGAAAGAACTGAGGCGATGGCACGTTGTTCGGGAAGCGGGGGAAGGAGCAATGAAACGGATTTTAATGATGTTAAAGGATTACTTATTGCCGGGACACCAACTTGCGATTCGTGCTGCAATAATTCATGTTGCCCTATGTCTGATCTGAAAAAATAAAAAAGGTAATGATTATCCACCATTTTGCTGTTAACCGTTACTTTCATTCCAGACTGTGAAATAACGTAACGCGTGTATTTACTTTCGGGGATAATTCCGACTTGGCCAAGTGTTCCTCTATGAGTGAATACAAGGTCACCTGGAAAGCAATTGCTTGATCGTAGCTGGTCTGCTTTATCTTCTGTCAGGAAAACGAATTTTCCATCGACATATTTATAATAATTCAGATTAGTACCTCGGATTACCGGTACGCCTGAATCCACAAAATTATCCGCTTTTATATTTGAGCCAAATGGACCCATTGCGAATTTTTCGGCCACATCAGCTAATTTGCATTCCTTCCAGGCATTCATGCAATTTTCACTTTCTTCAAATTCTCCGTAATCGCCTCATTCAGTTTTTCTTCCTCTTTGAGCTGACCTTCAAATTCCTTTTTCAAACTGGTAAATCTTTCCTTAAAGTCAAAATCGACCTCATCATCCGGCAACCCAACATATCGTCCCGGCGTAAGCACAAAATCCAATTCCCGCACCCGTTCGATGGAAGCGGAATTGCAAAAGCCTTTTATATCCTCGTACTTGCCTTTAGGATCTTTCCACGCATGATAAGTTCCCGCTATCTTCTGAATATCTTCAGCCGAAAACTCTTTTGTTCTACGGTTTATTAAATGTCCTTCATTTCTGGCATCGATAAACAGGATTTCATCGGTACGGTTCCGGTATCCACCATTGGCTTTGTTTCGGCTCAAAAACCATAAACAAGCAGGAATCTGGGTATTTAAAAACAGCTTCGCAGGAAGATTTACAATGCAATCAACAAGTCTTGCCTCTATTAATGCCTTTCGAATATCGCCCTCGCCCGAAGTCTTGGATGTGAGCGAACCCTTTGCCAACACAAAACCGGCAATACCACGGGGGCTTAAATGGTAAAGGAAGTGTTGTATCCAGGCGTAATTTGCATTTCCGGCTGGCGGGACACCGTATTTCCATCTGCCGTCATTGCGGAGCAGATCGCCGCTCCAGTCGCTGTCATTGAATGGTGGATTTGCGATGACAAAGTCGGCTTTTAAATCTTTGTGAGCATCATTAAGAAAAGAACCTTCATTGTTCCATTTCACTTGCGAGCTGTCAATGCCGCGTATGGCAAGATTCATCTTTGCCAGTCGCCATGTGGTCTGGTTGCTTTCCTGTCCGTAAATAGAAATGTCATTAATCTTGCCCTGATGGTTGGCAACGAACTTTTCAGATTGAACAAACATACCGCCAGAACCATTGCACGGGTCGAACATCCGGCCCTCATGCGGTTCAAGCATTTCAACTAATAATTCAACGCCACTTCTGGGTGTATAGAACTGTCCGCCCTTTTTACCTTCCGCAAGGGCGAATTCGCCGAGGAAATATTCAAATACATGGCCGAGAACATCGGCGCTACGAGCTTTGGCATCGCCAAGAGCGATGTTCCCGATAAGGTCGATTAATCCGCCAAGACTGGTAGGGTCAAGGTTCCCGCGTGCATAAGCTTTTGGCAGTACATCCTTGAGCGAGGGATTGTCCTTTTCAATGGCGTCCATCGCGTTATCGACGTCTTTACCGATGGTAGGATGTTTTGCTTTGGATAGCAAATAAGACCAACGGGCTGTTTCAGGCACAAAAAAGACGTTTTCCGCTTTGTATTCGTCTTTATCTTCTGGGTCGGCTCCTTTATATTCGCCCTTACCGCTTAAAAGTTTATTTTGTAATTCTTCAAACGCATCCGAAATATATTTCAAAAAAATCAATCCTAAAACGATGTGCTTATATTCCGCTGCGTCTATATTCTTGCGCAGTTTGTCTGCTGCTTTCCAGAGCTGTTTTTCGATGGGTTCTTCTTTGGTGTTTTCTGAGGTCGATTTAGCCATTGTCAATACCCTTCATACAATAAAAATGTTTCTGTCGAATATTACTATGTGCAATAAATTATCCGTATGTAAATACTAATATGCTATGAAATAATGCATCCCAGACGAGGTAAAAAAGCATATTTTTATCTCTCTATTTGCGAGGCCTTTCTGTACCCCGCAGTGTCAACCTGCTCTGATTGCCACCTCCCTACCTCACCCTATACACAAAGCTGCTCGTCTGCCCCTCTGTCATCATGAACCCTTTTTCAACCCTATCCTTCAAATCTCTCCGCAACGTCCCCTTTTCATAGTGCCCCAACAAACCTCAATAAACTATATAAATCCTTTACTTAACGCAAACTATTTCTGTTTTAAATGTCCATCATGCACAAATGCCAAAAAGCTAATATACGACACTGGCTTTTCCATTTGACTCGAAATAAGCTTGTGCGCGGCCGAAAGCGTGATCCCGGTCGATAAATATTTCGTTATTTTCTCCGCAAAAGGATCGAGCCGACGACCGCCCTTGTTCCGGATCCCTTTTGGCCTTCCCAACAATTGTCCGCTTGCTTTAGCGGCTATTAATCCCTCTTTAGTCCTAACACTGATAATTTCCCGCTCAGTTTCCGCAAAATACCTGTAAATTTGCCCAATTTGATTCTTTATCCCATTTATTGAAAGATGCGGAATACTATTTTTAAACAGTCCTAAGAATAAATCATAAAAACCCATTGCAAGGAGTGTATTAGTGAGCCCCAAAGCTAAAGACCATCATGCCGGTGATGACAAAATGTGTGCGCTTACGTGTTGTTCCTGTGACTTGGATGTTAAAAACATCATTCCTTTGGTGGATAAACCGAAGTTCATCTGCAAAAGCTGCGGGCATGTAGCGAATGACAAAAAAAATCTCTGTCAGCCTAAAGCAATTTAATCACGATACGCTTATCCGCCCAAAATAACACGAATATGGGCGCTACCCTTATAAAAGCGCCCATCCCCCAAAAAAATGTAAATTTAGCCTAAAAGGGGTCGCCTCTCGAGCAGAAGACAAGGCTAAGAATTTTTTCCC
>Ga0182027_10012705_pt1 | contig 11807 bp, 9 predicted proteins | sample 712E1DmetaG_FD_121300 | JGI IMG/M metagenome (GOLD analysis project Ga0182027, IMG submission 121300) | Permafrost microbial communities from Stordalen Mire, Sweden - 712E1D metaG (Illumina Assembly) | ecosystem: Environmental > Terrestrial > Soil > Wetlands > Permafrost | place: Sweden...
TCAACTTGAAAAACTCTTGCCGAAAGTGCCCCCGGTGAGGTAAAACTATAACTGTCCTAGACGCGCTCAACTGGCCGGTTTTGAGGTGACCCCGACTGGCCGGTTTTGAGGTGACCCCCGAGGTCGTCTCCACGAAAATGCAATTCGGAAAGGTCTTGGCGCTTCGTCCACACCTCTACCCAAGGCTCACCGAAGCGCTCAGACAATTCAACGATGTCGATGCATTTCGGCTCGATATAGAAACTCTCCGTCAGTTTGACGTGCATATTTGTTCTCCTACGGCATCAGTGCCGCTTGTATATCCCGGCCACCCACGATTGGAAGCTCACGTTCAAGGTTGTAGGCCAGATTTCTTGCGACGGCCTTCCTCAACCACGTTGTCCGGTCCATTCTTAAGCTGTGGCGCACGGCGTCGATCCTGTTCACGGTGCTTTCTTCCAGCCTCAGTACGATTGCTCTCTTGGTCTTCATGTATGTCTCCGTTGACGGCAACTACCCAATCCGGGCAATCCTGATAGCCGTCATGAGCAGTGCGTCTTGGATGTATTTAGACATCCACGCCACGAAGGAATCGGGTGTGCGTGCGTGTTGGTTCGAGATGGTTGTGCGCCCCGGAGTTGACAGAATCAGAATCCATGCGATCATAGCTTTGGACGCCACAGAGCTTGCCGACAAAGGTGAAATCTGCGGATGTCATATATAAAGAGTGAAGCCGGAAAAAGGGCAGGTTCGTTGCGTGGAGATAACACGCTGGCGTCTGTGACTGTTCCAGCTTCAAATTGGCCGGAAACGGCCACGTCGATCAAGGGCGCTGCCCGGACATTGATGCTTTCCTGATGGTGAACCTTCCGTCAGGTTGTAGCCCTACCAAGGTCAACCGTAAAAGCACAGGGAGTGAAAATCTTCGCATGGATCAAACCATGCACCTGATGAGGAACGATACTTCGTTTTACAGCGGAGGAACCCTGGAATGGGGAATCATTCATCACGAGCGTGTTTCGGATAAGACGTTAAAGGCCGGGTCATGGACAGGGCTGCGAAGTTTGCGGCGAAACCACAAACCGGGAGCCGAACAATTTCAGGGCGTCGATGGGCGCTGGTGGCTCCGTCATCAGATGATCGACAAAACTCCCTCCGACAAGGGATTTTTGTCTCCGGGCAACTGGTTTCACCTTTCATCAGATGATGATTGGAAATGATGGTTCAAAAAGGAATCTGAGCGAAGCGAAGGCCGAAGGCTAGTCCAGAACTGGTTTTGGACGGATTGGAACTTCCGTGCTTCGCACCGTTCCGGTTCCAGTTGAAGCCTTTTTGGTGGTGTGTAGGGATGGATTGTTTTCACTGGAACCCGAAGGCGATGTGGATGCCATGAAACACGGTGTGAACCATGAAACCGGCAGCGCCGCTCTAGCCCTTCCTCACCTTCGCCGCCGCCACTCTCGCCCTTGCAGCAGCGGCGATGCCGGGGTTCAGTTCCGTTCCAATGAATTTTCGCTTTGTGGTCGCACAGATCTCAGGAATGACGCCGCCGCCCGTAAATGGGTCGCACAAAAGTTGCCCCGGCAGCGTTAAGACTTCGATGTAGTCCAGAAATTGACCGGCGTCCTGGCCATGTGCGTGGTGGGTCTTGTCAGCCGTCTTGCTTTGTACCAGATCCGAAAACCATCTATGTTTGGCATTCGCTGGTGCTGGCCGTTTTGCAAAGATGAGCATGGGCCTGATTCTGTTGCTGATTTTCCGGGTCCATATTCGAGAATGGGCACTGGAGAAAACCACGGCAGACAGCCAATACCAGTCCAGGGATTCGGAGAGGCGGGCGATGATCTCGTTCAAATAGAGTTGACCGCAGAGAACCAAGCAGAACCCGCCCGGTTTCAGTTTTTGCTGTGCCAGCTTTCCAAGTTCCGTGTACAGCGGAAGAGCTTTGTGCTCCCACGGCGGATCTGTGCAAATGAGATCCACGCTATCGTCATCCAAAATGCGAAACAACTTCCGCATGTGTCCGGTGTGGATGCCTTCACCACGAACGTGCGTCTTCAGTGCGGCCTTGATTTTTGCTTGCCGCACTCGCTCCAGCATGGCTTCTTTGGCGTCCCGGAGCGAGATTTCCGCATTGGCAATCCGGGTAACGATGTCCGGGTCGATCTTCGCAAGCGAAGCAATCTCACGAAGTTTTCGAGTCGAGATCTTGTGCTCTCTCGCCGTCCGCTCTCGCTGGCGAGGTGTGGTTTCATCTTGGTGGCGCATGTGTACCACCAAGTTGCCGTCTGAACGAGCGGAACCGGCCTTGGCCGCACGCTGCTTTTTCGAGACCACCACCCGCCGCTGCATGATCCGATATGCGAGAGCGGCACGTTGATCGGTGGTGAGGTTCCGGCGTCCAAGCTGGTTTTCCTCAATCCAGAGCTTTGCGGACTCCCGATCCGGCAACTCAATTTCGGTGGTGTCGTAAGGGAGTCCGTGGCGGTTGCAGATCGCCAGCCGGTTGTGGCCGTCCACAAGTAGCCCACGCCATACAACCAGGGCGTCCCGGCATCCTTCTGCCAGGATGTTCGCTTCAAGTTGCTGGCGCTCTTCGGGTGACAGCGGAGCGATGAGATCGGCAAATTCTTGGTCTACCTTCGGCACCAGCTTCAGGACCGGCGTGCGCTTCGGCTTGAGCATGAATCCAGAGCTTAACAGCGTTTGCCGGGGCCGTAAATACTGCGATGGTTAGAGATCGTTCAACTGAAAACCGATATATGCAGGTAGCCAGCCGGTTCCGCAGATCTGGAGATCTGCGTGTCTGGTATTCTGATCGGTCACGGGAGGTACGTCGATGGCAAATGACGAACAGCCGAACAGTCACACTGAAGAACCGGACCAGGATATTGAAAAACTCGACAACGATCACCCATACGCTGCTGGCGTCAACGACCTTTTGGCGGCGGTTGCCAACGTGGTTGAAAAAGAGCGCTTCGTAGAAGCTCTGAGTGCGTGGGTCAATTCCCATGCCGATGGCGTGAAGCAAAAAGCTTTCGTACAGTGGCGGGCCTTAGCAACAAGCGTGGTGTTCAGTCTTCTCATTTTCGCCGGACTTGCTGTGCTGGCGTGGAACGACAAGATTCCCAAAGAGGCGACTACTACGCTCTTCGGGTCTCTAATCGGGTATTGGTTTGGCAGGAGTCAGTCCACGAAGGAACACTGATTCGTGGAGCCAAGCGAACCCGGCTGGTAGGCGATTCGGAGATCGCCGAACCCGCTGTGTCTCAGTTCAAAACCGGCTTGGAAAGTGATCGGATCGTTCTTGGGGATTGCAGCAACGTCCGAAAAACCTTGGGTTCCGTACAGCTATGCGGCCACCGTTTTGCGTTTGCGTTTGCCGCTCGAAACCGTGGCTTCTGGCACCACAGTTTCCGTACAGCCGTTTCGGTGGGAATCAAGCGCCGTCATCGCCGGAATGCCGAGCTTCTTGCCGATGGCCCGCCAGGACAAGCCTTCCTGGTCCCGGAGGCGAACAACTTCGTCCCGGCGAAATACACGCCTGGGCCGTCCCACGATCTTCCCGGCAGCTTGGGCCGCTCGAATGCCTGAAAGCGTGCGCTCACGAATCATCTCTCTTTCAAATTCGGCTACGCTGGCGAGAATCTGGAGCAGTAGGCGGCTTGTGGGGTTCTTTTCGTCGGTGTCGAGCGACTGGCTGGTAGCGATGAAGCGGACGCCGTTGCTGGTGAGCGCCGCCAACTGCTGATTGAGATGAAGCACGGAGCGGCCAAAACGATCAATCTTGTAGACGGCGATGCAGTCGAACTTCCGCTTGGCGGCGTCGGCCATGAGCCGGTCAAGGGCAGGACGGCTTGCCTTGGCCCCGGAAAATCCGGTGTCGATGTACTCGCCGCCGTTCTTCCAATCACGGCGGGCAATGTACTCTCTCAATTCCCGGAGTTGCATCTCGCAGTTTTGATCCGTGGTGCTGACACGAGCGTACAGGGCGCAAAGCATACTATTATCGTACACTATTGTCGTACACGTTGTCAATGCGTGCCACCGGCCACCAGGAGCGTGGACGGCCATGCTCAACCACAGTAAAAGTGGGATGTGGGTTCCCATCTGCGCCGTTATGTAATAACCGGGCGTACTCGTGGCGGGATCGGGAAGAATCAGGCCAGTGAAATATTCCAGACAAGGTACTCCGGGCAAGATTCCAGGCCGGGAATCCACAACATTTTCGATGCGCCGAAGAATTTTCTGAATGGGTCCTATCCCGCCAGAACTGCCATTCTGATTCCGGGCAGTTTTTCGCTTCGACTACCCGGCCCCGCTTTTCCCTCCAGGTTTCTGCGGGAGGCCACCAATCCACAATTGGCAAGCGCTACACTGGTGCTCTATGCCAAAGAGGATACCGGCATCCGAACCGCAAGAACGTCCCTACAAGACCACCGGCCTTCATCTGCCAGCCGATCAATGGGAACTCTTAAATCGGGTTGCATTTGAACGGGCACGCACGAAGGGTGGCCGTGCCAGCGTATCGGCGCTCTTGGTGACCATGATTGAGCGTCACCGCAAGGAATTGGAAAAGGAACTCGCTGCCACCAGCCGATAACCACAATGCCAGCCAACACAACAGAACTCGAAAAACGCCTGTGGGGTGCCGCCGATGAACTCCGGGCCAATTCCAAACTGAAATCCTCTGAATACAGCGTGCCGGTGCTTGGGCTGATCTTCCTGCGATACGCCGATCACAAGTTCACGGTGGCGAAAGCCAAGCTCACCAGCCAAAACACGGGGCGGCGAACCGTTGGCAAGGCTGACTATCAGGCACGTGGCGTACTCTACCTTCCAGAAGCGGCCCGGTTCTCTACGCTGCTTAATCTACCGGAAGGTGCCGATATCGGCAAGGCCATCAACGACGCAATGAAGGCCATCGAAGCGGATAACGAAGACCTGAAGGATGTGCTACCCCGGACGTACAACCGCTTGGACAAAGAACTCCTGGTCTCCCTTCTGAAAAACTTTGCTGCCGTGCCAATGGACATCGAAGGCGATGCATTCGGCAAAATTTACGAATACTTCCTTGGCAAATTTGCGATGTCGGAAGGGCAAAAGGGCGGCGAGTTTTTCACCCCCACCAGCATCGTCAAATTGATCGTTGAAATCATCGAACCCTACCACGGGCGCATCTACGATCCGGCCTGTGGTTCTGGCGGCATGTTCGTCCAATCGGCGGCGTTCGTGGACCACCACAAGAAGGCTGTCACCGACATTGCGATCTACGGCCAGGAGAAGGTTGCCGAAACCATCCGGCTCTGCCACATGAACCTTGCCGTTCACGGACTCGCTGGCGACATCCGGCAGGGTGTCACGTACTACGAAGACATCCACAAGAGCGTTGGCAAATTCGATTTCGTGATGGCGAATCCGCCATTCAACGTGGACAAGGTGGACAAGGAGCGACTGAAAGACGATCCACGGTATCCGTTTGGGATGCCCAAGAACGACAACGCCAACTACCTGTGGATTGAAATTTTCTATTCAGCGCTCAATGACACGGGACGGGCCGGATTCGTCATGGCGAACTCTGCCGGTGATGCACGTGGTTCTGAACTCGAAATTCGCCGGAAGATGCTGGAAAACCGGGCCGTGGACGTGATCGTCTCCGTGGGAACAAATTTCTTCTACACGGTCACACTACCGTGTACGTTGTGGTTCCTGGACCGTGGGAAGAAGAGAACCGGGCGAAAAGACAAGGTGCTCTTCATTGATGCCAGACGTGTCTATCGCCAGCTTGATCGGGCGCACCGTGATTGGACGCCGGATCAGATTGAGTTCATCTCGAACATCGTTCGTCTGTATCGTGACCAAGCTGCGGAGACCGACGCCGAAAGCCAGCAGTTGATGAAGGAACACTTTCCGAAGGGCAAGTACGCCGATGTTCTTGGCCTTTCCAAAGTCGCCACCCTTGCCGAAATCGAAGCACAGGGCTGGAGCTTGAATCCGGGCCGTTATGTGGGCGTGGCGGAACGGGCACCAGACGATTTTGAGTTCGCTGAAAGACTGGAGGAACTGAACGAAGAATTGGAGACGCTGAACGTGGAAGCAAGGGAGTTGGAAGAGCGGATTGCGGAGAACGTAGTGAGCCTTCTGAACAGTTAAGAATCCTATGCCATTTCAACAGTCTCGCCAAATCACGCTCTGCGAAGTCGGTACATTCTCAAATGGTGTCAACTTCGGAAAAGAAGCGATGGGAACCGGATGGGGGCTTATCAACGTAAAAGATATCTTCCACAGCGGCGTCAAACTCGACTTTAGTGGACTCGACAAGGTAGAGGTGTCCGGTAACAGACGCATAGGCTCCTACACCGTCAACAAAAACGATCTGTTCTTTGTGCGTTCTTCAGTAAAAAGGGAAGGCGTGGGGCAGGTGTCATTCAGTCCATCAACGGAGCCAGAGGTCATTCACTGTGGCTTTGTGATTCGACTTCGAGTACACGATCCAAGTGTGAGTCCTGTCTTCTTGGCCTACGCCCTGAGATCGCCTCATTACAGGGAAGCCGTGCGAAATCTCGCCAGCGGCACGGCCATTATCAATATCTCGCAAGCAAGCATTGGCTCCGTAGAACTTGACCTACCGCCAAGGGCTGTTCAAGATCGTATCGTTTCTATTCTTTCCGCCTACGACGATCTGATTGAGAACAACACCCGGCGCATCAAGATTCTCGAAAAGATGGCGCAACTACTTTACCGGGAGTGGTTCGTCAACTTCCACTTTCCCGGCCACCAGAAGGTGAAGATGGTGGAGTCGGAATTGGGGCCGATGCCGGAAGAGTGGGAAGTAAAGCGTTTGAAGGATGTTGCCGGGGTCAACGAGCTTTCGATCAAAACCTCATCGCCGCCAGAACGGGTTTACTACATTGACATCGCTTCGGTTTCCACGGCCCGAATTGAGAAGAAGGAGTCAATGCGCTTTTCCGATGCTCCGGGTAGGGCACGGCGGATCGTAAGGCACGCAGACACGATATGGTCAACCGTTCGCCCGAACCGCCGATCCTACGCTCTGATCTTGAACCCGGAGCCGAATCTGATTGTCTCTACAGGCTTCGCCGTTCTGACGGCGGCGACTGTGCCCTACAGCTATCTTTACTTCGCCGCCACAACGGATGAGTTTGCTGACTACCTCACAAACCATACATCGGGTTCGGCATATCCGGCTGTCAATGCCAAGGATTTCGAGAACGCCAAGCTGGTAGTTCCAAAAGAATCCGTGGCAAATCATTTTCACGAAGTCGCCGCTCCGATGCTTGACTTGACGTGGTGTCTCCACCAGCGCAATGCCAATCTCCGCACCACCCGTGACCTTCTTTTGCCGAAGCTGATCTCCGGTGAAATTCCAGTTGAAGCCGCCGCCGAAGCGATGGAGCAAATTGCGTGAGCTACGTCAATCCCGATTCCGAAGACGCCGCAATCGAAAAACCCACGATTGCTCTCTTCGCTGAATTGGGATGGGAGACGCTGAACTGCTATCACGAACACTTCGGGCCGCTGTCCCTACTTGGCAGAGAGACGATGGCCGATGTTGTCCTCCCGCATCGTCTTCATGCCGCCATCGAGAAACTGAATCCCGGCGTCTCACCGAATGCCATCGACATCGCCGTCCAGGAGTTGACGAAAGACCGTAGGGTCCTGAGTCCCGCCAGAGCGAATCAGGCCGTCTACAAGCTCTTGAAGGACGGCATCAAGGTCTCCTACAAGAAGGGTGATGACGAAGACGAAACCGTCGAGAGCATCAAGCTGGTTGACTGGAATGAAACCGGCAACAACGATTTCTTGCTGGCATCGCAGTTCTGGATTTCCGGTGAGTACGGCAAGAAGCGTGCCGATCTCGTTGGCTTCGTGAACGGCATTCCACTCGTCTTCATCGAACTGAAAGCATCGCACAAAAAACTCAAACTCGCCTATGAGAAAAACCTCTCCGACTACAAGGACACGATTCCACAGGTCTTCTGGTACAACGGCTTTATCATCTTGTCGAACGGCTCCAAAGCCAAGATCGGCAGCATGACAGCCGGGTTCGAGCACTTTGCCGAATGGAAGAAGATTGACGAAGAGAAGGAACCCGGCCTCATCAGCCTGGAGACAATGATCCGGGGCACGTGCGATCACCGGAAGCTCCTGGATCTGGTTGAGAACTTCACGCTTTTTGATGAACGCAAAGGCGATCTCAACAAGCTCATCGCCAAGAACCACCAATTTCTTGGGGTCAACAACGCTATCGCCGCCGTCCAGGAGATCAAAGCCAACAAAGGAAGACTTGGCGTCTTCTGGCATACCCAAGGTTCCGGCAAAAGCTATTCGATGGTCTTCTTCAGCCAGAAAGTGCTGCGGAAGATTCCAGGCAACTGGACCTTCGTGGTTGTCACCGACAGAGAAGACCTGGACGGACAGATTTACCGGAACTTCGCCAATACCGGAGCCTTGCTGGAGGATGAGAAGCGAGTTCGTGCGGACAGCGGTGAAAGCCTGAAGCGGATGCTGAATCAGGAAGACCATCGCTACGTGTTCACGCTGATCCAGAAATTTCGCACGGAGCACGGCGAACGCTACCCGGTTCTATCCACCCGGTCAGACATTATCGTCATCACGGATGAAGCCCACCGGAGCCAGTACGACATCTTTGCGTCGAACATGAGGAACGCCTTGCCAAGCGCCAGCTTCATCGGCTTCACCGGCACGCCGCTGATGGCCGGTGAAGAACTGACGAAGGAAGTTTTTGGCGATTACGTTTCCATCTACAACTTCAAGGAATCCGTGGACGATGTGAACACGGTTCCGCTCTACTACGAAAACCGCATCCCGGAACTTCAACTCACGAACGAGAACCTGACTGAAGAAATTGCGGCAATCTGCGAACAGGCTGACCTGGACGAAGACCAGGAACGCAAATTGGAGCGGGAGTTCGCCAGAGAGTACCATCTCATCACCCGTGAAGACCGCCTGGAACGAATCGGTGCAGACATCGTGGCACACTTCATGGGCCGTGGCGTGCTGGCGAAAGCAATGGTCATTTCGATTGACAAGGCCACAGCGGTTCGCACGTTCGCCAAGGTTCAGAAGCACTGGAAGACGGCCATAGCCAAGCTGCGAAGAGAACTCACCACCGCCGATCCGATGGACAAGCCGGAACTCGAAAAGCGGCTGACGTTTTTTGAGCAAACCGACATGGCTGTGGTGGTGTCGCCAGAACAGAACGAGATCGAAGAGTTCAAGGAGAAGGGCCTGGACATCGCCACGCACCGGAAGCGCATGGTGAAGGAAGATCTCGAAACGAAGTTCAAGAACCCGGATGACCCATTGCGGATCGTGTTCGTGTGCGCCATGTGGATCACCGGCTTCGACGTGCCGTCTTGCTCCACGATCTACCTGGACAAGCCCATGAAAAACCACACGCTCATGCAGACCATCGCACGAGCGAACCGGGTGTGGAAGGACAAGCAGAATGGCCTCATCGTGGATTACGTGGGCGTGTTCCGTAATCTCCAGAAGGCGCTGGCGATTTATGGGGCTGTACAGGATGTCGGCAACACGCCGATTCATGACAAGAGTGAACTGGTGCGCCAACTCCGGGAAGCGATCTCCACCACCACGGCGTTCTGCGTGGAACGGAAGGTCAACCCGGCGAAGATTCGGGACGCCAAAGGCTTCGAGCGAGAGAAGTTGAAGGAAGATGCCGTTGCCGCTTTGGTGGTGAACGATGAGACCAGACGCCAGTATTTGAATTTGGCGGCGGCGGTGGATGCGCTGTTCAAATCGCTCCTGCCGGATGCGTCCGTTTTCGAGTTTGGGCCGGTCTGCAACGTGTTCAAAGTGGTGGCAGAGAAGATCCGGTCAGAGCTTCCGGTTGTGGACATCTCCGCTGTGATGGCCGATGTGGAAGCGCTGCTGAACAAGTCCATTGCGGCTGGTGGCTACGTGATGCCGCCAGTCTCGAATGATCCATCACGGTACATTGATCTCAGCCAAATTGATTTTGAGGCGATGAAAGCGCAGTTCGAGAATGGCCGCAAGCCTGTTGAGGTTCAGAAGCTCCGGGCGCAGATCGCCTTGAAGCTGGCGCTGATGGTGAAGCTGAACCGAACCCGGATTGATTTTCTTGAAGAGTTCCAGAAGATGATTGACGAATACAACGCCGGGTCTTCCAACGTAGAGGCGTTCTTCGCCAAGCTGATGGCTTTCACGAAGAAGCTGAATGCGGAAGAGAAGCGTGGCCTTGCGGAGCAATTGACGGAAGAAGAGTTGGTGATTTTCGATTTGCTGACCAAACCGCAGATCACGTTGACCCCGCAGGAAACGGCTGAAGTGAAGAAGGTGGCCAGGGCGCTCCTGGAAAAGCTGAAGCAGGAAAAGCTGGTGCTCGACTGGCGGAAACAGCAGACCACCAGAGCGATGGTGCTCGTTACGATTCAGGACATCTTGAATGAACTTCCAAGGGTGTACACGAAGGATCTTTACGATCAGAAGTGCGACGTGGTGTACCAGCATTTCTACGAGTCGTACATGGGGCAAGGGAAGAGCGCATACACAGTTCAGTAGGACGCAGAGAACGTCATGCCGCTATTCAGTGAACGAGAACGTGGTCCGAAACCAAGAACCACCGAAGAAATCAGCCAAGGCGTTTGGGACGGAATCTTGGCCGTGATTAGGACAAGACTCGATGATGGTTCGTTCGGGTTGAGCTACCCGGAGACTTGCGGAGATGGAAACGCAATTTGCGGCGTCAACGAGCGCAGCTTTGAAGCCGCCATCGTTGGCTACAACCTTCCGTCGCCACTCAAGCGAAGCGATGTACGAGACGCTTTCGCCGTGCTCGATTTGGTCGAGTTCTCCTTCGAGAAAGTTGCCAGATCCAAACCGGGAAGCTATCACGATTATTGGAAACATTACCATCTGTCCTTCAACCAGGAAGAGGGCAGGGCGAGTTTTCGGGAAGAAATCAATCGGATCTTTTCTCGCAACGGGATCGCTTTTGAACTAGGCGAAGATGGTCAGGTAAGGCGTCTGGCCCCGGCTGTATTAGGCGATGCGCTTGCCAAGGCCATCTTCCGCACGGGTGACGCTGTGCTCGATGAACTTCTCGAAACCAGCCGCCAAAAATTCTTAGAGCCTAGACCCGAAGTGCGGCAAGAAGCTCTCGAAAAATTGTGGGATGCTTGGGAGCGGCTGAAGACGCTGGAGCACGCTGACAAGAGAACATCAGTCGGGATGATTCTCGACAGGGCCAGCCCGGAGCCGAATTTTCGAGCCGTCCTGGAGAATGAGGCGACAGAACTCACCAGGATCGGCAACTCGTTCATGATCCGCCACACCGAAGTGGGGAAGACGAGAATTGACTCCATTGAACACATCGACTTCCTGTTCCATCGCATGTTTGCCCTCATCCGGATCTTGCTGCGAACTACAGGCCGTGGAGGTTAGAGTCCAGGGCGAATAGCGGCGCTGTGGCCGCCGGATGCGTGCCATTGGCCGATTCTTGCGGTTTCCAGGCCGCTGGCTGCGTCGATTGGAGCCGGGTGGAGTTGTAGGCATGGATTCGGGGCGTACCCAACAGAGCCGTCCAGGAATGACGTTTAGACAGGTTTGGAAGCCCGAATCTTAGACAAGCGGTTGTCTAAATTCTTTTTAATTGTCTGTAGATTATTGATTCTAAAGGCTTTGGCTCCCCGGCATGGATTCGAACCACGATTCACGGCTCCAAAGGCCGCTGTCCTACCATTAGACGACCGGGGAATCAGGATGAAGGACCGCTCTCGACCAGTGTAACCTCCCGGCGTGGA
>Ga0182027_10012707_pt1 | contig 11807 bp, 8 predicted proteins | sample 712E1DmetaG_FD_121300 | JGI IMG/M metagenome (GOLD analysis project Ga0182027, IMG submission 121300) | Permafrost microbial communities from Stordalen Mire, Sweden - 712E1D metaG (Illumina Assembly) | ecosystem: Environmental > Terrestrial > Soil > Wetlands > Permafrost | place: Sweden...
CGGACTACCGCGAGATTCTGCGCGACCCAGCCATCGACGCGGTGCATATCTGCACGCCCAACGCGCTGCACTTTTCCATGGCCAAAGAGGCGCTCGAAGCCGGCAAGCACGTAGCCTGCGAGAAGCCGGTGACGACCTCCGTCGGCGAGGCGCGCGAACTGGTCGAGTTGGCCGCGCAAAAGGGGCTGCGCAACTGTGTCTGCCATAATCTGCGCTATTACCCCATGGTGCAGCAGATGCGGCGCATGAGAGAGGCCGGCGAGCTGGGCGAGATTCTCGCTCTCCAGGGCACATATTCGCAGGACTGGCTGCTCTACGATACGGATTGGAACTGGCGCATCGACTCCAGGAGCAGCGGCCCGTCGCGCTGCATGGCCGACATCGGCTCGCATTGGTTCGATATGGCCGAGCACGTCACCGGCCTGCGCGTCACCGAGCTGGTCGCCGACTTGCAGACCTTCCACGCCACGCGCAAGCAGCCCAGGAGTTCGGTCGAGAGCTTCGCCAACAAACTGCTCGGTCCGCAAGACTACATCGAGCGGCGAGTCGATACGGAAGACTTCGGCACGGTTCTCTTTCACATGGGCGCGCGCGCGCGAGGGAGCGTGGTCGCCAGCCAGGTCTCCGCGGGACGCAAGAACCGGCTGGCCATCGAGTTCCACGGCAGCAAAGCCTCGGCCGCGTGGGATCAGGAGCGGCCCAATGAACTGTGGATCGGCCACCGCGATGCAGGCAATGAAATCATTCTCAAGGATCCGGCGCTGCTCACCCCAGAGGCGCGCGGCTACGCCGACCTGCCCGGCGGCCACACGGAAGGCTACGACGACACCACCAAGCAGATGCTGCGCCGCTTTTACGCCTCGATCGCCGCAGCCGGCATTGCTCCCGAATATCCGCAGTTCGCCGATGGCCTGCGCCAGTTGGTGATCCTCGATGCCGAGCTGGAAAGCCATCGGACGCGAAGCTGGGTCGAGGTTCCCGCGCTTTAAGAGAGTGATCGAAAGAGAGGCCGCCCCATGTTGATCTTTGCCGCCATCGTCGCCATCTTCGTCTACGGAATGATTGCCGCCATGCTGGGCACCATCCTGCCCAACCTGTCGGAGCGCTTCCATCTCACTCCCGCGCAGAATGGCAGCATCGCCTTTGCGCAGGCGCTGGGACTGATCATCGCTTCGCTCAGCGTCGGTCCGCTGCTGGATAGCGAAGGCAAGAAGATCGGCATCATTCTGGGTCTCGCCCTCATCGCCATCGCGCTCTATGCCCTGCCGCGCTCGCCGGGCTTCCGCGGCATTCTCATCCTGCTGTTTCTGCTGGGAGCTGGCGGGGGCATTGTGGTGACAGGCGCCAATGCGCTGGTCAGCGACGTGAGCGAAGCGCATCGCGCCATCGCCTTGAACCTCGTCAACCTTTTCTTCGGACTGGGCGGGCTGGCCACGCCCTTTCTCTCCGCCAATCTCTTCAAGAGCAACTGGGTGCGCCTCTGCTACACCGTCGCCTCGCTCACCGTCGTCGCGCTGGCGATTCAGGCCGTCGCTAAAATGCCTCCGCCCAGCGGCGCGGCGCGCTTCCTGCTGGCAGACGCGGGGCCAGTCCTTGGCCGCCCGCTGCTCTTTCTGCTGGGCTTCTTTCTCTTCCTTTACATCACCTGCGAGGTCGGCGTGTGGAATTGGCTGCCGCGCCACCTCATCGCCCAGGGCATTCCCGAATCGCGCGCTCTGAACATCCTCTCGCTGGGATTCGCGCTCGGCCTGCTCATCGGCCGGGTCGGCGTCTCGCCCATTCTGATGAGCGTCGCCCCGATTGATGTCACCTTGGCCGCGTCTGCCGCGATGGCTGTGACAACCTTTCTCATGCTGCGAACCGGCAAACCAGCGACCGCCTTTACCTTGGTCTTCCTCGCTGGAGTCTCCATGGCCCCGGTCTTTCCCACCACCCTGGCCATCGTGGGCGGCGCATTCCCACGCATGACCGGCACCGCCATCGGTTTCGTCATTACATGCGGATGGGTGGGCCTGGCTGTCAGCTCGCGCATCATTGGGGCCATCGCCGGCGACGACCCGCGCCGGCTGAAAAAGGCTCTGCTGGTGATTCCAGCCTCCGCAGTCCTGATGGTGGGATTGAATCTGGCCATACGCGGCGCCCTGCGCTGAGAGCTCGTCGTACCTTGACGGATGGCTCTGACTCAGAGGCTCAGCTTGCGCATGCTGTAGAGTTGCAGGCCGATGGGTACACCCACCGGCCTGGCGGCCAGCCGTCCAGCGCCCGCATGGGCCGCGGCCACAACCGCTGCTGTAGCCTTCAGAAAACTTCTGCGCGAAGTGTTGCTCATTCCAGTTTCTCCCTGGGGGGCGAAACCTGCTGAAGGCGTCCGCCCCACTGCGGGTGCTTACCGCAAGCTCTTCAGCGCTGGGTAGAGCTTGCGCCACTTGGCGTAACCGAGCTTGTAGGCGGCCAGCTCGTCCTTGTCCGGCTCGATGCGCTGGGCTACCTCGATTCCCTGCGCGCAGGCTTCGTCGAGATTGGCCCAGTGGCCCGCGCCTACGCCGGCCATCAGCGCGCAACCAAATGCGCCGCCTTCTTCCGCGGTTAGCACCTCGACGGGCAGGCCGTAAATGTCGGCCTGAATCTTGCGCCATAGCGGTCCGCGCGCCCCTCCGCCGCCCAGGCGAATCGCGCTCACCGGAATGCCCAGTTCGGCAAAGAGCGTGAAGGTGTCTTCCAGCGAATAGGCCACGCCTTCGAGTACGGCGCGGACAAAATGCGCCGCGGTGTGGTTGCTTGAGATGCAGGCAAAGGCGGCGCGGACTTCGGGGTCGAGGTGGGGGGTGCGCTCACCGAGCAGATAGGGCGCCCACTCCAGGCCCTCACTGCACGCCGGAACCTTGGCCGCCGCCGCGGTCAAATAGTCATAATCATGGCCCGGGAAAAAAGTCTCCTTGAGCCAGCGCAGGCTGAGGCCCGCCGACTGCGTCACGCCCATCACGTGCCAGAGGCCGGGAACCGCGTGGCAGAAGGTGTGCAGACGGCCTTTGGGATCCTTGGTCGGCGCGGCGGTGGCGGCAAAGACCACCCCCGATGTCCCAATCGTTGCCGAGACCGAGCCCGGCTGCAGGATACCCATGCCCACCGCGCCCGCGCCCTGATCGCCCGCTCCGGCGACGACCGGCGTGCCGGCGGCAAGGCCGGTCAACCCGGCCGCGCCCTCGCTGATGCGCGCGCAGACCTCTGGCGACTCGTAGACCTTGGGCAGCCAGCTCTCGGGAATCCCCGCCGCCTCGGCTACCTCCTTGGACCAGCAGCGGTGCGTCACGTCCAGCAGCAGCGTCCCGGAGGCCTCCTGCACGTCGATGGCGAACTCGCCGGTGAGGCGGTAGCGTACATAGTCCTTGGGGCACATGATGTGGCGGATTTTGGCGAAGATCTCCGGCTCATGCTCCTTGACCCAGAGCAGCTTGGTCAAGGTGAAATTGGGCAGCGCCGGGTTGCAGGTCAGCTCGATCAGTTTTTCGTAGCCGATCTTCTCGGTGAGCCAGTCGCACTGCGGCTGGGTGCGCGTGTCGCACCAGATCAGCGAGGGGCGCAGCACCGCTCCGGCCTCGTCCAGCATCACCGCGCCGTGCATCTGCCCGGTCAGGCCAATTGCGGCAATCGGCTGATGCGGCTCGGGCGCGGCGTCGATTGCGCCACGAATTGCCTCTTGCGCCGCCCGCCACCAGTCTTCTGGGTCCTGCTCGGCCCAGCCCGGATGAGCCGTCGTGAAGGGCGCATGCTCGCTCGATGCTCCGCTGATGAGTTTTCCCGCCGCGTCGACCACCACAGCCCGCGTGCCGCCGGTGCCTACATCCATTCCCAGAAACCACATATTATTTCTCTCCCCAAATCAATCGAAATGCAAAGCCTTCGCCAGAATATCATTTTCAAGCCCTCGCCGGTTCATCTCCGACTGGATTGATCGATAGCTGATTTGGCCTGCCCTGCCCGCCGCCTTTCCTTATGAATTCTTATGATGGGTCGAGCGATAATAACCTATGTACATTCGTCTTGACTGGTCCCGCCGAACCTTCCCCATGATTCTCGGCTTGCTCACGCTTGCCAGCGTCGGAGTTCTCCTCGCATGGGATCTATCTCCCCAGCTCTTTCCACCCCGAGCGCATGATTTTCTTGGCGCGTTTCCTCTCGCCATGATCGCCATCGCCTATCTTGCCTATCAGGCCGCGCACCGGCCCGCGCGCAAGGAGCTCTTCAAAGCAATCCTGCTGGCGATTGCCTTCCTCTTCTGGTCCGCCAATCAGCTCTGGCCAAACCTGCCCCAGGCAACGCTCTTCAACGACATCGCCATCGCGCTCTTCGTCCTCGACGTTTTCCTGGTGATGATCGGCTGGCCGGCTTCTTCGCCGGACGAGTCCTTCGCGGAGACCTTCGCGGAGACCTGCACGGTCTCCGAGACAAACAAGCAATGACATGGAACCTCTGATTCAGTCGATGGTTTGAAAGAACGCAGCCAAGGAATGGCGGCCTTCACTTACAACTCCTGCTGTAACTCCGAGCGGTACTTCTGCCAGTTGTTCCGGCCCAGGCGCTTGGCCTCATACAGCGCAATGTCGGCGCTCTTGTAAAGTTTCTCCTGGGTGTCGCCGTCCTTGGGATACGACGCAACCCCCACGCTGACGGTGGCCCGGATGGTGACATCATTGAAGGTGACTGGCACGGAAAAACTCTCCACGATCCGGTCGCATATTTTACGGAGCCACTCCTCGTCACGTCTGCCGATCAGCAGGATCGAGAATTCGTCGCCGCCCAGCCGCGCCACCTGATCCGTCGAACGGACGGCGGATTGGAGGCGGTTCGATGTCTCGACGAGAACGGCGTCCCCGGCGTCGTGGCCATAGGTATCGTTAATCGCCTTGAAATCGTCCACGTCGATCAGAAGCAAGGTGAATTCATCGCCCGTTTCCTGGGCGCACATTCTGTCAAAGTCCTCTGAAAAATGCCGGCGGTTTGGCAATGCGGTTAGGCTATCGAAGTTGGCAAGCTGTTCAAGTTCTTTCTGGCTATTGAGCAGCTCGGCGGTTTTTTCTTCAACCAGCCGGGCCAGTTGATCCGCACGCGCCCGGATCAGGCGCGTGGTAATCCTGTTGCCGGCGAATACGATAAGAATCAAAAGCAGCAGGCAGACGAGATAAAACCAGTTGGTCTGGTAAAAGCGCGGTTTCAGCACGAAGCTGACAGATGCGCCCTGGAGATTCCATACGCCATCGTCATTCGCGGCGATTACGCGGAAGGCATATTGTCCGGGAGGAAGATTGGTGTAGTAAGCGACGCGGCGGGCGCCCGCATCGACCCATTCGTTTTCGTATCCTTCCAGCCGGTATTTGAAGCGGACCCGCTCCGGAATGCGGAGGCTGAGCGCGGTGTAATGAATCTCGATGTTTTTTTTGCCGGGCGCTAGTTGCAGATCACTGCCGGAGGGCTGAACGATGCCGTTGGCGGCGACGGATTCGACGATGACCGGCGGAATGAAATCGTTGTGAATCATGTGCGCGGGATCGACCTCTACAATCCCTTTTTTTGTGGCGAACCAGAGCTTGCCATCGGGCGTGCGGCAGCCTCCCGGCTGCGAGGAGGCATCGGATGCTTCCGTGGTTTTCATGCCATCGGCAAGTCCGTAGTGCGTGGATGAAACCGATTGCCTTCTGCCTTCGGCAACCTCATCAAGTTCCTTTGAGCTGACGGAATAGATGCCGTCCTCGGCGCTGATCCAGAAATTGCCGTCATCGCCAGCGAGAATACGGGATGCATAACCGTCGAACAGTCCCTCGCGTTCTGTGTAACGGGTCACCAGCCCGTCACTGATTCTGAAGCGGAGAATCCCCGGCGTGCGCCCGCCCAGCCAGAGATAGCCACGGCCATCATTGAAGATGTTGGTGATGTCGATGGTCTCTTTGAGCTGAAAACCGGCGCCGGGGCCGCCGGCCGCGGGCAGCTTGAAGAGGCCCTTGGTGGTGCCGAACCAGAGCGTTCCGGCCGGATCGCGATCGATCGAAAAGGTGTAAATACCGCTGTCGGTAACGTCCGTGGTCTTGCCGCGCAACGTGAATGGCAGAATCTTGCCGTTCTTGAAGCGAAAGGCGCGCGACTCCGAGTTGGTGACGATCAGCCCCTCGTCGTCCTCGGAGATGGCGGAGATGAAAGCCTTGGATAAATGGCCGCCACCATCATAAACAGTAACCTTTCCTCCCTGAATCAGTGTCAAGCCGCCATAGGCGCCGACCCACAGGCTTCCATCCTGGCTCTCGAAGAGGGCGGAGCCGTAAGGCGTGGGCAATTGGTTATTGTGCTTGAAGGGCGTTGCGCTCCCATTGCGGATATTGCTCAATCCCCCGTTATCGCTGAATACCTCCACGGATCCATCGCGCATCGCAATCGCGGACTTCTCCCGATTGGAGGGAATGCCTTCGTTGGTGGTGATGGTGGTCAGCTTGGTGTCGCGCAGCCGGTCCAGGCCGCTGGCGGTCCCGATCCAGATGCTTCCTTCGCGGTCTTCGAAGAGCGAGAAGACATTGTCGTCGGTCAGGCCCTCCTGGAAGCCCAGGGAAGAGATTCCGGCAGACGGAGTTCCATCGCGAACTATGCGGATAACCCCGGTTTTCTCTGTCCCCGCCCAGAGATTTCCCTGTCGATCTTTGAGCAATGTGGTGAGCAGAGCAGGTCCCTTAGGCAGCGCTGAACCCAGGAGCGGCCCCTCGGCATGGAGTTCGTAAAGGCCCTCTCGCGTGGCTGCCCAGATGCGGTGATCGCGATCCTCGATGAGCGCACTGAACAGGCTGGGGTGGCCGTTCTTGTTCAGCGGCCCGAGAATGGCATTGTTTTGATATAGAAAGATGTTGTCGGTTCCCGCAATCCAGATTCTGCCCGCATGATCCTCAAAGAAGACGCTGATCCAGGCGGTACGGCCCCGCAGAGTGGCCACTTTGCCGTCTCGCTCGATCCGGTAGATGAAGTTGTCCGTACCCACAAAGACGACGTGCTCGCGGCTCTCGAAGAGAACGCGAACGGCGCCGCCCGGCAGGCGAGCGGGGGGCCGGTAGTCGGAGAACTGCCTGTCCTTGTAAATCAGGGTTCTGGTCGCGGTGCGGATCAGCAGGTCGCCATCCGCGCCGATGCAAATTGCCTTGACCGGTTCGCTGCCAAACTCCGCATCCATGGAAACAAAACGAACACCGTCAAAGCGCACCAACCCCGAACCTATCCGGAGCCAAAGATAACCGTCTCTGGTCTGGAGGATCTGATAAACGGCCTCCCCCGGCAGACCGTGCTGTGATGTCCAATTATCGTGGCCATACTGGTCGATCTGCTTTTGCGGATCAAGCGCATGAAGCGAAGCGGCGAGAGCCAAAATTGCGACCCCAAAAAGCAGCAAGCCACGAAGGACTGCGTGAAGACTTGAAGGTGTTGCGAGACGGTCAAACGGCTGTCCGAAAGCCTTAATTGGCGCTCTGGAAGGCGCGCGAGACGGCTGGCTGAACAGAGCCCAGCACACTCTTGCTCTGGGCAAGATTCGGGCGCTGACTCGTCTGCCTAATCCGATCACAGCATGCTCCCGTCGCAAGGCCGCTACGCGATGGCTCAGGTTCATTATCGGCCTATATGAGAGATTTATCAGATCGATTCTATGCCTAGCACCATTCGAATCAGTAAACGCCGATGTCGCCGGGTGGAATTCTCGATTTCCGCCAAATCGCTTTCCGCTCAGAGAGAAGTCCATAATTGACGCGAAATCCTTCCAGTTATCACCATATCAAGAGCGACTTCGAGTAAGAATAGCGCGATTTCTAGCCGATCACCGGTTTGTGGCTGGAAGAAAAATACCGCATCGCGGTACGCTGCCCCGTCTTGTGACCTTAGGCACAGCGGCTTTTTCCATGGCTGGCCGACAATCAATAGGTGAGGCCCCGCAGATCTCCTCTGCATCGGCCAGGAGAATATGCTGATGAGCGATCTTGCAGTGCTGGCAGAATCCGTAGCCGTCGACCCACTGGTCGGCCATCCCCCCGACTACCACGTCTTTCATCAATTTCTGGAGCGCTGCAAGGAACTGCCGGCCATCACCACCGCGGTGGTCTGGCCGCTCTCCGGCGTGGCTTTGCGGGGCGCCGTCGAAGCCGCCCAGGAGGGCCTGATCAAGCCTACGCTGATCGGCGACGAAGCCGAGATGAAGGCGCTGGCCGCCAAAATCGGCGTCGATATCAGCCCCTACCCGATCCTGCAAGCCGACACCGAGCGCAGGGCCGCCGAGCTGGGCGTGGCCATGTGCCGCAGCGGCGGCGGCGCGCAGGCGATGATGAAGGGCAGCCTGCACACCGACGTGCTGATGAAGGTGGCTTTGAAGGGCGACACAGGATTGCGCACCAGCCGCCGCATCAGTCATGTTTTTGTGATGGACACGCCCACCTATCCGCGCACCCTGCTGATTACCGACGCGGCGATCAACATTGAGCCGGAACTGGAAGACAAGATTCACATTGTGCAGAACGCCATCGACCTGGCGCATGCGCTGGGCATCCCCGAACCCAAAGTAGCGCTGCTCTCGGCCGTGGAGACCGTGAACACCAAGATCAAGTCCACGCTGGACGCGGCGGCGCTGTGCAAGATGGCCGACCGCGGCCAGATCACCGGCGGCATCCTGGATGGCCCTCTGGCCTTTGACACCGCAGTCAGCGCGAAGGCCGCCAAGATCAAGGGGCTGATTTCGCCGGTGACCGGGCAGGCCGACATCCTGGTGGTGCCGGATCTGGAGAGCGGCAATATGCTGGCCAAGCAGCTTGAGTACCTGGGCGGAGCGCAGTTGGCCGGCATCGTGCTGGGCGCGCGCGTGCCGACGATCCTCACCAGCCGTGCCGATTCGGCGGAGACGCGGCTGACCAGCTGCGCGGTGGCCGTGCTGCTGCACTATGCCGAACATCCGCTGGGAAGTTAGGGCGGCAATTCAGAATTCTATTGGTTTGAAGAAGCGCGGCTTTAACTTTAGCCGCGCTTCTTTTTTGCTACCAGCTTGAGGGCCTTCTTGACGGCGGCCTTGCGGCGCTTGACCTCTTCCTTGGAGTACATGGTGCCGCGGCAGTTCTTCGCGCCGCAGTTGCACAGGGCTTCATCTACGCCGCCGTCGTAAAGGCAGTAGTCGTAGGTGATCTCCTCGCCGGCGGCGATGGGCCGGATAGCCTTGATCCAGATGCGGCCCTTTTCCTCGCTGGTTTCGCAGTTGGCGTCGCAACTGTGGTTGATGAACATGGCGGCGGAGTGGCCGTCGATGACCACCGAGCCGTCGCCGAGTCCAAAGAGATAGGTGATGGGCGAGGCTTCGTAGGCTTGGTCGGCCTCGGCTTTGGTCAGCAGGTGGCCGGTGTACTCGGCCACGCGCGCGCCCTTGCGGATGGGCGCGGTGGTGTAGCAGCCGGCGGCGTGGATGGCGGAGGAGCGGATGATCAGTGCCATGCGAGTGTGCGATGCTTTCCTTGTAGCTGTATGAATCGCATCGTAACAGAGATCAGGGGTCAGAGATCAGGGATCAGGCGGATGAAGATGAGACGGATGGTTTATCTTGTGCTGCTGTTGGCGGGCTGTCTGGCGGTGGTTCCGCTGCTGCTGGCGCAGGCGCAGGCTGGGGGCGACGCGGCGGCAACGGGGCAAAGCAAGCCGGCGGGCGAGGGCCAGAAGCCGGAGGCCGGCGCGGCCCAGCCGGGAAAGACCTCCAGCACCAATCCCTTTCCCGAGGATACGAGCACGGTTCCGGTGATGCCCGCGAAGACTGCGCCGGCGCTGCCGGAAGGAACCTTCGGCGCGGAGAGCGCGGGGCTCCCTTTGCCCGGAGAGGATCTGGACCCGGTGCGCTCGCCGGACGACCCCGCGCCTGCAGCGACGAGTGGGATGGAGGAGGATTCGAGTTCCAGCCTGGCGGGCCTGGAGAGTCTGCTGCCCAAGCCGGAGGACGACGAATCCGGCAAGAAGAGAAAGCTCTCCGTCAAGCAGCCTACCCACCAGGAGGCCGCCTCCAAGGACATTGAGGTGGGCGGCTACTATCTGGATCGGAAGAACTGGAAGGCTGCTTTATCGCGCTTCGAGTCAGCGCTGGTGCTGGACCCGGAGAATCCTGAAGTCTATTGGGGATTGGCCGAGGCGGAGCACCATCTGGGCAACTTTGCCGACGCCAAGGCGCACTACCTGAAACTGCTGGACTACGATCCCGACGGCCCGCACGGCAGGCAGGCGCGCAAGGAGCTGAAGGAGCCGGCGGTGGCGAATGCAAAGCCGGCCGCGCCGGGCCAATCCGCGGCGGAGACGGCGAAGTAGGGATTAAAGCCCGGCCCAGCGGAGATAAGCGGCGAGGATGGGCTGGCCCCACAGGCTGCTGACGATGCCGCCGATGCACAGAAATGTGCCCAGTGGCAGTTTGCTCATCGCCCAGCTTTCCGATTCCCGCCGTGCGGACGGGACTGCCAGCAGAACAATGGCGGCCAGCGCGCCGAGAACAACCCCAATCCCAAAGGCGAGCAGCGCTTGTGGCAGGCCGAGCCAAGCGGCCAATAACGCCATCAGCTTGGCGTCGCCCAGGCCGATGCCCTCGCGGCGGCGGACGAGCCAATAAACCCAGCGGATGAGCAGGATCAGGCCGGCGGCGGCTAGGATGCCGAGCAGATCGTAGATTCCAGCCCGTCCGATAGCACGCAGTGTTGCCTGTGCCCGGTATGGAGTCGGCAGGAGGCTTTCTAGGCCTGTTCTCAAGAGGACGAAAAGAAAGCCGGTCACCGTTCCAGGAATGGTGAGCCAATTAGGGAGCCAGAGGTTTTCAAGATCGAGAACGGCAAGGGCTACCAACAGCCAGCAGAGAAGCATTCCCCCAAAGACAGCGATGAGTCCGGCATAAATTGCGATAGGAGGCAGTTCTGGATCATAGTCAGAGAAATGCCAAACCGAAATTACCCACAGCACCCCCACCGCCAGCTCCACCAGCGGATAGCGCCAGCCGATCCAGGCGCGGCAGGTGCGGCAGCGGCCGCCGAGCGCGAGCCAACTGACCAGCGGCACATTCTCCCACCAGGCGATGGTGCGGCCGCATTGGCGGCAGTGGGAGCGCGGCTGGACCACGCTCTCGCCCGCGGGCCAGCGGCTCAGGCAGACGTTCAGAAAGCTGCCGAAGGCGAGGCCGAGCAGTCCCGCAAAGATCGTTCCCAGAATGCGAATCATAGACGAGGTTGAGTATATCGCCACGCACCTCCGCAAAGTAGACTGAAACTGCATGGACCCTTCGCTAGACAGCTCGACCGCAGAGGCCACCGCGCCGCTCACCACTGAGATGGCGCGGGCGGCGGCGCTGTTTGCGCAGTCGGTCGAGATTATGGCGCGGCTGCGGGCTCCCAGCGGCTGCCCGTGGGACCGCGAGCAATCCTTTGACTCGATTCGCAAGTACACGCTGGAAGAGACCTATGAGGTCTTCGACGCAATTGAGCGGCGCGACTGGCCGCACCTGGCCGAGGAGCTGGGCGATCTGCTGCTGCAAGTGCTTTTTTATGCCGAAATGGCGGCCAACGACGGCCACTTCACGATTGCCGATGTGCTGGAGCATCTGAACAGCAAGCTGGTGCGGCGGCATCCGCACGTCTTCGGCGACGAGGCTTCGCGGGCGGCGGGCAACCGGGCCAATGTGGATGCGGCGGTGGAGGGATCATCGGCGGCGGTGCTGCGCAATTGGGACGAGATCAAGGCCGCGGAAAAACGCGTTCACGCCGTTGAGCTCGATTTAGAAAATGCCG
>Ga0182027_10012708_pt1 | contig 11806 bp, 15 predicted proteins | sample 712E1DmetaG_FD_121300 | JGI IMG/M metagenome (GOLD analysis project Ga0182027, IMG submission 121300) | Permafrost microbial communities from Stordalen Mire, Sweden - 712E1D metaG (Illumina Assembly) | ecosystem: Environmental > Terrestrial > Soil > Wetlands > Permafrost | place: Sweden...
CACCCGATGGTATCTTGAGCGACGCCGTGCCGGCGGCCGCCGTGCTGGCCGCCGCGTGCACTCTCGCCGTCGCCGTGGTCACTCCCACCGCCAGGTTGACCGAGACGTGCTCAGTGCCCTTGACATTGAGGGCGTAGGCCCCCGTGAACCCGACGTTGGTGCCGTCGACGACGACGCCGCCGCCGGCGACGTCGAGCAGGACCATGGTCTGATCTGCTGCGACGCTACCGTCGGCGTAGACCGTGGCGAGCGTCCCTCCACCGTCGAGCTGCTGTCTCGTCCCCGTGCTGTCGGTCCAGAAGAGGTGCGTGCCGGTCGACTCGACGGCTCCCTGCTCGGGGACGGTCATGAGGACGCCCGCGTTGATCTTGAGCGAGGCCGTGCCGGCGACGGTCGTCACGGCCGCCAGGTGCAGCCTAGCCGTGGGGGCGACGACGCCCACTCCCACGTTGCCCGCAAACTCTGCCACGCCAGACTGTACCCACAGGGCGTAGGAGTTGACGATCGTGGCGTTGGCGCCGGCGACGGGAGCGCCGGCGACGGCGAGGGTCGCGGCGCTGGTGACTACAGACCCGGCCGCGAAGGCGTAGGTCCTCGGCTGAACCAGGAAGTCGCGCTGTACGGAGATGGCTCCCGCGGCCCACGTCTTGGTGGTCTGCAGGTTGAGGAGGACGTCGACGAGCTCGGTCCCGGCGGAGAGCCCGGTGAGCGCTGCTCCTACAACCGTCATCCCGTCGATCTTGGGGAAGGACACGGATCCCCCGAGGGGCGCCTTGACGAGCAGGGAGCTCGTCCCCGTGAAACCGGCGTTGGTCCCGTCAACTACGAGACCGCCCCCCTCGGCGTCGAGCAGGGCGAGGGTCTGGTCGGATGCGACGGTTCCGAATCCGTAGGCCTGGGCCAGGGTGAGGCTCGTGAGGAGCGCGGCGTAAGGCCCTCCGTTCTGCGAGACGACGAACTTCTGCGTGCCCCCCGCCAGGTAGCCGAGGCGGCCGGTGTTCGCCGTCGACACGAGCGTCGCGCCGGGACCCACCACGAGGTCGCTCTCGGCCGGGGCCGCGATGCCGGCGCCGAGCACGAGGCTCGACAGCACCTGCACGGCGCCCATGAAGCCGGCGCTCCAAGATCGTGTTCTCGTCGCCGTTCCAACCGGTGCGGCGTCGACGAGCAGGTCGTAGGCGTCCGAAACCGTGTTGCCGGCGCCGTTGATTGTTCCTTGCCCCACGCGGACCATGGACAGGTTCGTGGCCACAGCTGGCCCGCCGGTCAGGGTGACCGTCGACGCCTGCAGGTTGACCTCGTTCCAGGCGGAACCTATTGCGGCCGCGACGGACACCGACGACTGGACGCTGATCCCTCCGACCCTCGGGAAGGCCGCGACGCTGCCGCCCGCTCCGTCGACCTGGAAGGCCGTCGCCCCGGTGAAGCCGGCGTTCGCGGCGTTGACGGACACGCCTCCTCCCTTGGCGTCGAGCAGTCCCATGGTCTGGTCTGCCGCCCCCGCGCCCGTGGCGTAGACCATGGCCAAGGTGCCGACGCCGCTGCCCCCGCCGTCGAGCTGCCAGCGCGTGCCGCCGGCGTCGGTCCAGTAGAGGTGAGTGCCGGTGGACTCCACGGCCCCCGACTCGGTGGCGGCCATGAGGACGCCGGGATCTATCTTGAGGGACGCGGAGCTCGGGGCGAGCGTCACTGCCGCAAGCTGCACCCTCGCCGTGGCGGCGGGCACGCCCACGGCCACGCTGCCGCCGACCTTGACGTTGCCGGCGGCGCCGAGAGACCAGCTGCGAGTAATGCTCGCCGTGCCCATCGGGCCGGCGTCGACGAGCAGGTCGTAGGCGTCGGTGACCGTGTTGCCGGGTCCGTTCACCTCGCCCTGGCCCACGTGGACCATGGCCAGGGCCGCGACCGTCGCGGGGCCTCCCGCGAGGGTAGCGGTCGACGACTGCAGGTCGACCTGACTCCACGAGGCGCCGGGAGCAGCCGGAATGGTGACCGACGACGTCTCTCTTATACCTCCCGCCCTGGGAAAGAGGACGTAGCCGCCGCCGGGGGCCAAGATTGAAAAAGAGTTGGCTCCCGCGAACCCGCCGCCCGCTCCGTTGACCACGACGCCCCCGCCGTGTGCGTCCGCGATGTTGAGGGTCTGGTCTGCGGCGATGAGGCCGTTGTTGTAGGCCTGACTGAGGGTGGTGTTGCTGGCAACTGCCGCCGCTATGAGACCCCCGATTGTCACTGTCAGGGGACTTATCACCTGTCCCTGGATGCTGAGTCGCAAATACCGGGTCTGCTCGCCAGTCGTCATGGGTGAGAACTCGAGGGGCTTGACGAGCCCGAGGAGGGAGCGCTGCTGCGGTCCTCCCTGAAACGTCCCGATGGGGTTGAAGTTGATGTTGTCCTGGCTGCCCTCGACCAGCAGCGAGCCTGCGAGCCCGCCCACGCAGATGATGTTGATGTCGCTCTCGAGGCCGGAGGGCGGGAAGAGCAGGGCAGTGTCGAAGGTGGCGACGCCGCCTCCCCCCGGCAGGAACGTGGCCAGGGTGGCGAAGAGGTTCTCGCCGGGAGCGGAGAGCCCGGCCACGGTGCAGGTTATGGGGCTCGACGGGAAGGTGTTGGCGTTCGCGCGCACGCGCGCGAAGGCGTAGGCGTCGGGGAGCGTGAGCCTGACGCTGTCCTCACCGTCGGCGTTGAAGTCGAGGACCGGGGCGAAGGGACCCGCGAGAGCGTGGCTGGCCAGCAGGGTGTAGGCACCCTGGTACGTGCCCGACAGGATGACGGTCTTCTGCCCCACCAGGGCGGAGATGTTCGCCACCGGGCCGTCGCCCGAGGCTGGTACCAGGACAGTTACCGATGTGATGGCCAAGTGGCGTTCCTCCGCCCGACGGCGTCGCTACGGGTTGTGGTTGCTCTGGAAGTGGTCGGCTGGAATGCCGATCGCGAGCTGCTGCTCGGATGCGTTGACGTACTGGGCGGGCAGCAGGCTCGTGATGGTGTGGGGTGGAGAGGGGAAGTAGTCGGCAGGCGTGCCGACCACCGTCTGCTGCTCGGACACGTCGATCTCCTGCACGGGCCGCAGCGTCTCGAGCTCTCCGTCAGGATCCAGCAGCGGGTTCGTGGACGGCACGACGTTCTGCACCTGCCCCGTGATGAGGAAGGTGACGTCCGAGCTCGTGCGGGCCACGTCGACCGTGGCTATTGTCCCGGCCGCAGGTCCCCCTGTCGTCGACCAGGGGAAGGGGACGCCGTCGGCGTTGTTGTTTGGGATCACGAGCGACGTCGCGTTCACCAGGCTGATGACCCTGGAGGGCGTGATACCGAGCGCGAGCAGCGGGGCGATCCAGGCGCCCCCCGTGAACTCCAGAGTTCGGCCCGAGAGCGAGACACCGTACGAGTCGAGGCCCGGGCCTCCTGTCAGGGTCACGAGTAGGTTGATGCTGCTCACGGACGGAGCACCGCCCGTCTCGTAGTCGACGACGGTCACCACCGTGTAGGTGCGCAGCGACTGCTGGGTGTTGGTGGCGATGGTCCCCGTGTCCCCCACGATGTAGGTCGGAGCGCCGCTCGCGGCAGGGTCATCCAGGAGCATAAGGTCGACGTTCTGGTCGAGGGGGTTGAACGGTGTAATCTGGGCCAGTACCGGGACAGGTGCGAAGGCCTGCAGGACGACCTGCGTGGGCCTCGCGGGAGGAGTAGGCTCGATCGGAAACGGGTTGACCAAGGGCGCGGGCGCGAAGGCCTGGGTGACCACGGCCATGGGGTTCGCGTTGGTGGGAGCGGGCTGCCCCCCGTCGGGTGGGCGGGGGAAGCCTTGCAGGACGGGATAGACTGTCTGATCCATGATCTTCGACCTTTCAGGGGCCGGGCTCGCTGGGCTCGGCCGACCACTCGTATGTCTTATGTCCGCTCGGCAGCTCCAGGGCAACAATGCTGCGCACGTGCTCGGCGATCTTCAGACGACTCACTAGGTGGAGGCTCTCCTCCCTGTCGACGTGGATCCCCTTGAAGGACCACCAGCCGCCCACGTCCTCGGCGAAGAGCGCGCAGGGCGCTCGCAGGGCGCGATCGGTGTTCTCAGTGGTTGGCATAGCCCTTCAGCCTGCGCAGCTCGCTGTCGAGCGAGTACGGGATGAAGGCGCGGCGCTCGCGCGACCAGCCGATGATGGCGTCGAGGTCGGTCACGCCCTCGTCCTTGAGCAGGTCGCCCACGGGGTTGCCCGCGTAAGCGCGGAGCTCGCGGTCGTCGCCCGAGAGCTGGGTCTGCGAGCCAGCGGTCTCGGCGCGCAGCTTCGCGAGCACGTTGGCGTCCATCTTCGAGGCGTCCCCGCCGTTGTAGCCCGAAGGCTTCTCGGGATCTACCACCATGACCTCGGGGTTCTTGGCGTACTGGAGGACGACGGGGGCGCCCGCCTTGAGCTTCTCGGCCGTGCCGGCCTCGGAGAACTCCTTCTCGCGGCCCATGCCGAGGACGAGGGAGGGATCTTCGAGGTGGCGGTCGGGCATGAACACGAGCGCGTGGTAGTGGTACTGGCCCTGGGGACCGCGGCGCCACTTGGCGAAGGGCTTTGCCGGGATGCCGCCGGTCACGCGCTTCCACCCGGGCCAGGGTTTGTTTGACTGGGAGGCGGCGATGGCGGAGGGCTCCTGAGGGTAGCGGGGGTCGGCGTGCTCGGTCATGCCCTTGGTGAACTTGGAGGGGCGCTCGTAGTGCCAGGGGAGCTCGCGCAGCTCGGCGACGCGGTAGCAGGCGAGATCTTCGCAGTCTCCCCACTTGCCTGGGTAGAGACCCTCCTCCATGACCCCCTGGAGAAGAGACGGGATGTCCGGCCAGATCTCGGTTCCCTTCTCGGTCTCGTAGTGCAGACCGGACCGGTAGACGGAGGGATAGTTGTTCTTGACCAGGCCGCGCTTCTTGAAGGCCTCGAATTCCTGCAGATGGGTCTGATTGACCCGGCACAGGGCCTCCATCATCCACAGCATGCGGCGCTGGCTCCAGACCTGGTCCCAGTCTCCCCGGAACATCTGGATGCGGAATTCGATCTTGGGCATTGCCATGGTGTTTGTCTTTCTCTATTCGACGATGGTCTTCAGGCTAGAGCGACAGCGAACCGTGTTGACCTGGGCGTCGTCGGCGAACAGTGCCACATGCGCGAAGTACTCGACCATGGTTACGCGCTCCCGCCCGTCACGCTCATGCTCTGCACGCCGGCGAAGATGCCGGACTCGTTCAAGATCTTCACGAGTCTCTGCGCCCGGACGTCGCCCTGGTCGGCCCGCCTCTTGGCGACCATGATGTTGGCCACGGCCCGGCGCCACCTCTTGAGGGCCTTTTTGTCGCCGTTGTTCGTGAGCATCTTGATCACAGCCAGCTTGGCGAGGAACTGCTTCTCGGCGTCCGTGGTCGGCGTGGAGTCGGGTGAGAACGTGTAGCTCGCGAGCAGGAAGGGGCTCCCCGTCGCCGGGCTCGCGTAGCTCCTGCGCGACCAGTTGCTGGCCGTCTGCTTGCAGAAGAAGAGGTCGTAGGCCACTGGGAGGATCCTTTCGCGAGGGGTGCACAGGGAGCGGAGAACCACTACAAGAGTCTGCGACTCAACCTGCGAGACGAAAAACTGCGGGGTGGTTCTGGTAGCAAGTACGTATAAGATGCGTGCCCTCCGCCTCAGCCCCACCCCGAGCGAGACAGAGGGCACACGGTAGAATTGTGTGAGGGTCTCGGCCTAGGCCGGGCAGCCTTAGGCTGGACCGCCCAGAGCCGGCGGGGTCACCGTGCGCAAGATCAGGACGCTGAAGCTGCAGTTCACGGCCGTCGTCGCTGACGTGCCGAGGTACACGAGCTTGTTTGTCGTGTCGAGGTCGTTGACGGCGGTCGCCGCAACAGGGAACGAGGCGCCGAGCGGCTGGACAAAGATCAGATCTCTATCCGAGAACTGCTGCAGCAGCTGCGGGGCCGTAGCCGACCCGTTCGGCAGGCTGAGTTGGTACGTGCCGAGCCCCAGGCGCGTGGTGGCGATGCCGCTGTTGGTGAGGGTCGAGGATCCGGTGTCCCCGGACACCTCGGCGTAGGCCACGACGGCCAATTTTGCTTGATCGAACATGATTCGTCTCCTTGTGAGGATGAAAGACAATTGGTGGTGATGGTGATGCGGGACTTACGCGGCTGTCATCGGGAAAAGCCCGAGGGTCGCCGCTGCCCGCATCGCACTTGACTACTCGACTGCGGGCCCGATGATGGCGCCCTGGAAGTTGCGGGCCGCACCGTTCTGGTTCGTCACGGAGATCGTGATGAACTGCGCGATCTGCGCGGTGTCCATCTTCAGGCGAACACCGAAGGCGTTCTCCACGAAGACGACGGCCGGGATGGCGCCGGGGGAGACCAGCTGGCTGTTCTTACCGACCTTGATGTCGGTGATGAGGAAGTCGGCCGCGAGGTTCGAGGGGATCACGATCCGCTCGGGGCGGAAGATGACCTGGGGCTGGACCGCGATGTTGGCCGAGCTGAGGCCGGGCAGGGCGGTGGAGCCGAGACCGATCACGAACTCGCGAGCCGAGCGCGGGGGCAGGTTGCGCAAGAGCGCGCCCGCGGCGATCCGCTTGCGCTGCATCGCCTGCTTGACGGCGTTCGAGCGAGCGCTGCGCTTGCTCGCACCGAGGTCGTCGTCGCCGATGAACTGGGCGCCGCTGTCGTCGCCGCTCTCGTCGCCGCTCTCGTCGCCCGAGATGATTTCCGTCATCCCGTCCCAGCCCATCGACTCGTCGCCGTCCAGGATGTTGCCGAGGCCGTCGCCGTAAGATCCGTAGTGTGCCATGGTCGTTTTCCTTTTCTTTCGGAGTTGTTCGGGGATGATTCCCCAGAATTCAGTTGTGTGGTTTCAGTCGTCCCTGTCTTGAGTAGTGCTCGCCAGCTGCGGTGTTAACCGCGGGCCAGCTTGCGCAGCTCTTCGTCAGCGATCGAAGACCCGCCCGAGACCGGCTTGTCCTCGCCCACAAACGCGCCGAGCATGGAGGGAATGAACTTCCCGCCGTCGGCCCAGCGCTGACCCACGCGCGAACCCGTAGCACTGAGGAACGCCGACAGAGCGCCGTCGCCGAGTGCCTGCAGGATCGGAGCGTAGGACTTGGCGAACCCGAACAGCGCGACCGTGTGGAAGGCCGCCGCCGAGAGCATGTCGACCGGCACTTCCCCGTAGGAGAGACCATTAGACCTGTGGTACTTGCCTTGGATCACGCCGAAGGTGAAGGCCGCGACCGAGACCGCACCCGTGCGCATCGCGGGATGGAGCTCGTGCTTCAGCGCCGAGGTGGCGCCATGGATCAGGGAGGAGGCTCCGGAGCGGTATCCACCGAACCGGGCCAGCATGTTGTCGCGAGTGAGTGTCAGTGCCATGTCGAATTCTCCTTGTAACTTGGGGCATTGCCCCTTGGTGGTTGCGGTCTCGACCGCTCGTCCCCACACGTGGGGACCATCAGTTACTAGGGTAGGGGCGAAGGACTCCTCACGTCTCACAATTCAAACAGCGCAGAATTCCGGGCACCACCGAGAGTTTTTCTAGACAATTGAGAGGTCTCTCTATTGCAGTTCATGAATTGCAGTAACTGCGCCGCCCTCGCTGGCGTCTCAATTACTGAAGAATTTTTCAGTAATTGATGGTCGTTGCGGGGTTCATGAATCGCGAATATGCTCCGGGCGATGTCCCGACCGCAGCACAACCTCAAGCCTCTGGACGTGTTCGTGGCCTGCAGGCTCGCCCTTCCCGGGGGCGGCGAGATGACCCAGAAGCAGGTGGCCTACGCCCTCAGCCTGGCGAAGAGCACGACGTTCGTGGCGCTCCAGAGCCTTCGCCGCGCGAGGCTCGTCGCGTGCCCCGGCACCACGGCGGCCGCGGCCCGGACCAGGCTCTGCGCCTTCCTCGTCCACGGCGTCCCCGTGGTCTTCGCCCCCGTCAAGACCGCGGTCGTCCGCGGCCTGCCCACGGGGATCTTCTCTCCCCACTTCAGGGAGAGGTTCGCCGGGGCCAAGGACATTCCCCTCGTGTGGCCCTACCCGCGAGGCCGGGAGACGGGCGAGGGTCTCGTCCCCCTCTACCCGTCCCTCCCTCTCGCCTGCTCGCGCGACCCCGCGCTCTACCAGATGATGGCGGCGATCGACGTCCTGCGCGTGGGGAGGGTGCGGGAGAGGGAGGCCGCGGTGGCCTACATCGAGGACGTTCTCGGCAAGGACGTTGATGCTGAGGACGATGCGGTCGAGGAGCGCCTGGAGGAGGCGCGCGGGTAGCGGGTAGCGGGTAGCGGAGTATAATCGTCGCTCGGTCTTCTTTGCTTTTGGTGATACTCTCTAAGAGGACACCCGAAATTCGACTCTCAAGGAGTGCCCCATGTTGCCTTTCTGGAAAACCCTGACCTTTTGGATCTCCGACTGCTCCTGGTTCACCGTGCTCGGCGGCCACTACATCGGGGCGATCCCATCGCCCTACGGGCTCGTGCTCGGCAACGTGGTCGTGCTCGTCTACGCTACGATGCGCTGCCTGCAAAAGAGGCAGGCGGGCCTAGCCTGGAAGAGCATCCTCGCCACGTCGGAGCTCTTCGCGACCTTCCTCACCATGGTCGCCAACCTGCTCGATGCAGTCTCTCAGATCCCCTCGCTTCCTCCCAGGGTCCTCGTGGGCATTACGGGAGCCTCGTCACTCGTGGTCGTCGTCCTGCACCACCTGGCGGGAGGCAAGGCGCCGGACTCGCCGTCGGGGATCCCCATCATCCCGGCTTCCGAGGCCGTCACTCTCGACGACGTTCTTCCGACGAAGTCAAGACCAAAAACCACAAAGGAGTAGTTTCATGAAGAGACTCATGGCCCTCGTTCTGTTCGCTCTCTCAGTTTTCCTCCTCTCTCCTCCTGCCCGAGCTCAGTCCGCCAGCCAGAAGTACGGCGGTTGCCTGAGTCCGGCATCCTACGGACAGGTCTGCGTGGGACCGCGAGCCGGCGTCCTCATTACACGCTACGACTTCTCGGGTCCTCTTAGCGGCAAGTTCACGGGTGGTTTTCAACCGGGAGCAGGTTACGGCGTCATGCTGCAGTCGTCTGATCCCACGCAGAGCTGGAAGATGATCGAGCTCGACGTTTTCGGTTCGGCCACCATCGGAGGTAGCGCCGCAACCTTGCCGAACAACTTATCGCTCACGGGGCTCTTCACTTTTTTCAACTATGTGAGCTTCGGTGGCGGTTGTCAGTGGACGGAGCAGGCGACGGGCTCTGCCAAGGCGGGCATCTACATCACGGGCGGCCTTACCTTGAACCCGGGGGGAGAGACGGCATCCCAGGCTAAAGCCAAGATGGCTGTCAAAGTCGAGAGGGACAAGGCAGAGGAGGCCGAGTCCTCCGCCGCCCTCACGCCGTTCACCAGGCCCGCGACGCCGTAGAGGGCTATCATGACGCCCCCGAATGTCGTGCGAACGTTTTTATTGACAACCTGCATGGCCTGCCTCGTCTGGGCGGCCTGCCCGGGACCGCAGCCCATCCCCACGCCCATCGGACCCGCGGCGGACGCCGCGGTCACCGACGCCCCCTCCCCCATACCGCTATTCGACCACGTGGTCTTCGACTGTCGTCAGGACGTGGTCAGGACCGAGTACCAGGGGGCCAAGCCTGACGTCAAGAGGTGTCTGTCCCTGCCTGACTTCGCCAGTTGCCTGTCCCTGCAGGCGGGGCAGTACAACGTCGCCACGGTGGCGTGCCTCGCGCGCGACCTCGGGGGCGACGCGAACGCGGCCGTCCTGGCGGGCAGTACAGATCCGAACGACGTGGCCGTGGCGGCGACCGCTCGCAGCTTCATCACCTCTCAGGCGATAGGCTACCGATGACGACGAACACCTTCTGGGCCCTCGGCGCGTCCGAGGACGACGCCGTCAGCACCGCGCAAGACGGTCGCCGCTTCGTCGTGAAGCAGGATGCCCTCGACGCTGCCAAGGTCGTCGGCGACGTCGCCGGCGACGAGGTCAAGGTCTACATCGTCACCATGATAGTCGCGGAGGACGCTCAACCATGAACACGTACCCCAGAGATCTGTCTTCCAGCAGGCTCGGCAGGCTCCCCCACGATCCCGTGAAGACGGTGCGCTGCCTGCAGGCGCACGACGTCCTCAGCCTGAGCACGCTGCCCGCGCGCCCGGCGGCCAGGGACTGGTCGCAGAAAGACGGGGTCGACACCGCCTACCAGATGTTCGGGAACGACAGCCTTAGCGACTGTGTTATAGCCTCGCTGCTCGACCAACTCGTGACCTGGGCCGGGCAGACCGAGGCTGCGTTCAAGCCAACTCTGCAGGACGCCCTCGACGGCTACCAGAGGTTCGGCGGATGGGATCCTAACAACTCGGTCGTCACCGACCGCGGCTGTGTGATGCTCGACGTGGTGACGAGGCTAAAGAGCGAGCCGCTCGCGGGGCAGACGATCCGCGGCTTCGTGCACGTCGACCCGAAGAACCTCGAGCTCCTGTCCGCCGCCCTCGAGCTCTTCGGCGGTCTGTGGATGGGGTGGGATCTCCCGGCGGCCTGGCAGCAGGCCGACGTGTGGGGGACTTCTCCCTCGGGTAGCCTGACGGGGGACTGGGCGCCGGCGTCCTGGGGACGGCACGCGACCCACGCTCCCTTGTGGTCGCCGGGCATGGCCGGGCTCATCACCTGGAACGAGCACCGACCGTTCACCCTGGATGCGGCGCCTGCTTACTGCAGCGAGGCCTATGCGCTCGTGTCCGACGAGCTCTGGGCAACATTGACCTCGGGCAGGTGTCCTGCGGGGGTCGACGTGCAGAGGCTCCTGGATCTCATGCCCGTCGTCGGCGGCTAGCGAGAGAACGGAACGATGCAGAGCCCGCTGACCGAGAGGTCGGCGGGCTTTCTCTTGTCGGCCTCCAGTCTTAGTGCTATACATGTATATCAACCTTGGTGACGGAGAGAAACATGTTGGCGATACGACTGAGCAAGGAGATGGAGGCCAGAATAAATCGGCTAGCCAAGAAAACGGGTCGCACGAAGACCTTCTACGCGAGGCAGGCCATTGAAGAGCATCTTGAAAATCTCGAAGCTCTACATCTCACCGTGCAGAGCAAGATCTTCCTGACGCCTAAAGAGCGTCGTCGGAGGTCGGAAAAGGTCACCAAGCCTTCTATTGATCTCACCGCCATCAAAATCTTCTGTCAAAAACACCAAGTCTCGCGCTTCTCCCTGTTCGGATCGATACTGCGCGACGATTTCTCGACCGACAGCGACGTCGACGTGCTCCTGGACACGGGCGAGCGTCGCCCCGGCTACGACGAGCATCTTGAGATGATCTCGGAGTTGAAGGCACTGTTCGAACGCCCCGTCGACCTGGTCGACGAGCGACTGCTCCACAGCGGGCGCACGCATACCAGGATCGTCGAGAACATCATGAGCTCCCGAAAAATTGTCTACGAAGCCTCTTGAAAAAGGAATGTCATGAAACCCACGCGGGAAGATCGCGATATTGTGTGCCTGGACGAGATCAGAGAGATGTGCAAGAGGATCAAGACGTCCTTCAAAGGTGTGAGCTTCCTCAAGTTTGTCAGAAACTTAGACCTCTACGATGCCACGGCAAAGCGGCTAGAGGTCATAGGAGAAGCCGTCGTGGGTCTCAGCGAGGAGGCCAAGTCTTTCTATCCTCTGGAGTGGGACAAGATCGTGGCCTTCCGTCACCTGGCGGTGCACCACTACGCCAAGCTGTCGCCTGAACAGATCTATGAAATCGCCACCGTACACGTTCCCAGGATGTGGAGCTTGATCAAGACTTGAAACAAGATTTATCCTG
>Ga0182027_10012709_pt1 | contig 11806 bp, 14 predicted proteins | sample 712E1DmetaG_FD_121300 | JGI IMG/M metagenome (GOLD analysis project Ga0182027, IMG submission 121300) | Permafrost microbial communities from Stordalen Mire, Sweden - 712E1D metaG (Illumina Assembly) | ecosystem: Environmental > Terrestrial > Soil > Wetlands > Permafrost | place: Sweden...
AAGCCGCAACCAAAACGCCGAGTCTGAATTGAGAATTGGTCATTGAAAATTTGTCATTTGTCATTGTGGAAGATCGTTCGGGAAATTTTGCCAAGAATGCGCAATTCTCGGGAATAGCACTGCGAAGGCGCAAAGGGGCTTTGCGACTTTGCGACCTTGCGGCTTTGCGTTGAAGCGTTTCTTTTTTGTGCCTGCAATCTCCCGATTCGGCATCGGGATGGTTCATTTTTTGTAACCATTCAGGCAGGGATCCCGATTCCGAATCGGGACCGCGCTGTCCGCGCCGCGTGCAGCGGCGCAACGGATCGCCCCCCGGACGCCTCGGCGAGGCGTCCCTACCTGAATCGTTACCATTTTTGGTTCCAGCCTCCCCCCCTGCCACGGTCGCATCCCGGGTCAATTCACGCCAAAATCAAGGGCGGCGCTTCCAGGGAACCTGGAAGGGACGAAAGGGACGGAAGGGATGGAAGGGACGGGATGGCACAGGTGGTTTCCTCCAATATATTGGGGGTTCTTTGGCACAATGCACCGTATTTGGTTGTTGGGGTCTCTTGCGGAGCCTCCCCAGCCCAGGACGGCTCGGCGGAGCCTCGCCCCACCATTCCCCGCCGTCACTCACGCTTGCGCGGCGCGAAATTTGGCGCTTGACGCCCCCGGCGCTGTCTGGCAACATGCGGCCAAGCATGAGTGGGAGCGAAAACCAGTTTTCCCTTTTCCCCGCGGCGACCCTGAAAAGGCGGCGCGGCAAAAGGGGAAGTTCCTGCCACCCATCAGTCCAAGTAAAGTGAGAGTCTTAACCTTAAACCCTTAAAAAGGAGTCATAGCATAAAATGAAACTTATCAATTCACCCGGTCGCGCGGTGCGCGGCTTGTCCAGGATCGCCTTGATTGGGGCCGCCTGTCTGGCCATCGTTTCCCCGAGTTTCGGGCAGGAGCAGCCGAAATTTTCCGACATCCACGGCCGGCTCAGTGTCAAGGGAAACAAGATCGTGGACAAGAACGGCGTTCCCACCACGCTGCATGGGATGTCCCTGTATTGCTGGGCGCAGCAGGGGACGCAGTTTTTCAATACCAGCGCCATCAACCACTTTGCGCAGGACTGGAAATGCACCGTGATTCGCATCGCCATTAAGCCTGATGACTACAGGAGAAGTCCCACCAATGAAATCAACAAGGTCAAGATCGTCATGGATGCGTGCGTTGCCAACGGGATTTATGGAGTCATTGACTGGCATTCGATGGGCGGCGCTCAAAATAATGTCGCGTCCTCCCAGGCCTTTTTCTCGACGCTGGCGACGATGTACGGAAAGACCCCCAATATCATGTACGAGCCGTGGAATGAGCCGGTGCAGGAGGCCTGGGCAACCGTCATCAAGCCCTATCATGAGGCTGTCATAGCCAAGATCCGCGAGATTGACCCGGCGAGCATCGTCATTTGCGGCAGCCGGAACTGGGACCAGCAATGCGAGGAGGCATCCAAGACCCCCATCACCATGTCATCGAACATCGCTTATTCGATCCACTTCTACGCGGCGAGCCACAAGCAGTCCCTCCGCAACAACGGAGCGGCGGCGCTGAAAAATGGCGTGCCGCTCTTCTCCACCGAATACGGCACCAGCTCGTCCTCCGGCGGCGGCGCCTATGATCCGGCGGAAACGCAGTTGTGGTGGAACTGGATGGATGAGAACAATGTCGGTTGCGCCAACTGGTCGGCGGCAGCCTTGGGCGAAACCTCAGCCGCATTTCAAGGCCGCGGCAACGTCAGCGCAACGGGTCCGTGGACCGATGACATGCTCAAGCCCTCGGGCATTTTGGTCAGGAATTACATCATCAGCAAATACGTGCCGCCCGTGGCTCCCAAATAAGGGGGTCTTGCAGGCATGGCTCCTGCAACGCATTTGCTGGCCAGTTGGATCCTTGCGGCAAAGACAACGGACAATCCGCGCGATTGCAGGCTCGTCGCGCTGGCAGGGGTCTTGCCGGACTTGGACGGGCTGGGAATTGTTGCCGACCTGTTCGATAGAGCGGTCGGCAAGCCGGATCACGAATACTACGCGCGGTTTCATCATTACTGGCTGCACGGGGGACTGGCCGCGGTGGTGGTGACGATGGCCCTGGTCTGCTTCGCCCGGCGGCCGGGGCGAGTGGTTGTCCTTGCGCTGCTGGCATTTCATTTGCACTTGCTGTGCGATTACGTCGGGTCGCGGGGACCGGATCCGGGGGACAAGTGGCCCATATACTATCTCGCCCCTTTGAGCGAGCATCCGATGTGGATTTGCAAGTGGCAATGGCCGCTGTTCGGCTGGCAGAACGGCGTCATTTCCATCGCGCTGTTTGTCTGGGCGCTCGCGCTGGCCATCCAGCGCGGCGATTCCTTCATCGGGGTCTTCAGCCGGAGGGCGGATGCGGTGTTTGTGGGCGCGCTCCGGAAATGGCGCGGTTCATGGCGCGTCCGGTTTGAAAAACGGGAGTAAGGTTAGGATGAAGAGCCGCTATGGAAAGCGAATTGCCACCCAATTGCATCATCCCGGCCCGGTCCCGAAGGCAAGTGATGGACTGGGGCCTGGTTCTGGCCAGCCAGGAAATCGAGGCCACGATTGTGAGGACCGATGCAGGGTGGGGGTTGGTGGTGGAGGAAAGCCAATTCGAGCGGGCGCAGGCCGCGCTCCGGCAGTATCGGGTGGAAAATCAGGGCTGGCGCTGGAAACAACAGCTTCCCGGCTCGGGCTTGGTCTTTCACTGGGGCGCGCTGGTTTGGGTGGCGGCGATGGGCGCCTTTTATTATTGGACGATGGCGGCCTTTCCCCGGTTGCAAGATGCGGGCGTGATGGACGGACGGCGCGTGGAGGCGGGGGAATGGTGGCGTCTTTTCACCGCCATCACCCTGCACGAGAATTTGTCGCATTTGGCGGCAAATGCCGTGACGGGCTTCTTGTTGCTGGGGCTGGCGATGGCCCGTTACGGGCCGGGAGTGGCCTTGCTGGCGGCGTTTCTCGCCGGAGCGGCGGGCAATGCCGCAAGCCTGATGATCCATTCAGACGAAAGCCAGAGTCTTGGGGCGTCGGGAATGGTGACCGGCGCGCTGGGAATGCTCTCGGTCCATTCCTTCTCACTTTGGCGAAAGTACCCGGCGGCCCGGGGCTTGATGGCGCGGGGCGCGGTGGCGGGATTCCTGATTCTGGTACTGATCGGGTTCTCGCCGGGATCGGACATCGCGGCGCACTTGGGCGGCTTTGTGGCGGGGGCGATCCTCGGACTGGCAATGAACGCGGCGCGGCCCGCCGTGTGGCAAGGCGGCTGGGCCAATGTGGCCGCGGCGCTGGCGCTGGCGGCGCTGGCCGCCATTGCTTGGCGGCAGGCGTTGCCCGGCCCTTGAGTCCTGAACCGGCCCAACTCACCGTTCGCCCCGGATTCCATCGCGGCCATCAAGGCAGCACATGGTCCGTCGGGTCAACCACGCAGGTTGGCGAGGTTTGGCAGTTGTTGAGGTTGTAACTGGTGGCGAATGACTGCTGGGAATCCAGCGGGCAAAGGGGCAGCTCCCCGTTGCCGCGCCCCATGTAGGGCTGGATATTCGACGCGACGGGAACGGTGGTGGCCATGGCGCCGCTTTCCAGCGCCCACTGCTGTTTTGCGGTATCAATCATCCGCAGGTTGCCAATGCATGTCTTGGTTTGAGCGGTCGTGCGCGCGTGCAACGCGTTGGGAATCGCGATGGCCGCCAGAAGTCCGATGACCGTGACGACAATCATAATTTCCACCAGGGTGAATCCGCGCCGGCCATGTTTGATGGTCTGCATACTTTTATGTCATTCCATTCGCGGCCGTGAACCGCGCGGAGGGCGTGTATAATAATAGGACGTTAATGTTCACAAATTGCCCTCCGCAAGCTGCGAATAGCGCTGGTTTGGAGCGCAATGGCAATAGAGCAGTTTCCGTTCCCAGGCAAGTTTCTCACATCAGATAATCTACCAATCCTTTGTGGTTTTGCCGTTGGCGGGCTTGGCCGGCGTATTTTCCGCCGAGAAGATAAGCGCCTTCTCGCCGTCCTTTTGCGCGTCCAGCAACTGTTGGGCCTGTTGCAGGGACATTTGCGCGGGCGCGGCGGAGGCGGCTTGCTGATCTTGCCCCGGTTCCTTGCCGCGCTGGCCGTCGCTGGCGGACTTGGCCTGATCGGATGGGTTCTGTTGCTTGTCCTTTTGCTGTTGCGCCTGGTTTTGCTGGTCTTGTTTGTCCTGCTGATCCTGCGGGGATGATTGCTGTTGCTGGTTCTGCTGGTCTTTCTGGTCCTGGCCTTTTTGGTTCTGCTGGTCCTTCTGGTCCTGGTTCTTTTGGTCCTGGTTCTTGTCGTCGTTCTTTTGGTTTTTCTGCTGTTGCTGCTGCTGCTTGAGTTCCTCCAATTTCCTTTTGACAAAGGCGAGGTTGCTCTTCGCGTCCAGGTCGTTGGTGTCGAGCTGGAGGGCGCGCGAGTAATTGGCGATGGACTGCTCCCACCGCTCCTGCTTCTTTTGCGGGTCGCTGGCAGGCTCGCCCATGCGGTAGAGGGTGTTGCCCAAGTTGTAATAGGCGTGCTCCTGGGCTTGCAGGTCGGAAATGATCTCCGGGGAGTTGAGCGCCGCCCCCAGTTGCTTTTCCGCCGCGTCGAGGTCCTTGGCCTTGTAGGCCGATGTGCCGGCGTTGTAGTGCAGCCGGTAATCGTTGGTTTTCTCGCCGGACAGCCGGTTGTATTCCTCGTAGGCCGCCTGATATTCGCCGGATTGATAATCTCTGAAGGCACCCGGGCCGGAAGCCCTGGCCACCGCCGGAACCAGCAGCATGCCCAGAATCACCGCCGCCGTCCGCCGGGCGGCCGTGGAAGCGGCGGCAGTGGGTTCGGCGCGCCGCGTCCGGGGGCCTTCCGGCAGGAGCATTTCGGCCGCCAGACAGAGGACGGCGAACCCCAGGAACCAATGATACCGTTCGCGATAGACCCGCGTGAGCTTGACGGTGGCTTCCGATTTTGGCAGCGGGGCAAGGCCCTGGCTGTAGAGGATTTCCATCGGGTTGGCCCCGACCAGGGGCAGATAGAACCCCTGTGTGGCCCCGGCAATCCTTCTCAGCAAGTCTTCGTTCAAGTGCGATTTGACCACGTTGCCGTCCCCATCCTTGATGAAGGAAGAGTTGCCCTTGTCGTCGGTGACCTGCAACAACTCCCCCGCCGCCGTGCCCACTCCCACCGTGAAGATGCGCAGTCCCGCGTCCGCCGCCTCCTGGGCCGCCGCCATGGTATCGGCGTCCGCGTCGTGGTCCTCGCCATCGGTGAACAGGACAAGCGCCTTGTGGTTGTTGTTGCCGGGGGCAAAGGCGCCGAGCGCCGCATGGATGGCTTCGGAAAGGGCCGTGCCGCCCTGCGGGATCACGCCGACCTGCAGCGCGTCCAAGTTCTGGCGGAAAGCCTCGTCGTCCACGGTCAGCGGACATTGGAGGAAGGCGCCGCCGGCGAAGGCGACCACGCCGAGGCGGTCGTCCTTGGCCTGGCGCATCAAGTCAAAGGCGGCCCGTTTGGCCTTTTCGAGGCGGTTGGGCTGGACGTCCCGGGCCAGCATGCTGCGCGATGTATCCACCGCCACCACGATGTCCAGACCCCGCTGCCGGGCCTCTTCCCACGAAAATCCCCAGCGCGGTCCGGCCAGCGCGGCCAGCACGCCCGCCAGCGCGGCCAGCAGCAGGGCGAGGCGGAGCTTCTGGCGCGCCGGCGAGAGGCCGACGGTCAGCGTGGGCAGAAGGCGCGCCTGCACAAACTGCCCGATAAGTTTTTGCTTGACGCGCCACGACCAGTAAAAAAGCCCGGCCGCCAGCGGCATCGCCGGCAGCAGAACCCAAAGGAACTCCGGCCTGGCGAAATAGTTGGTCAATTCTTTCACGGCAATTTCCTCCACACGGTTTGGCTCAAAGCGATTTCCAGCAGGAGCAGGGCCAAACCGCCCAACCCCACCGGCCTGTATAGCTCGTCGAAATGCTCGTACTTTTTCACTTCCACCTCGGTCTTTTCAAGACTGTCAATCTCCGCGTAAATTTTCCGCATCGTGTCCGCGCTGTCGGCGCGGTAATACTTGCCGCCGGTCTTGTCCGCGATCTTTTGCAGCGTCTCCTCGTCCACGTCCGCCTTCATCATCTGGGTGACGACCTGGCCAAACGGATCTTTGCCGACCGGCATCGGGGCCATGCCGCGGACACCAATGCCGATGGTATAGACCTTCACCTTTAATGTTTGCGCGACATCGGCGGCCGTCAATGGGGAAACTTTGCCCGAGTTGTTCTCGCCGTCGGTCATTAGGATGACGATCTTGCTTTTGGATTGGACCTCGCTCAACCGGTTCAGCGCCGCCATCAGGGCCGAGCCAATGGCCGTGTGGTTTTCATCTATTACCCCCAGCTTGAGCCGGGCCAGAACCGTCTGCAAAAAATCGTGATCCAGGGTCAAAGGGGCGGCAATGAAAGCCTCGGTGGCGAAGGCGACCAGGCCGATGCGGTCGTTGGGCCGGCCGTCTATGAACTTGGTCAGGACCCTCCTGGCCATGTCAAGCCGGTTGACGCGCTGGCCGCCTTCCTCAAAATCCAGCGACGCCATGCTGCCGGAAAGGTCAATAGCCACCACGATATCCACGCCGCTGGCTTTGACTTGCGTCTCGCCCTTGACCAGGCGCGGCTGGGCCAGCGCCACCACAAACACCGCCAGGGCCAGCCAGCGCAACGCCGCCAGAATCCGGCCCGCCCACGATTTCTTCAGGCCGGAAACCGGGCGCACCAAATCCACCGACGAATAAAGAAACGAGGCGCCCTGTCCCCACTGGCCTTTGAGCCAGGCCAGCGCCGGCAGGAGCAGCAGCCAGAGCAACACGTATGGATGGGCGAAGGTCATGGGATTGCGGATTGCGGATTGCGGATTGCGGATTGCGGATTGCCCTCCACGGTAGGGCGAGACTCCGTCGAGCCGTGACTCGATTGGGGAGCCTCTGCCGCCGCGCAACTCTTGGCCCCATCCGTCCGATCCGTCTGATCCGACTGATCCGTCACTTCCGTGCCTCCAATGGGGCTTGCGGAACGCGGGCCATCCGTCGTCGTCGGCGCCGCTGGCGGGCGGTTGGGCGCGGGCGGCGGAACGTTCGCAGGCGCCAGGCGCGGCTCGGTTTCGTTGACAAGCCGGAGGGCCGACTGGTAAAGGCCGCGCAGTTCCATTTCAGTCGGCTCGTATTTGGCAAATTTAATCAGGTCGCAACTGGCTAGGAATTCCCCCAGGCTGCTCTTTTGGACGCGGGTGAGCAGGAGGCTGCCTTGCAATTCGATGAGGAACTCATCGGTCGTCCGGTCCGGCGCGTGGAAGTCGAACCGCTCCTCCAAGTAATCGCGAATCGCGCCGGAAACCAGGATGGAAAACAGCTTCGGCTCGCCGATCTGCGCCAGGGCCTGCTCCAGTTTTCGCCGGGCGCGGACGTGCGCCGGAACCGGCGGGGTGACCATGGCGGGCTTCTTCCGCCACCAGCGCCAGGCAAAATAAGCGGCGGCCAGCAGCGCCAGTATCACCGCCGTCCAGACAACCCAGGCCCAGCCGTTGGGAATGTAAATCAGCGGCTTGGGCGCCTCGTGAAAGATCGGCGCCGCCGCCGCGCCGTTGGTGGCGGGCGGCTGGGCGGGGACGATCAGAGCCGATGAGTTTGTGACAAGCATACTGGTCCTTATCCGTGACGGCGCCGTTTTTCGCGTGTTTCAAAAAAGTAGCCCAGCGCCGCGGCGTAGGGCTGGCCGGTGCGCACTTCAATCGTGTCTATGTCGCTGGAACGCAGCAGGCGCAGCATCTCCTGTTGGTGGCGGGCGCGCCGTTCGGCAAAGGCGGCCCGTTTGCGGGCGTCCCGTGTGTTGATCTCCACCGACTCGCCCGTTTCGGCGTCCGTCAATATCAGGCGGCCCAGCGGCGGCAATTCCATTTCAAAACGGTCCACGACCTGGATGGCGATCACGTCGTGGCGCCGGTTGGTCTGCCGCAGAGCCGACAGCGAGTTCTTCCCTAGCGTCGGGGAAAGCAAATAGCCCCCGGGCTGCTGCCGGCTGGCTTCCCCGGAAGGCGGGCGCTGCTCGAAAAGGAAATCCGAGATCACCACCACAATGGCGTGGCGGCGGGCCAGGCGGTTCAAGACATCGAGCGCTTCACTGAATCGCGTGCCACGCTTGGCCGGTTGAAAGAGCAGGATTTCGCGGATGACCCGCAAGACATGGCGGCGGCCCTTTTTCGGCGGGATATATTTCTCCACCTCTTCGGTGAAAAGAATCAGACCCACCTTGTCGTTGTTGCGGATGGCGGAGAAGGCGAGCACCGAGGCGATCTCGGCCGCCAGTTCCCGTTTGGTTTGGGCGCCGGACCCGAAGATGCCCGATCCGCTCAAGTCCACCAGCAGCATGAGGGTCAACTCGCGTTCCTCGACATATTTCTTGATAAACGGATGGTTCATCCGCGCCGTGACGTTCCAATCAATGGACCGGACGTCATCTCCCGGCTGGTATTCGCGGACCTCCTCAAAATTCATGCCCTGCCCCTTGAAGACGCTGTGATACTGTCCGCCCAGCGTCTCGGTAACGAGCCGTGTGGTGCGCAGCTCGATCTGGCGTATTTTCTTAAGAATTTCGCGCGGGATCATGGGAATTGCGGATTGCGGATTGCTCGACGGAGGGTCCCGATGCATCGGGATCGAGCCGTGACTCGATTGCGGACCCGCCTTCGCCGTGCTTCGGCGCGGCAAGTTGCGGATGGCGCTTTTGAAAAAACCCTGCTTGCGCGCATAGAAAGGGATGGTAAATTGCCGCCATGAGCGCAACCGAGATCTTGGAACAAATCCGCCGCTTGCCGGAAGAGGAGCGGCGCGAAGTCACCGGCCAAATTCTGGAAGAGTTCGGAGATCTTGATGACGGTTTATCCCCGGAGCAAATCGCCGAGCTGGAACGCCGTGCCGCCGAAGCGCGGGCGCATCCTGAGCGGGGCATTCCTTGGGAAACGCTCCGGGCCGAACTATATGCGCGATATAAAGTGGAACAATGATCTGGGGCCTTCTCATTGAAGCCGATATCCGCGAAGAAATTCGCAAAGCGGGCGACTGGTACGAGGCGCGTGAAGCAGGAGTTGGCGGACGATTTACCGTGGTCGTTGACGCCTACATGCAACAGATTATTTCTGATCCCTTTCGTTATCGCAAGGCTGGGCCGACCACACACAAGGCAAAAATCGTCGGATGGCCTTATTCGATTTACTACACGGTTTTGGAGCAGAAACGCCTCGTGAAAATAATTGCCGTCTGGCAGGGAAACCAAGACCCAGCCAAACTGCGCCGGCGGCTGAAATGAAAGGCCGGCGAGCGTTTCGGTCGGGGTGCGGCTTGTGCGAGTCTTCGTTTGCCGGAGTCTGCGCTGCACAAATAATGAACTCCATCCGGTATGACGGTCCGCTTGCAACTCTACTCCTTTACAGTAGAATTGAGGCATGAGCGCAACAGAGATTTTGGAACAAATTCGCCGCTTGCCGGAAAAGGAACGGCGCGAAGTTGCCCGCCAGATTTTGGAAGAGTTCGGATTTTTCGATGATGAATTGTCTCCGGAGCAAATCGAAGAGGCGGAACGGCGCGCTGATCGGGTGTGTCGCAACCCTGAAACTGGCATTCCGTGGGAGCAGGTTTGCGCGGAATTGCCGGAGAGGCTCAAAAATCGGAAATGCGCCGCCAAGTGAGCTTTGACCGGGAAGCAGGGGTTTCTGCCAATTTCGAGGATCGAAAGCTCTTCTTGCACGCCCAAACCGTCGTGGTAAGTTAACGCCATGAGTTCAGAGACCATTCTCAAAGAAGCCCGCGCGCTTCCATTCGCGGAACAAGTCGAATTGTGCCGCAGCCTTTGGGACGATATTGTCTCTTCCGACAAGCTTCCGACCGGCGAAGTGGAACTTATTCGTCGGCGATTGCAAGACCACCTAGACAATCCCGACAACGTTGTTTCGTGGGAAGAAGTCAAAGCCAAGCTGGACGCCAAATACCCCGCTTGCCCAACGAATTGAAAAGAGTAAATTGCCGTTATGAGTTCGACCCAAGTTTTGGAGCAGTTAGACAAGCTTCCTTTTGAAGAACAGCGCGAAGTCTTTGAGCAACTCCGCGAAAAATTCGAAGGCGAACTGACGCCGGAACAAGCTGCGGAACTCGACCGTCGCGCGGAACGCGCTCTTGCGCACCCCGAACGTTGCCGTCCGTTGGATGATGCAGTGGCCGACATTGAGAAACGGTTTCGCGCGAAGCAATGACGTTTCGCGTCCTCATTGAAAATGAAGCAGAACGGGAATTTGCCGAGGCCGTTGAGTTTTATGACGAACGCGAGCCGGGCCGAGGACAAAAATTTGCCCGTGATGTTCGCGAGATTTTCAAAACGGTTTGTGAGGACCCCGAAAGATTTCCCCGTTACAGCCGGATGACCCGAAAGGCAAAAGTTCTCGACTGGCCATATTCCGTTTATTTCGCCATCAAACCCAAAACGTCGGAACTGGTGATCATCACTGTCTGGCACGGCGCGCGGGATCCCGCCGAACTGCGCCGACGGCTGAAATGAACAATCTGATGGCATTTTTGTGCAGAATCGTATCCTCCGAATCTGAATCTGCCGCATTTTGTTGAGCATCTCGCCAGGGATCATTTGCATCACTAACCCAACTTGCGCTGGCGATTCGTCATTCATGTCGTCTGCTCAAGAAATTGATCACTGATTTTCGGGATCATTTTTTCGCTCGTTTCGTTCTCGGAATCGCAGGTTCACTCAATCGGCTGTGAGTCCAGCAGATGGCATACCTCGATGCCGTCGTCCAGGTCCGGCCAATAAATGGCGAAGCCGCCGGGTTCGAGCGACCAATTGGCCCGCTGTTTGGGGGTGGCGTTGGCCAGCCATTTCAGCCACGACACTTCGGTGAACGGCACGCTGATTTCCCGGCCATCGTCAAGCCGGACGTGCAGGGTGCTCGCCGTGATGCGCGCGCTCTTGGCGCGGACTTGCTCGGTTGTTTTAGCGGTCAAAGTACTCATTTTTGGATCAAAATAGTCGGCATGGGTCACGGCACGGGTAATTCGTTGAAAATTTTGGTGATGATGGTCTCGCTGGTCTTTTCCTCGGCCTCGGCTTCGTAGGTCACCGTCACGCGGTGGCGCAGGACATCCATGCCGATGCTCTTGACATCCTGCGGCGTCACGTAGCCGCGCCCGCGCAAGAAGGCGTAGGCCTTGGCCGCCAGCGTCAGGGCGATGGTCGCGCGGGGCGAGGCGCCAAGCTGGATCAGCCCCTGCAAGCCCTGGATTTTATACACGGCCGGATCGCGCGTGCAGCAGACCATGTCCACAATGTAATCCTTGACCTTGTCGTCAATATAAATGTCGTTGATGATCTGGCGCGCCTCCATGATTTGGGCGGCGCTGACGACCGGGCTGGCGACGGGGATGGCGCCGGTGCGGGCCATCAAATCCAAAATCTGCCGCTCCTCCTCGCGCGACGGATAGACAATTTTGAGCTTCAACATGAACCGGTCCACCTGCGCCTCCGGCAGCGGATAGGTCCCTTCCTGTTCAATCGGATTTTGCGTGGCGAGCACCAGGAACGGCTCCTCCAGCTTGTAGCTCTGGTCGCCGATGGTGACCTGTTTTTCCTGCATCGCTTCCAGCAGCGCGCTTTGGACCTTGGCCGGGGCGCGGTTGATTTCGTCGGCCAGCACCAGGTTGGCGAAGATCGGCCCGCGCCGGGTGGTGAACGCGCCGGT
>Ga0182027_10012710_pt1 | contig 11806 bp, 8 predicted proteins | sample 712E1DmetaG_FD_121300 | JGI IMG/M metagenome (GOLD analysis project Ga0182027, IMG submission 121300) | Permafrost microbial communities from Stordalen Mire, Sweden - 712E1D metaG (Illumina Assembly) | ecosystem: Environmental > Terrestrial > Soil > Wetlands > Permafrost | place: Sweden...
CGCCGGCGCCGGCGAAGGACATGGTCGGTGCCTCGGCAACCACGCGAAGCGGATCGGTCCTGCGGACCTGTTGCAGCGACGGCCGGCGCCAGCGCGGCAACTGCGACTCGTCGACGACCCGCAGCCCCTGAGCGGCGCCCGTGTCAACCCCGGTGGCCGCCGCGGCGGCCAAGCGCAGGTCTGGCTCGGGATCGTCTCCATCGCGCCGGCGCTTGCCGAAGATCACGAAAGCGGCCCAGGCCAAGCCGCCGGTCGTCGCCGTGGCGATCGTCGGCACCAGCTCGACGAGCAGCGCCGGCAGTGAGGCGTGGTAGCTGGCCAGAAGATCGATCCCGGCCTGCCCGTAGCCCCCGACGATCGGACCCTGCGATTCGTCGACTGCTCCTGCGGCGCCATTGCTCCCGGCGGCCAACTCGGTTGACGGGTCGATCGTCTGGCCGTCGCCGGCGCTGGGATCGGTGCTGCAGGCCGGCTCCTCATTTCCATCCTGCCCGCCGGCACTCGGCCCGCTCGTGGTCGCGGCGCCGGGATTCCGGCCGGTCTGGGCGGTGCCGGTGGGATCGGGTGAGGCTCCGCTGCTCTGCGCCGGAGTCGCGCTCGGGACCGGCGAGCCGCCGCCCGGCGCCGGAGTGGCGCCTCCGCCGTCATCGCCGGAGCCGCTCTTCCCCTTACCACCAGTCCCTCCGCCGCCGGCCACCGGCGTGGGAGCGGGCGTGCTCCTGGCGGTCGGTTCGGGCGTGGGCGACCTGGTGGGAGCGACCGTGGCGTCGGCGCTGGGCTCCGGCGTATCGCCGCCCTCGACCTGGATATAGCCCGCCCAGATGGTCTCCCTGTCGCCCCCGGCGTCGGTTGCGGTGAAGATGATGGCATGCCGACCGGCGGTCGGCGCAACGGTGGTCTCGTAGTGCACGCCCGTCTGGAACGAGCCGGAGCCGGCGGTCATCGGCGAGACCGTCCGATCCACCGCCACCGCCACGGCCTTCGGCGCAGCCCCGGTGCCGTCGGTGAAGGTCACCGCGACGGTGACGGTTGCGCCGGCGGCGACCTGGCGCGGAGCAACGGAGGGATCGGAGAGGTGGCCCTGCTGGTGGTTGGCAGTGGCGGTGCCGACCGCCAGAGCGAGCAGGAGCAGCGCGAACGGCGACGCCACAAGCCAGCTGGCGTGGAGCCCGCGAACGCGCTTCTTCGACAACTCTGATACCTCCGCGGGCACACGAGCCCGTCCTATCCGGGACAATGGGACGGCCGGGGGGAGGGGGCAATGGTACGGGCGTCATGGCACCCAGGACCACGTCCGGGGGGCGATGCCGGCGGACCTGTCGGGCCGCCTTACGGCGGTGGAGTGGCGTGGTTCGCCGGACTGCACCAGACCGCATCGAACCGTTCCCCTTCTCCGCTCACGGCTCCGATGGGCCCAACAGGGACCAGTTCCATCGGGAGGTGCGCCCACGCACCGGCTCCGGACGCGGTGACAACGGGCAACTGGTCATGGCACGTAGTGCTTCCCCGGCCCTGCGGGCGCAGGATCGCAGCATGACTCAGGCCGCCCCTCAGGCCCCTCGCACTTCGACCAGCCACCGGGCCAACCCGGTGGAGTTGACGGTCCTCGGCGCCGGCTGGCTCTCGATCGCCGCGACTCACGCGTATGTGGCCCTGGCCACGCCGACCGTCACCCGCCTCCTCCTCTCGGGCCGAAATCTCTTCAAGCGGCAGCGCGGTCTTCGCGCTCGCAGTGGCGACGATCGCCACGATACCGCTCAGCCTGGCCACCGCCGGCATCGCCCGGCTGCTCGACGCGTTCCGGATCGCCCTGGAGCCGCGCTCCAGCGTCCTCCGGCGAGTGGCCGCCGGCGGACTGGGGTATGACACGCCCTTCGCCCCGCTCGCCCTTACCAACGGGTGCGTAGCGCCGCAGGTGGCCGTGGGCCGCTTCGGCGCGGTTGTCTGCCGCCGAGCCCCAGGCGTCGGCTCGGTCGGCCGCTTCGGCGATCGCTGGGAAGTCGACGTCGAGGGCGAGTGGATGCCGCTCGAGCTTCCCAGTCGGAAGACTCGCCTCGGCTCGGCAGCGGACGGCACCCACTTGGGCTCGGACGATCGCAACTTCGTGGTGAACGTCTACGCCGCGGTCGTGACGGCCCCCCACGAGGGGGACCGGGCGCCCTGGGCCTCGGTCCTGAGGCCGGATCAGATCCTGCCGTATCTGGCCGGCCTGGCATCCGGGTCGCCGCGCTCCTGAGCGCCGTCCCGAGAGAGGCTCGGGGCGCCTCCTGAGGCAGCCTGCACAGTCGCGGGTCTGGTCTTTCGGCCCCCTGCCCGTCCAGCAGGCTCGGGACCAACGGCCCGCAGCGGGCGCACATTGGCCCTACTCGCCGACGCTCCGAATCGCCGAAGCTCCCATCAGATCGTGGACGTCCCCTGCAAGCCACTCCCACGCAGGGGGCGCCGAAGTCGGGCCTCCGCAGGCCCGCTCCATCCACTAGACGAAGGCGGCGGCATGAGCACGACCTACTCACCCGGCGACATCGACGCAACCTGGGCGACGGTTCGTCGGTTCGCATACGGATGGCCAAGCCGACCGACGAAGCGGCCGTCCGCGTCGCCGGACTCCGCGCCGGACGCGCGAACGACACAACCGCACCAGGAATGGGCTTGAGGATGACGTCCAACGTCATGGAGACCGTTTACGCCCGGGCACGCGCGGCGCACAAGACCGTCGTGCTGCCGGAGGCTGACGACGTCCGGACGGTGGCCGCGGCCGAGCGGATCGTAAAGGAGGGCCTCGCAGAGGTCGTCCTAGTGAGCCCGCTCTGGAAGATCGAGGCCGCGGCGAAGGAGGCCGGCGCGGACATCAGCCGATGCCGGATCGTCGATCCAGCAGCCTCGCCCGAGCGCGACCGGTTTGCCGGCACGCTCCTTGATCTCCGTCGACACAAGGGGATGACGGAGGAGAAGGCGGCGCAGCTCGTCCTCGACCCGCTGTTCTTCGGCTGCCTCATGGTGCACGAGGGAGAGGCGGACGGACAGGTCTCGGGAGCGACCCACTCCACCGCCGACACGATTCGGCCGGCGCTCCAGGTCCTCGGCACCGCCCCGAACCGCGGGCTGGTCTCGGCGTTCTTCGTCATGATCGTTCCGGATTGCGAGTACGGCGAGGACGGTGCGTTCATCTACGCCGACTGCGGCCTCGTCATCAACCCCGACGCCGAGCAGCTTGCGGAGATCGCGATCCAGAGCGCGGATACCATGCGGAGCCTGCTCGGGTTCGAGCCGCGCGTCGCGATGCTGTCGCTCTCGACCAAGGGCAGTGCCAGGGACCCGATCGTTGACAAGGTCGTCGAGGCGACCCGGATAGCGAAGGAACGGCGACCGGACCTCGCGCTCGACGGCGAGCTCCAGGGCGACGCCGCGCTCGTCGAGTGGATCGGCAAGAAGAAGGCGCCCGGCAGCCCGGTGGCCGGGAAGGCGAACGTGCTCATCTTCCCGGACCTCAACTCCGGGAACATCGCGTACAAGCTCACCGAGCGGCTCGCGAAGGCCAAGGCATACGGCCCTGTCCTCCAGGGCCTGCGCAGTCCGGTGAACGACCTCTCGCGGGGGTGCGACGCGTTCGACATCGTGAACGTGGCTGCCATCACGGCGGTACAGGCGACGCAGTAGCGATCCCGGCGAGGCGACCCGATCGCGTTCCGCCTCCGGCGCGATCCGGGTGGAACGAGCGAAGGTCAGCAGCAGGACAAGTGGGTAGAACACCGAATGAAGATCCTCGTGCTCAACAGCGGCAGCTCGTCGCTCAAGTACCAGCTCATCGACGCGCACACCGAGGAGGTCGTCGCGAAGGGCCTCGCCGAGTGCATCGGCGTCGCCCAGCGATGCGGCCAGATCGTCGCAGAGACGAAGCTCGCCGGGAAGATCGCGTTCGAGACAGAGATGAACAACCACGACGAGGCGATGGACCGGGTGTTCGCGCTCCTCACCGACCCGGAGAAGGGCGCCGTGAAGCGGATCGACGAGATCGCCGCGGTCGGGCACCGCGTCGTCCACGGGGGCGAGAAGTTCGTCCAGCCGACGCTCATCACCGATGAGGTCCTCGCCGAAGTCGAGAAGGTGAGCCAGCTCGCGCCGCTCCACAACCCGCCCAACCTCGCCGGCATCCGCGCCTGCATGCGGCTCATGCCGGGCATTCCGCAGGTCGCCGTGTTCGACACGGCCTTCCACGCGACGATCCCCGATTGCGCCTTCATCTATGCGCTCCCCTACGACTACTACACGGCGTTCGGCGTGCGGCGATACGGGTTCCACGGCACGTCCCACCAGTACGTGGCCGGCATCGCGCTCGACATGCTCGCGAAGCAGGGCATCGCGCCGGAGGCGTCGCGGATCGTCACGTGCCACCTGGGCAACGGCTGCAGCATGACCGCCATTTCCGGCGGCCGGGCCGTCGACACGAGCATGGGGCTGACCCCGACCGAGGGCCTCGTCATGGGCACGCGCTCGGGCGACCTCGACCCGGCCATCCTCGTGTACCTCGCCCGCCGGCTCGACGCGCCGGCGTCGGACATCGACCGGATCATCAACAAGGAGAGCGGCCTGCTGGGCGTGTCCGGGCTCTCGAGCGACATGCGTGACATCGAGGACGCGGCGAGCAAGGGTCACGCGAGGGCAGCGCTCGCCCTGGAGGTGTTCTGCTATCGCATCCGCAAGTACGTCGGCGCGTACGCGGCGGCCATGGGCGGGCTCGACGCGATCGTGTTCACGGCCGGCATCGGCGAGAACAGCCCTGTCGTGCGGGAACGCGCGTGCCGCCATCTCGGGTTCCTCGGCGTGGAACTCGACGAGGCGAAGAAAGCGAGCGAGCGAGGGCGGGCGGTCGACATCGCGACAGCGTCCAGTCGCGTGCGGGTGCTGCTCATCCCGACGAACGAGGAGCGGATGATCGCGCGCGAGACGATGCGCGTCATCGCCGAGTCGGCAGCGCCGTCGCCTCTTCTCATGGCACCCTGACAATCGGGCGCCCGGGACACGACGTTGCGGGCGCGTCTGAAGTCAGACCAGCGGCGGTGTGCTGGTCCACAATGTGACCCGTGAGCGTTCCGCGGCCTCCTGGTCTGCCGCGGGTGGCGGCGGCCTTGGTCGTCAGGGCCGTGGCTGGCAATCCCGCGAGCGGCCGACCCCGGCTTGAGCCGGAGCTGGTTCGCGGACGGGCCGCTGGGCCTGATGAGCCCTCAGGCTGCCGATGCGTCGCGTCCAGCCCGCCTCGGACTGAAGGACCGGCCGGGCGAAGGGCCGCCGCCGAGTCTCATACGCGATCGATGAGCCGGCGGCCATCCACCCAGCCACGCCAGCCGTTGATGGCTCGAACGAGCGCCCAGGCCCCCGCGCGCGACTCCACGACCAGTTCGAGGCGCTCCGGCAGGATGAGGAGGGGCGGGCTCGATGGGTCGGGAGCGTTCCACGCGGCCAAGCCGCCTGGTGGCACGAGGTGGGTCGGAGCCCAGGCCGGGGGCGCAGGCGGCGCCGAAACGATCGGTGCCGGTGCGGGTTGGGGCTGCGGTTGCGACTGGGGCGCTGCCGGGGGTGCGGCCGTTGCGGATGTCGCGGCGGGCTCGGGCGTGGACTCCGCCGGGAGCGTGGGTTCGGCGGCGGGGGCCATAACGGGCGCGGCCATCGGGGCCGCATAAGGGGCCGCTGCCGCCGGAGCGGCATACGGAACTCCCGCCACCGGAGCGGCATACAGCGTTGCCGCCATCGGAGTGGCGGCAGTGGCAGGAACGGGCGTGAACTGCACGGCGGTGAGCTGCGCCCGGATCGTCCGGATCTTCAATCGCTGGGCTTCGAGCGTCGGATCGGTAAGCGAGTCGGTTCGGCTCAGGATCATCGCGTATTCGATCTGGGCCGCCTGCAGCCGTCCGGTCAGTCGCGATCCCAGCGGCCCGCGAACACGTCCCGCCGCCGAACGAGCCGCATGCCTGGACCACAGGCTGCCCAGGGATGTGATCTCCGCCTCGGTGATTACCTCCGGGTCGGGCTCCGGTGCGACGATCGCCCGGAAGTTCTTCTCTTCGCTTCGGGTGGCGAAGAGGACCATCAGGACCAGCAGGATGAGGAAGGGCAAGCCCTTGATCAAGCCGTACTCGATCCATTGGAACGTGCTCGGCTTGTCAACGCCGGGAGCTACGTCCAGGACGGACATCATCCACGGCGAGTCCCAGACGAAGTGCGCGCCGGCGCCGGCCACGACGAGCGCCCCAAATACAAACAGGCGCTTGGGCAACCCGGCCTGCCGGCGCGTCACGAAGTAGGCGAAGCCCATGCCGGTCAGGCCGGCAAACAGCACGTGGCTGTAGAGACCGCCGGCGACGACACGGATGAGGAAAGTGTCGATGACGGGCCCGGTCTGATCCGCGCCCCCGAATGCCGCCGTAGCGCTGATGAAGTAGGAGACATCCTCGACCACGGTGAATCCCAGGCCGATCATGGCGCCATAGACGAACCCGTCCATCACGCCGTCGAACTCGGCCGGGGCGATCAGGAAGAGGACGACGACGCCGGTCAGCTTGAGTATCTCTTCCGTGACCGGCGCGACGACCGCCGCGCCCCAGTCGGCCGTGAAGTCGGCGGGAGCGACCTTGCCCAGGACCGAGAGCCAGGCGTCGTTGGCGTAGCCGGCCAGGCTCACGGCGATGACGCCGCCCCAGACGAGCGCGGCCGCAAGCATCAGCTTGGGCTCACGCTCGAAGAGGTCGAGCCGATAGATGATCAGGAAGACGGGGATCGCATAGAGCAGGGCCAGGCCCCAGGCAAGGGTCAGCGCGGTGGGCAGCTGGCTGAACAACGACTGCTCGTCGACGAAGAGATAGCTGCCGATGCCGAGCAGCACGAGGTACAGCCAGAAGGCCGGCTGGCGCGGCTGGACAAAAGAAGCCTGGACGCCCCAGCGCGGGGCGGCGGTCTGGCCGGGAGAGGTCGGCGCGACGGAGGAGCTCATTGACCCACCTCAATGCTCGAAATCATGGCCTTGAGGTCATCGACAATGTCCGAGAGATCACCTTGAGAAGTGACCGGCACGAGCTCGACCACGTAGCCGCCGTCTATCAGGCAGATGACCTCGCCGTCGACTGTGCCCGATCCCGATGAGCCCGTCACGATCGCTTCGAAGCCGGCCATCGCCGTTTCGTGCCCGGACATGGTTCCGTCCTGCTCGTCACCGAATGAGATCTGCGCCACGCCCGATGAGATCGACTGCTCCGCCTCCTGGAGGGCGGCGCTGGCCGTGCCGGAGTAGGCCACAGCCGCCACCGTGAGGTGCACGTTGGCCTTCTGAAGCTCGACAGTGCCGCCGTTGTCGCTCGTGTCGACGCGAACCCAACCGGGCGCGACGACCATCGTCACGGAGCCGCCGATGTTCACGGTGCCGATGCTCGGCGCGGCTATGACCTTGTCCAGGCCGATGCCGCCCAGCACGACGCCGGCGATGAGGGCCGCCACGACGACGGTGGGCAGCCACTTCTGCCGGTTGAACAGCGGCCTGCGCGCGACGACAGGGGCGACCGCCGCCTGGGCCCAGCCCGGCTGCCCGTAGCCTGGCTGGCCGAACTGCTGGGGGGCGGCCGCAGGCTGGGCCCATGCGGGCGGCCCGGCGGTCGCGGGAGCCTGAGCCGGCTCGACCGGGGCGGTATCAACGGGCGGCTGGGATGCCGGCGGCTGGGCACCGGGGGCAGCCTGGCCCGTGCCGGCCCACGGTGGTGGCACGGCCGGCACGGCCCAGGCCGGCACTGCCGCCGCGTCGTCGGGCTCGGAGTCCGCTGGTTGAGGAGCGCTGGACGCGTCAGGAGGGAGAGAGCTCATCGCGGACGGACCTCCTCCTTATAGCCGGGATGACGGATCTCCGGCCGATCGACGGCCTGGCGCCGTCGGGCACATCGTACGGGCGCGAGCGGTCCTTGGGGAGCCCCAAATCGATCGATCGAGAGCCCGCTGAACCAAGCCCTGAGCCAACGGGGCTCTCCACGCCGCGGCACAATGGCACCGCAACGCCAACGAGGCCAGCGCGGGGGGGTCGCCCAATGTCGGCAAAGTGCCGGGCCAACGCGGCTCGTGGTCGCCGCTGGCTCCCTCAAGAAGGTCTTCGACCAGTCGGACCGGGCGAGTCCTGACTGAAAGGGCCCCGACAGATGCCTGACGCGAACACGACCGAACGGACGCCCGAACCGGCAGCGCGGAAGAGTGGCCGTCCGCGCCTGGTCCGTGCCGCCGGCGTCGCCGGCTTGCTGGTGCCCGTCGCCTGGGCCGCGATCGTCGCCCTGGAACTCAGCCAGGGCCAGGTGAGCCACTCCCTTGTCTCGCGGCCCGAGCGTCTCTTCGGCGCCCTCGACTCGCGCTGGTTTGCGGTGCTGCTGGCCGCAGGCGTCGCCCTGCTCGTGCTGCAGCTTCTCCTGGTGGGCGGCGTGCTTCTCCGGGCCGAACGCCGGCGGGTCGCCCGGGTCGCGTTCGCCGTCGCGGCCGTCGCCGCCGCGGCCAGATACGGTGTCAGCCTCCTGGCCCCGGACCCTCACCTCTACGGAGTGAGCCAGGCTCGCGGCCCGGCCGCGCTCGCCGTGCTGGCGTGCCTGCCGGCCGCGCTGATCCTGGTCGCAGCCGCCCTCGGTGGGCGAAGTCGGACGCTCGCCTGGCTGTCGGCCCTGCTCGCCGTGGCGATGGTCTGGATGGCGGCCGACTGGACGATCTGGAGCCTCCGCTCGGGTGCGCTCCAGCCCCAGCTCTGGGCCGTCGAGCCGGTCGAAGGGCTGGCCGCCGCCTGGTGCGCCCTGGCTGGGCTGTGGCTGCTCGGCCTGCCGGAGTCGCTGCGCTCCCGCCCCAAGCCCGGCCTTCCGCCGAGCCTGCGTCTGGCGGTCATTCCCGGTCCCGGCCGCAAGGCTTCGTTCGCGCTGGCTGTCGTCGCCGCCGCCGGTCTGGTCGGTGTCTCGGCCCCCTTCCTGCGGGACTACGAGCCCACCATCGTCTCCCAGCTGACCGGTCGAACGCAGGTCGAGACCATACGCGTCGGCGACATCGACCGCACCTATCGCGTCTACCGGCCCGCCCAAACCGCCGCCCACCCCGGCCTCGTCTTCGTCCTGCACGGCGTCTTCGGCGACGGCTTCATCATCGAGGCGAACAGCGGCTTCGACGCCCAGGCCGATCGGCTCGGCTGGATCGCCGTCTATCCCGACGGCGTGGCCGACGGCTGGGACGCCTTCGGCAGCGGCCCGACCTGGGGCCAGCACCCCGGTGCCGACGACGTCGCGTTCATCTCGGCGACGATCGACCGGCTGGAGGCGACCGACGCGGTCGATCCGGATCGCGTCTACGTCACCGGACTGTCTCGCGGCGCGATGATGACCTACAAGCTCGGCTGCGAGCTGTCGGATCGAATCGCCGCCATCGCGCCCGTTTCAGGCAACATGGCGACCGCCGACGGCAGCGTCGACGTGCCCTGCAATCTCGATCGGCCCGTCTCCGTGCTGGCGATCCACGGCACCGCCGACGGCACGATCCCAATAGCCGGCGGGACGGTGGGCATAACCTTCTCGGCGCTGGTCGACGTGATCGCCAGGTGGCGGGCCCTGGATTCCTGCGCCGGGGCACAGACCGTTACGGTCGACGGCGCCTCGACCGCCACCAGCTGGGCCTGCCAGGGCGGGAGCACCGTGGCGATGCGAGTGGTCGATGGGGGCTGGCACACCTGGCCGGTCAGGTCGTCGTCCCCCACTCCATCGAACCCGGACGACTTCGACGCCTCGCGCCTGATCGCCGACTTCTTCGTGGCCCATCCACGAGTCGCGGGCGGAGGCTGACCTGCCGGCGGCTCAGGGGCGCTGCCAGCGCTCCTGATCGTCTCCCTGCGGCCAGGTGGGGCCAGGCGGATCCTCATATCTGAGCTGCCGCGCCAGCAACTCCTCTTGCTCGGCCTCGCGGCGCGCACGGCGCTCGGCCCACCCCGGGAAGAGCGCGGCAAGCAGCGCTCGATACTGGTACGGGTTGGCCAGGCCGAAGACTATGGCGATCACGCCGACGAAGGCCAGGTCGTTCGCGAACGCCAAAACGGCCACGGCGGCGCTGAAGGCCATGCTCGCCGCCAGGGCGACGGCCTGACCGCGTGCGCCGAACGCGAGCTGCATCACGTGCATGACGGCGCTGCCGCCGTCGAGCCCGGTGATCGGCAGCAGGTTGAAGACGCTCCAACCCAGGTTGACGAAGGTCCAGATGCCTACTGCGGAGCGCACGTCCAGGCTTTGGCCGGCAACGAAGCCCTCGAGCGCCAGCCCGATCGAGCCGAGGACCAGCCCGACACCCGGCCCGGCGAGCGACACGACCAGCCACTGGCGATCCGGAAGCCTGGCCGCGGCTTCCTGATCGTTGGGGATAGCAAGGCCGCCCATGGCCCAGAAGCGGATCGACGACTCGAGCCCGTAGTGTCGGAACGCCAGGGCGTGTCCAAGCTCATGGACCGTGATCGCGAACGTGCCGAAGATCACCCAGATCACGATCTCGATGCCCGCCAGCCGGGAGATGTAGCCGAGGATCACCATGACGATCGGGAAGGCGAAGCCGATCGTGATCGGGAAGCCGAGAACCCGAACGGTGATCGACGTCGAATTGCTCACTGCGCTCCTCGAATGCGCCGGCTGACCGAGCGGGAGGCAAGCGGCGCTCAATCGAGGGTAACCCTCAATTCGAAACGGGACTGAAAGTGGGGTCACCGAGTTGCCGGCAGCGGGCCGATTGCGGCGACCACGCCGATTGAGGCCGGCCCGAGCTTCGGCCTACTCCGGCGTCAGCTGCAGGTAGTCGCCCGTTCGAAAGCCCATCGATTCGTACAGCGGCCGGCCCTCGGCGCTGGCGCGAAGCCAGATCCGGCGCACGCCCGCGGCCCTGGCTTGCGCGACGACTCGTTCCATGAGCGCCCGGGCCAGCCCCATCCGCCGCGCCTCGGGCCGCGTGTAGACGTTGAGGATGTAAGCCTCGAGACCGCCGGGGTTCGCGGGACCGGGCGGATGAGCGAACCACAGCAGGCCGGCGGTGGCGGCGGGCCGGCCGTCGAGGTCCGCCATCCAGGCCACGAAGTCGCGCCCGAAGTGCTCACCTATCCACCGCCCGTTGGCTTCGCGCAGCGTGCCCGGATCGACGAGCCGCGCGGCTTCCGTACTCGCCTTATGGCGAAAAAGGTCGGTCAGCATCGCGAGCCTGAACTCGACCAGAGTGGCTTGATCCGCGGCGGTCGCCGGGCGAATCAGAACGCGGGCGTTGTCGAGCTGGACTGTCATGCTCAGATGATGCCCGCTGGGCGAGGGCCGCGCCGGGCGGCCGCGCGACTGGGCGGGGCGCCCCGACCCGACACGACCTCGGCTTGCGCCGGCATTCTGGACAGATGCAAGCCTGGGTAGCACGAGTCCGAAACGACGGGCCTTCTTGACCGTCCTGGCGCACCCGGTGCTGCTCCGGGGCTGGCCACCCACGCTCAGACACGCCGCGGATTTGGTGCACAGGGCCAATCGGTGCCGCCTTCGACGCCGATCATTTGGCCGTGTGCTACCCCGGTTTGCAGATGACCAGATCGAGTCGGCGGCTCCGGCGATCCGGTTGAGAACAGTGACCGGTATGCGAACCCGCCCTGCGGCGGCTCGAGGGGCTGGTAGGGGAGGGAGTGTCAGAGTTCAGGACATAGGAGACACTTGATCGGTTACTGGTGAGTCGGGACATGCGTGACAGTCCGCAGCATGTCGAAGCACCAGGTCGCCGTCCTCAAGGTCGTCTCAGCGCAGCTGTC
>Ga0182027_10012711_pt1 | contig 11805 bp, 8 predicted proteins | sample 712E1DmetaG_FD_121300 | JGI IMG/M metagenome (GOLD analysis project Ga0182027, IMG submission 121300) | Permafrost microbial communities from Stordalen Mire, Sweden - 712E1D metaG (Illumina Assembly) | ecosystem: Environmental > Terrestrial > Soil > Wetlands > Permafrost | place: Sweden...
CTGAAGGCCTCCGATTTCATGGAGGCGCTGAACCAGGAGACGCTGCGCGTCCGCGGCCTGGAAGCGCCCAGGTACACCTTGAAGATCAACGGCAGCGTGGTCGGCTCTTTCAGCCGCGAGCAACTTGCCGAGGGCCTCAACCTGGCGGCGCTGCCCACTCCCATGGCGAAGCAGGCGCTCGGCGTCCACCTGCTGACGCTGAAGCGGGGCGACATTCACGAGATGCGGTGGAAGCAGCTTCAGGTGGCCTTGCAGGACGACAACTTGACCGGGCTGCCCGCGGTGCTGGAGGGTCTCGATGGCATTGAAGAAGAGTTGGCCGTGCGGCAGAGGGCGGCGGCGCAGCCGGTTGCCTGCGCGTACGAGTTGATTCCGGAGTAAGTGCGGACTAAGACGCGGGCCCGCTACTTGCCATGCCGGGCCGCCCGCCCCGCGCCGGCGCCGTGGCAGATCCACGCGAGCGCCAGCATGGCCAGTCCCCAGCCGCAGACGCCGCTCCACTGCCAGCGGCTCCACGCGGCGGCGGAGACGGCCGAGCCGAGCGCGCCGCCCAGAAAAAAGACGATCATGTAGATGGTGTTGATGCGGCTTCGCGCGGATCGCGACAGGCTGAAAATGCGGGTCTGGTTGGATATCTGCATGGACTGCTGGCCCATGTCGAGCACGATCACACCCACGATCAACCCGGCGATACTATAGCCGAAAACCCAGAGCAGGGCGTATCCGGCACTTAGTAACCCGAGCGCCAGCGTCAGGGTAACCCGCGGCCCGTGACGGTCGGCCAGCTTACCCACTGGCGCGGCAATCAGGGCTCCGGCGGCGGCCACCAGGCCGAAACTTCCGGCCACGCCCGCGCCCAGGCGATAGTGCGGCGAACCGAGGAAGAATGCCAGGTTGGTCCAAAAGCCGATGAACGCGGCGAAGGCCAGAAACCCCACGGCCGAAGCCTCGCGCAGTACCGGCTGCCCGCGCACCAGGTCCCACAGCGAGCCGAGCGCCTCGCGGTAGCGCAGGGGACGGGCCGGCGTCATCACCGGCAAGCGGCGCGCCAGCAGCGGGACAAAGGCGCCAGTGGACACCGCGGCCAGCAGGAACACGGCCCGCCATCCGAACGCCGCCGCCACGGCGCCCGAAGCGGTGCGCGCCAGCAGAATTCCCAGCAGCAGGCCGGTCATGACCGCGCCGATAGCGCGTCCCCCCGCGCCGGGTCCGGCCAGTTCCGGCGCCATCGGTACCATGATGTGGGTCACCGAGGCCGCCATGCCCATGGCCACGCTGGCGGCCACCAGGACCCAGAAGGATGGCGCCAGGCCGGCGGCCGCCAGAGCCAGCGACACGGCGGCGAACAGCCTCAGGATCAGCTTCCGGCGCTCCGCCACGTCGCCCAACGGCACGAACAAGAGAATCCCCGCGGCGTACCCAAGCTGCGTGGCCACGGAGATGGCTCCGCCGGCGCCGTGGGACACGCGGAACGTGCGGCTGATTTCCAGCAGCAGCGGCTGATTGTAATAGATAGTCGCCACGCTCATGCCGCAGGCCAGCCCGAGAAAGGCCAGCGACCCGCGCCGCGCGCGCTGAGCAGCGGGAAGATCCGATGAAGAGATGGCTTCCAACGTCCAGGCTATCACCCCGCGCGGCGACCAGCTACGGCGCGACGCCCGGGTCAGACGTTTTCCGCGACAGGTTCCGGCCTTGCTTCGGCGAACCGGTAACCGATGTGGCTGTCGGTAAGCAGATAGGAAGGTTCGGCGGGGTCGTCTTCGAGCTTCTTGCGTAACTGGCGGACGAAAGTCCGCAGATACTCCAGCTCGCCCCCGTACTCGGGACCCCAAACCGCATGCAGGAGGCGCACGTGCGTAATCGGCAGGCCGGCACGAGCCATCAGAAAGTGCAGGAGGTCAAACTCTTTCGGGGTGAGGTGAATCGGCCCGCCGCCTTTGCGAACCAGCCTGCGAGGCGGATCAAGCTCGACACTTCCAATTCGGATAACCGCATCGGGATCGGCCTGGGAAGCGGACGAACGCCGTACCGCGGCCCGGATGCGAGCCGCCAGCTCGCGGACGTTGAATGGCTTGGTAATGTAATCGTCCGCGCCGGCGTCCAGCGCCGCCACCTTGTCTTCCTCACTGTCGCGCACCGTCAGCATGAGTATCCCGAGGCGCGGCAGGCTCTTCCGCATCTCGCGGCACGCTCTGACGCCTCCCATTCCCGGCATGTTGATGTCCAGGAGCACAACGTCGTATGGAGCCTCAAGCACCAGGCGCAGAGCCGCTTCACCGGAAGAAGCCTCGTCGACATGGAACCCCATTATCTGAAGCGTGTTGTGGACCGCGCGCCGAATCGAACTCTCATCGTCAACGATCAGGACCTTACCCTGCGACTGACTCATATCGTCTCCCTGTGCCACCGGGCAGTGCGAAAAAGAACGTCGTACCTGTGCGTTCCTCGCTAACCACCCAGGTTCGGCCGCCATGGGCTTCCGCGGCCTTCTTTGCGATCGACAGGCCGAGTCCGGTTCCCGAAGCCCGGTGCCGCGATTCTTCGGCCCGGTAGAATCGCTCGAAGATCCGCTCGCGGTCGGCGGGACGAATCGGCGGCCCCTCGTTATGTACGGCGATGACGATCTCTCCCAGGTTCTCCTCGGCGGTGACGGTGATGGGCGATCCCGTCGCCGAATACTTGGACGCGTTATCGATGAACTGTTCAAGCGCTGCCGCCAGGATCTCGCGGTCGCCGTAGACTTCAAGGGAAGCCGCGGCGTCGGACACACTTACCTGGCGGTCGTGAATCTGCTCGCGATACCGCGCCAGTACGTCCTCAATCAGAGTCAACACGGATATACGCCCCCGCCGAAGCCTGACCTCGGCGGCATCAATCCTAGCCATTTGAAGTAGCTTGGTAGCCAAACGATTCAGATGTTCCGCCTGCTCGTCGATGAGAGCAGCCAGTTCGAAGTCATCGGCCGTGAGGCGCCCAGTTTCAAGAAGTCCCGAGCTGGCCGTCCGTATCGCCGTCAGCGGCGTCTTGAAGGCATGGGCCAGCGCGTCTAGAACCGTCGTTCGAAGCTGCTCGGTCTGGCGCGCCGCTTCGGCCCGGCTCTCCTTCTCGAAGGAACGCGCGCGCTCCAGCGCAATGGCCGCCAGCGATGCGATTGGCACGATCGCGAGCCGGTCCAGATCCGGGCCGCGGAGCGCGAGCGCGCCGGCGGGCCTCGATCCCAGCCGCAGCACGTGCGCCCACGTGCGCTCGTCAGCGCCTTCCAGGGCGCTGTCCTGGAAGTAGGCCCTGCGCGCGAGTTCTTCGAGATCCTCCGCCCGGGAACCGGTGGCATCCAGGCGCGCCAGCGTGGCGTCGAACAGGGCCACGGATTCCGTCCCGAAGACCTCCTGAACGAGGGAGACGATCTGCGGCCCGATCGTGCGCCGGCGATCGAGAAACAGAATGCGGCGGCCCAGTTCGTAGAGCTTCTCGACCTGCGCCCGGTGCCGCGCCTCCGCCTTGGCTTGATTTTGCGCGCGCGTGGAGAGCCGGCTCACGATCAGCGCGCTTATCTCGAAGGTGGCAAGGGCGACCCAGTCCTGTGGATCGGAAATCCTGAAGGTGAGCACGGGAGGGACGAAGAAGTAGTTGAGGCAATTGACGGCGATCAACGACGTAACGCTGGCTTCCCAAAAGCCCCAAATAACCGAAACCACCACCACGATCAGAAAGTAGAGAGAGCCGGAAGTGGAGAGGTTCAGATGCAGCCGGAACGCGATGAACGTTACCAGGGCAACGGCCGCCACCCCGGCGAGGCATCCGCGCAGAATCCCTATTCGGGATTGCACGAGCTTCCAGTAACTTGTCCAGCTATCCGCCCTGGTCCCGCCGGATTGGGCGACCCACACAGCCGTGAGGTCAGAATTCCGGTCCATGGCTGCCGCCTCAGGGCAACTCCACGTTCATTATGCAAGGGAAGGCGTAAGGAAACCATATGTGAAGACATAAATAAGTCGTAAAGACCCGTCCGCGCCGGCGACTCAGTCGCCATGATATCCCGCACGAGCGTACGCCTTCATTTCCGGGACCGCGACCTTGACTCCGATCTTACGCCACTGGCCACTGCGGACGTCTCCGTGGGGCACATATCCGATAACGTACTGATTTCGAAGCGCCAAGCCGATGCTGGCGGCCGCCTTTGCGATGTCCGTCCGGCCATTGACCATGAAGCCGAGCCCGCCGGTCCTGCGGGCCAGTTCGTCGAGAAACAAAAGTCCCCGCCGTTCCTCAAACTGTGCGATGGGCTTGGTGGACGGCGCCGCCGAGCCGGCGACCGCAATGGTGTATATCTGCGCATCCGATTCCTCCGCGCGTTCCAGAAGCTCCGCCCTGGAGTGCCGGCTGTGGTTGTCCATTCCGTCGGAAATGACCAGCAACGCCTTCCGCGCATGGACGCCGGAGCGCAGTTCCTTCAAGCTGTCCCAAACGGTATCGAAGAGCGCGGTGCTGCCGCCGGCGTCTTCGAGTACGATCCGGCCCAGAACTTCACCTAAGTCCCGCGTGAACCGGGAGGAGACCTGGGGGCGCGTCGAAACGGTATTGAGAAACGCCTCGTCGGAGGGATTGGCGTCACTCAACAACGCCCGCAGAGATTCCTTGGCGGGGCCGAGGACGGTTCTCATGCTGCCGCTGAGGTCGAAGACGATTCCTATCGAGACGGGCGCATCCTCCTCGCTGAACGAGCCTATCGTCTGTCTCACTCCGTTTTCGGTCAGCGTAAATACGTCGCTTGCCAGGCCGTTGACGATGGCTCCGCGGCGGTCCACTACGGTGACCGGAACCAGGACCAGGGTCGAGTCGGCGCGAAAGGCCGGAGAATCCGCGGACCGCGCAGTGCCGGCCGCGGCGACGATCATGGCGAGAACTCGCGCCGCCAGGTAACATCTTCTAAGCAACCGCATACGAAACTCCTTCCTCCTCGGGTCTAACTGGGGAACGTTGGATACTGGCCGCTCCGCGCCGGGGTGCGGCAAGGAACAGACCGGTCTCGATAATGGCCCCGCGTTCGGCATTAGTCAGGCAACACGCCTGAAACGCTTCCGGGTCGATGATCTCCATGCAACCGAGCGCCAGAGCTCGAACCGACCAGTCCCTCAGAATCTGCCGGATCTGGTGCTTCGGAACAAGGAACCGCGCGGCGATTTTCACCGAGCTCCAGCCACGAACGAAATACAGGAGCACCACCCGCCACTGCATATCGTCCGAGGGGGTCTTCAATAGCGATGGAACCCGGGACGGGAAGGAAACGATATTCCCGCGGACCGCCCGGCGCAGCGCTCCGCAGCCAGGGTACAGCGTCGTCTTCAGAACCGGCGCTCCGTAACTATCCGAGGCGTTTCGATTCTCTTCCATAACATCCATACGGAAGTCTAAACCGGCAGACATGAAGATCGCATAAGTGCTGGAGCAGTGATTACTCTAAGACTCAACGTGCCGGTACCAGGCCGGCACGCCGCCTACCTTTCAAAGCCAGGGAAACTCACATATCAAAAAAGCTGACAGGGTCCATAAAATCTTTGCATGGCGCTGTCAACTCCAGACTATGCAATGGGTTGCATGAGACAAACGGCGGCACGTGATGAAAGCCGCGGCTGTCTTCATGCCTTCCTCATGAGGCACACGGCACAATGGTCCTGATTTACAGGGCGGCAGGATGAGTCCAGCGGCAGAACAGATGCAGCCAGATCCGGAATGCAGCGGCAAGGGAAAGCTGCTGATCGTGGACGACGAAACCGCGATCCGTTGGGCGCTGCGCAAGACGCTCCAGCGCATGAACTTCGAAATCGTCGAGGCCGAGACGGGGGAGGAGGCGATCGCGCTGGTTCGCACCATCCGCTTTGACGCCGTTCTTCTGGATATCGGGATGCCAGGCATGAACGGCATCGAGGCGTGCCGGAGGATTCGTAAGCTGATGCCCCTTCTTGGAATTGTGATGCTGACCGTGAAAAACACCGAAGACGACAAGATCCAGTCGCTTGACGCCGGGGCCGACGACTACGTCACGAAGCCGTTTCACGTGGGGGAACTGGCAGCGCGGCTTCGTGCAGCCGTGCGCCGTTCACACGCGGCGGAGACCGACGATGCCGCCGCAATCAGAATCGGAGACGTCGAACTCGATCCCGCCCGCCGGCTGGTTACAAGAGCGGGAACCCCGATCCACCTGACGCCTAAGGAATTCGAATTGCTGCATTTTCTGATGTTACACGCCGGGCTTCCGCTCGCCCACGCGCGCATTCTCGCGGCGGTTTGGGGACCGGAGTACGGCGGGGAGCTGGAGTACCTCCGTACTTTCATCCGCCAACTACGAAAGAAGCTCGGCGATAACGCGGCCTCTCCCAGGTACCTTGTCACCGATTCGCAGGTCGGTTACCGGTTCCGAACGGAAACCGGTCCGGTTGCTGGAGGCCGAGCGTGACAACCACATACGGACTTGTAACATCTTCATGCGTTCCTTATGAATCCCGTTCCATACTGGCTGCGGTAGCAGGAAGTATGCACCCATGTAGCGCAGTCACCCCGTTAGCGGAGCGCTGGAACGAGCCGCCACCATAGAAGCATGTGGCCAAGACGGTAAGGCAAGCCACCCAAGCCGGCGGCATCGCTTGCGCCAAGCCCGCGCATTGAACCGGCACCTACAAACGATCGTGACTTCAGGTACATGAAAGGATACTTATGACGAGCAACGTATTGTCTTCCGCCGTTTTGCCAGTGTGTATTGCCCTTCAACTCGCGGCGATACCCGCATCGTCTTTCGGGCAGGACGTTTCAGGCGGTGTGGGCGGGGTGGCTCGGGACTCCGCCAGTAATCAGCCCGTGGCGAAGGCCCGTATCACGGCGCACAACGTAAGCACGGGATTCGACCGCAGCGCCATCAGTGGCTCCGACGGCGCGTTCACCATGCCCGGTCTGGAACCGGGACGATACCAGGTGGCGGCGGTGGCGCACGGCTTCGCCCCGTCCACGGCCAACGTCGAAGTAGCCGCGCCGGCGACCGCCCGGGTCGATTTCCTGCTGACTGCCGACGCCGCACCCGCGCCAGCCGCGAAACCGGCTCCCGCCGCACCTTCGCTCGCCGACGAGATCGAGGCTCTGAAAGAGCGGATCGGCGAACTGGAGGCGGCCATGGCGGCTCACGCCGCGCCAGTTGAAACTGCCAAAGCCCCCGCGGCGCCGGCGGAAACGCCCGCGCCCGCGCCGGCTCCACAGCAGCCAGCCGCAGCGCCGGCGCCGCCAGCGCCAGCCGCGCCATCGATCCCGGAAGCCCTGCAATCGCCCGACTCCACGCCCGGGGTGGACAACTTCACGCCGTTCGCTTATGGCGACTTTACCTGGCTCAACGGCACGCCGCGCAATAAGGACACCGTGCTCGACACCAAGTTCTTCACGCCCGAGATCCGGTTCGACACGAATTATACGGTGGATTCGAATCAACCGAAAGACCACTCTTTGGGCGGGTCGACCGAAACGTTCCGGTCCGGCGAGGTGCAGGTGGAGCAGGCTAGTTTCGGCGGCGACTTCCACTGGCAAAACGTTCGTGGCAGGGTCTTGACCATGTTTGGAATGTTCGCTACCACGACGCCACGCAACGACGCCAGCGCCGCAGTGGGCCAGTGGGATCTGCGCAACGCGTACCGATATGTCTCGGAGGCCTACGGCGGCTATCACTTCAACGTGAGCCATGGACTCAACATCGATGGCGGGATCTTCGTGTCCTACATCGGCCTGTTCAGTTACTACAACTTCGATAACTGGACCTACCAGCCGTCGTACGTGTCTTCCAACACTCCGTGGTTTTTCAACGGTCTGCGGATTCAGTGGTTCCCTACCAACAAGTTGAAGATTGAGCCCTGGATCATCAACGGCTGGCAGTCCTACGCCAAGTTCAATGGCCATAAGGGCCTGGGCGGTCAGATTCTGTACCGTCCGCACGAGTGGCTCTCATTGGTATTCAACAACTACGGCAACGGCACGGACGATCTGGGTATTCCCGGCCGCTCGCGCATCCATACCGACGACAGCGTTGAGGTCAGGTATTACAACAAGCCGGACGAAGAAAAAGGCATCTCAAAGATGGCGTTTTCCTTCACTGCCGACGCGGGTTGCGAATACGGCGCCGGCGTCACCTGCCATGGCGGCAAGGGCGGGCCGAAGCAGGCGTTTTTGGGATGGATGCTGTACAACCGGATTTGGTGGCACAAGGACACCTATGCCATCACGCTGGGTGGTGGCCAGATGACCAATCCGGGCCGTTACCTTACGCTGCTGCCGCCCATCAATGGGGCGGACGCCATTTCCGGCTCGCCCTACTTCACCGAGAATCCAGGGGACAAGGCGCATATGTGGGACAGCACGGCCACTTTCCACTGGATGCCCAGGCAGTACATCACCTGGTGGGCGGAGACGGGCTACCGGCACTCGGATATCCCGTATTGGACGGGGCGCGACGGTATCACGCCTCCGGGCGGGAATAACGGCTCGCCCTCCCAGTACGTCTGCTCCAACGGAGGGGCGGCCGGGACTAACAACCTGGCTGCGGCGTATGTGGCGTGTGGCGGACCTGGGAGCGTCTGGTTCCCGGATCTTCGCCATAGTCAGTTCACCATTAGCGCTGGCGTGATGGTGAAGTTCTAGCGGGTTGTTGTTGTTGTGAGAGTAAGTGGCAGCCGGCCCTAAGCGGATCGGGCGATTCCCTCGGCCGATCCGCCGGGTCCCGGCTGCGAATCGACCGCCCAAGGGCGGATTTGGAGGCTTATATGAAACGCATCGCTTTGACGGTTGGTGTGCTGGTAGTTCTGGTCCCCACGCTACTGTTGCTCAACGGCTGCGGAGGGGCGCAGGCGGCTGCAACGTCGGAGGCGCCGCCAACAACGAGGGTGGTTTCGGGCTTCGATGTGAGCGTCTTCTCGGTCGAACACCCCGAACAGTTCCCGATTGTCGAGGCGACGCAGCAGTCCGCGGCGCCTGAACTGGTGGTCACCGGCACGGTGAACCCCGACATTTCCCGCAACGTACCAGTTGTCTCGCTGGCGTCCGGACGCGTCGTCGAAATCCACGCCCGGCTTGGCGACACCGTGAAGAAGGGGCAGTTACTGTTGACTGTCCGCAGCGACGATATCTCCGGGGCCTTTCAGAATTACCGGAAAGCCATGGCGGATGAAGTTCTCTCGAACACGCAGTTGGAGCGCGCTAAGGACCTCTACACCCACGGCGCCATCGCCTTGAACGACCTTCAGGTCGCCCAGGACACCGACGCCAAGGCGAAAGTGGACGTGGAAGCCATGGAGGAGCATATCCGCCTCCTTGGTACCGACCCGGCCCACCCCAACGGCATGGTCGATATCTACGCGCCCGTTTCGGGAGTCATCACCGACCAGCAAGTTACAAACGCCGCAAGCGTGCAGAGCTTCTCTACAAATCCGTTCACGATCTCCGACCTGTCGCGCGTGTGGATAATCTGCGACGTGTATGAGAACGATCTTCCCAGCGTCCACCCTGGCGACATCGCCGAGGTCCGCTTGAATGCGTATCCCGACCGGCTGCTCAAGGGGACCGTCGACAACATCGGCGCGATCCTGGATCCGAACATCCGCACCGCGAAAGTTCGCATCGAGGTCGAGAATCCGGGGATGATGCGCCTCGGCATGTTCGTCACGGCAACGTTCCGCGGCCTGACAAAGGACGTGCGCTCGGTTGTGCCGTCATCGGCCATCCTGCATCTGCACGACCGCGACTGGGTCTATGTGCCCGCGCCGGACAAGAAGTTCCGGCGAGTCGAGGTAGCCAGCGGCGATCCTTTGCCGGACAGCCTGCAGCAGATCAAGTCGGGCATCAAGCCCGGTGAGCAGGTTGTGGCCAACGCCGTGGTGCTCGAACACGCGATAGCGATCAACCAATAGGCTCCGCGTTTCGCTCATCTTGCTTAGGAACTGACTGACTGATTTTCTCACCGGAGAACAACATGATCCGTGCGCTCGTAGATTTCTCGCTCAACAACCGGTTCGTCGTAATCGCGGTTGCGCTCCTGTTGACGGCGTGGGGTGTTGTTTCCTTTCACAACTTGCCGGTCGAGGCCTATCCCGACATTGCAGATAACTATGTCACGGTCATCACTCAGTGGCCCGGCCGGTCGGCGGAGGAGGTGGAACAGCAGGTTACGATTCCGGTGGAGATTGAGATGAACGGAATCCCCCATCTCTCGTTCCTGCGTTCCGAATCGATCTTCGGCTTGTCGTTCGTGATCATGATCTTCGACGATAGCTCGGAAAACGATTGGAACCGGCAGAAGGTCCTCGAACGCCTGACACAGGTGAACCTGCCGACCGGGATACAGCCGCAGATCGGAACCGATTGGAGCACCGTTGGCCAGATCTACTGGTACACGTTGCGCAGCACGAATCCCAAGTACGACCTCATGGAACTGCGGAGCATCGAGGATTGGACGCTTCTGAAGGAGTTCAAGAGCGTTCCGAATGTCGTCGATGTCTCCGATTTCGGGGGAACCGTCCGGGAATACCAGGTACGCGTCGACCCGAACAAACTGGTGTCCTACGGACTGAGTATCGGCCAGGTGGAACAACAGTTGGCCATCAATAACATCAATGCCGGCGGCAGCTTCGTGGAGTCCGGCCTGCAGCAGATGAACGTACGCGCGCTCGGGTTATTCCGCAACGTCGATGATATCGCGGATACGGTCCTGACGACTAAGAAAGGGACCGCGCTTCGGGTGAAGGACATAGCCGACGTGGCGCAAGGCCCTAAAATCCGCCTGGGGCACATGGCCCGGGCGAATCGAATGGAGGACGGAAGCATAGTCGATGAATCCGACGTCATTCAGGGTGTCGTCCTGATGCGCAAGGGCGCGGACGCGGGGCCCACGCTGGAAGCAATCCATAAGAAAGTGGAAGAACTGAACAACGGCATCCTGCCCCCCGGCGTGAAGGTCGTTCCCATGCTTGATCGCGCCGATCTGCTGCATTACACCCTTCACACGGTCATGCACAACCTGGGCGAGGGAATGATTTTGGTGACCATTGTCCTCCTTCTGTTCCTCGGCAATGTCCGCGCGGCTCTTATCGTGGCTCTCACCATTCCGTTCTCGTTACTGTTCGCCTCCATCTGGCTCAATGTCAGCGGCATTCCGGCGAATCTGCTATCCCTTGGCGCGCTCGATTTCGGGATGGTGGTGGATGGCGCGGTGGTCATGGTGGAGAACACCGTGCGCCACCTCAGCCGCCGCAAGGAAAGCGGGGAGGAGCAGAAACCGATCGCCCAAATTATCCGCGACGCCACCCACGAAGTCCAGCGCCCGGTGTTCTACGCCATCGCCATTATCATCACCGCCTACATGCCGATTTTCACGCTGCAGCGGGTGGAGGGCAGGCTATTCCGGCCGATGGCCCTTACGGTGGCATTCGCTTTGCTTGGCGCGCTGCTGTTCTCGATTCTGATTGCGCCGGTCCTCTCCAGCGTGTTCTTCCGCAAAGGAGTGCGCGAGTGGCAGAACCCCGTCATGACCTTGATGACCCGTGTCTATCGGACGAACGTGCGCTGGGCCATCAACCACCGCTGGATCACGCTGGGTGTCGGAGTCGCCGCCCTGGGCGTGTCGGCCTATCTCGCGTTCAGCGGAGTTATCGGCTCCGAGTTTCTGCCGCACCTGGATGAGGGCGCGATCTGGGCCCGCGGCACCCTGGCCGACAGCACCAGCCTGACGGAGGGCGAGCGATTCACCAACCAGGCCCGCTTGATCTTCGCCTCCTTTCCCGA